>Ga0163217_1071115_pt1 | contig 16583 bp, 21 predicted proteins | sample SynspAceP_FD_185933 | JGI IMG/M metagenome (GOLD analysis project Ga0163217, IMG submission 185933) | Saline lake microbial communities from Ace Lake in Antarctica - Synechococcus sp. Ace-P (PacBio error correction) | ecosystem: Environmental > Aquatic > Non-marine Saline and Alkaline > Saline ... | reverse complement strand
AGGGACGCGGCGGCGTGAATGATTGGAGAGGCACGGGAAATCACAGCACGTTGATCGCCTTTCAAACGTTAGAACGAGTCGATCGATCAACCGTGTCCCAACTGGTTTCTTCTCAAGCTGAGGTGATGACAAGGCTGGTCTGGTATCTGGCCTGACTTCTGAGTCGTTCTTGCCCATGAAAAAAACCCCGCAAAGCGGGAGGTAAGGGGGGTGAATGACCCCTGAACGGAAATGAACCGTGAACGTTTGATGTTCGCGAGATCAGTCGAGATCAGGACCATGGCCAGGGTGGGCTCGGCCTTGCAGGTCTCGACCCTTTCTGCGAAACGGCCGCTGCGGGCCACGCGGGCGCGGCCGCATGCAGAGGTGACCGACCAGAAAGAGAAGCCAGGTAAACTGGGTGGCAGAGAAGCCACTGACCACGATTCACGAAGTTCACCGAGTTGGTCCTCGGTGATCGATGCCGCCCACGGAGTTGAGGGAGGGGCAGTCTCGGAGCGTGGGTCATGTATTCAGCGCCCGGCCGCACTTGCCCAGGGCTGAATGTCGCATTCTGGAGCTTGTCGAGGCTGAGGGGCCATTCCGGGCAAGCAGAGGCTCCGAGCATGGGTCCGCGGAGTCCAGAAACGATGGTTTCACACCGAAGATGATTTCACCGGTGCGGGAGGCGCATTAGGTTAACTTAACCCAGGCCAGAGTTTGGGCCCATGGCCGCAACCGATGTTGGCACCGAGGCGTTAGGTCACGCACCAGAGGTGAAGCTCTGGGCCTGCGAAGACTCGGCTTGGTGGGGCCGGTTAGAACTCGGAGGATAGGGCGGTCTGCTTGTTGAACCAGATGAAGGGAAGCTGATGAAGCCATCAGGCTCAGTCGCCGAGGCTGTAGTCTTCCAAGGTAGCCTCACAGATTTCAGATGAAGGCAACGACGCACCCAGCCGAAGGGCCCTTCGGGATCACATGGCCAGATTGCCCACCGAAGATGCAGATCAGGCCCGGACCAGATGTGGCCGCCACGTGATGTCTTCCATTGAATTGACACACCGATGATTCCAGCCCTCGCCACCAAACGGAGCGCGGTGAGATTAGCCGACAGTCACGGCCAGGGGCCAAGGTGGAGGTTGGTGATCATGCGCACGTCACCCACAACCCGGTCCCAGGTGTCGTAGGACACGCCGAACGAACATGGCCTTGAAAGACAGCAGCAAGGCGCGAACGCCACAGGATCGGTGATAACCAATTGATGTTGGTCAATTGTTCTTGATCACGCCAGTCTGGGAGAGAAGGAGGAATAGTTTCTTTCCAACCACATTCAGGGCACGGGGCGTGATAAAAGGCGCCGAGGCAACGCACGGCGGAGCTGTCAGTGCCAGAACACGACCACAAGAAGGATGAGGCTGTGTGAACTTCGCCGCGGGGCGTCGCCGTAGCAAGGGGATGGCGACGTGCGGGAACCAGGATCCAGGCCCTGCTTCGTACATCGGTTATCGACGGCTGTAGTGACTCACCTCGAACAGCATCATCGCGCATGCCCAGAACACCATCAGGCCGGCGTGGGCCACTTGGCACACCAAGCAGTCGCGGAGAGGTTGATCAGGCGGGCATTGCCTGCCCACAGGCCGTAGCCGGTGGAGTCAAGAATCCTTGCCGCCAACGGCACAACGGGAAGATTGAGCAGCGTTACCACGGGGGAGGACACTCTTCAGGCGAAAGACGAGTTTTCATGGGGTGGTCTGCTGGTCATCCAGGCACGGGCCTTCATCGAAGAATGTTCTTCGTGTAGAAGTCTCGGATTCGGGTCTCAGCCGCCCGGATTCTCTGGGCTCACCAAGTCATACGCAACGCAGGTTCAGGACCGCCAGGCCAATGATTGCTCGATTGCTGCTGGTCCAAGGCCCATCACAGGGCCGAAACCAACATGAATGAGTGCAGCCAGCGCTTGTTGGAAACGCATCCCGAAGATCTGGCTCCAGAAAACGGTTGGCCGTTCACCACGAGTAGGTCTCCTCTTCCCGCGTCGGCCTCAAACGCTTGAGGTGGTTCGACTGACTCGGAATCCCTCAAACAGCGTGTTCTCCACCGTGGCGCGTGGGAGGCGCAAGCAGCGCACCGCCCAGAATCCTGCCACCCGCCATCATGTGGACGGGTCAGGGATCCAGGTTGGTGGAAGCCCTGCAGGGAAAGCAGAAACGGAAGATCGCCGCCACACCGAAGGCTCGGCGCGAAGAACCAGCGGCTCGAACCAAGTGGGCTAGATCAGGAAGACGCTCACGAACACGCGATCGGGCCGTGAGAAGGCAATCGCGTTGTAGGGGCGGCAGCCCACAGGCAGCAATCTCGAACTTACGCAGCATGAAGCGATCAGCGAGAAAAGCGCGTCTCAAGCGCCACGAATGGCCTCAGAGGCCACCCAGCTGCACAGCGCACAAAATCGCCCTGGCTTCCGGGGCCCCAGAAGCAAGCAACAGGCGTTGTATGGCCCACGCAAGTCGGTCGGGTTTGCTCAACCGCTGACGGTGAAGAAAAATTGCAGCCTTAAAAGGTAGTTGCCTGGCGAATCCCGTCGGGGTACAAACGAAGGGTTCGCGAAAGGGCTGGTGCGGTCTAGCCAAGCCGCCCAGGGCCAAGGTAAAAGGCCGTGGGGAAACACAAAGCAGCCGGCGGAAACCAAAGCCCCCACGACAAACGGTCGCGCTTGAAGCCAAAGTCATCGGCGGCAACGTACACCCCCGGAGCTGCTGGCGCGACGCCGTAAAGAGCATCGCAAATGGGGTGCACTAGGCAGGATCGGGAACCCCCGGCTTGGCGAATGAAAATAACCCGGCGATGTACACACAATCTGGGAGGTGGTAAGCGGGGAACCTTTTGCAAACGGCCTGACATCCGCCGCTGCACAGCCAGGGTATTAGGTAAATTTTCTTCCCAATTCACAGGGCGGCCGATCGCTGCGGCCCCGCCCGCAAGGCTGCGCCGGGACAGGCGACAAAGAATGGCAAGGTCTCCGCCCTGCTGCGTCCCCCAAATGGCTTTTCGGTCTCGCTCCTCGCCGCGCTCCGCCGCCCTGGCCACCGGCTGTGGCAACATTCCTCCCCACACAAAGGTGCTCGAACTCAAGGCGTGTGCGGCTCCGGCGGCCCTGGCCATCTGGGTTGGTCGCCCTGGCTGTTGACAGCCGGCGGCAAAGCCGCAGTTTCCTGCTCGCCAAGCCTCATCCAAGCAGCTGGGGAATCGACTGAATTGTCGTCGGCCACCCCGCTGCCCTCGTCTGGTTCCCCAGGGCTCGCTGATGAGGGCCTAAGGAATCGCGGCGCTGTTGCTCGTCCAAACCTAACCTCTGGGGGGTGAAATCGCTCTCGATGTCGGCGCGGCCGCACAACCGTTTCGAATTCAGCCAAGTGGCAAACCGCCAAACCAAATCAAAGTCGCGTGCGGCTTTCACCAAAGTGGAAATTCGCTTCGACCCTGCCCCTGCCGCGACATCCCGCGGTCCAAAGGTGGCTGTGCGCGATGGGCATCAAATCCCCGCCGCGCCCTGGCTTGCTGGCTTGACAAGGGGCCGCCTCGCGAATCTCCCCTGACCCGACTCGGCGAAACCCCTTCCCTGGCCGCACTCGAGCAGGCGGTGCTTGACAAGCTGGTCGTTTCCTCCAAAGGTGCCCTGGAAGGCGTCTGATCCCAAATGGCGCTTCTCTTTTCCCGCGTTCTGCTTCTTCGCTTGCCTGCTGTTTCGCCCTTGAGGGCTCACGGCCTGCGCAAGCCGAATGCCGGTCAAGGCTCCCTCCGGCTGCGCACAAAGCCGCACAGCCCCCTGCCTGACGCGGCCCGGCCTGGTGGCTCTGCGCAACCAGCCGCGGGAAGCTGGTGCAGGTTTCCTCGCCGGTGAAGGCGAGCGCGGCTGCACGGCAAGACTTCGTTGATCTGGTTTGCGAAGGGGCACCTACAACCCGTGTTTCAACGGGTGGATGCGCGCACTTCGGCCCTTCGTGGTGCGGCGGCGAATCCCAAGCGGCGATGCCAGGGCGGCCCAAACTGTAACGGGCAAACGGCAGTTTTCTTGCATCCCAACCAGCGGCCAAGGCCGCTTCGTGCCGTGGCGCTTCGCCACGCAAAGGCGCGGGCGGGCCCCCGCTAAAACGGCGGACAAGCTGCAGCTCCCGCTGAGCTGGGCCCGCTGCGCTGCAAACCATGCGGGAGCGTCGCCCAATGGCCGCTCTGCTGTCCCAATTCGGCCAGCGCCCGTTCTAATTCGGCTCACCCCTGGTCGGACGCTCGATGGCGCTATGCGTGTTCTGGCCGTGTGGTCAACCGGGCCTGGCGGTGGTGCGGCAGCTTCCGCCACGGGCGGCCCCAAGCTGGTCCGCCCACGTGTGCAGGGCGGCGAAAGCTGGTGAGGGCCAGCCTAGAAAGAGCGGAGCCTCGGCCTGCCCGCTTTGCTGCCGCGCTGATCTTCGGCAGGGCCGTGTTCACGCTGAAGGCCCGGCTCCACAGGGCCAACCTTGCCGGTGCGCCCGCTCTCGAGCTTCCGTTCCTTTCTGGCAAAGTCTGCTCCCGCCCCCCTTGCCTGGCTCCCCCAACCCTCCAGGTACCGGGCGTGGCTTGGCGACTCGTCGCTCACCTTGCGCGGACCCTGCCTCGTTCGGGCTTTCGGAAGGTCGCTCGGCAGGTGCCGGACCTTCACCCACACCATCCGTTCCGCTCCACCGAACGAATCGTGGTGCGGTCGATCACCATTGAAGCCCGTTTTGCCCCTTGTTGCGTTGCTTGGTCTCTTGCTGCAAGGGTCGAACTGCTCCCTTCAACCAACGCCTGGTCCGCGGGGACCTCCTTGCTTCGGCAAGGGCCCACCGCCAAAGGCTCTCGATGTTGACGCCGCGCTGGCAAGGACCGGAAGATCGGCTGAAGTGGCGCCTGCATTTCGTCATTCAACCCAGAAACGGACCGGGTGTGCTTCAAACATGCGCGCTCGCTGGGCCGGACTCTGCGGGCCACTTCCGTTGCGGCCTTCCGGCGGCTTCCCAAGGGATGGCAGCTGTGGGCCTGCAACTCGGACTTGGGGTTGCGTGCGTGGGGCCCTTGCCCACCCCTTCACCAGCCAAGCTCCGTTCGACGTCGCTTTTGTACCGCCCCAGTTTGCGCTGAGGCTCAATCGGGCCACCAGCCGGTCGGCCTCGCCCCAAGCGCCCAGGCTGGGGGCTGCTGCCTGCGGGCAGCCGGCGGCGGCGTGTGGCCGCGGGGCCGCAACGCATTGCGAATGTCAAACTGCCCGCAAAGCGCCCGGAGGCGGTGGTGCCGGCGGTTCGGGGCGGCAATCGCTGCCGCCGTTCGCTGTCGCGAACTCCGGCAGTGGCGTACAGGGATTGGCTGCCGAGCTCGAGCCGGTGGTGCGGGCGTCCGCGGGACAGCACTCCAGGCCCCCGGCGAGCAGGAATCACCACCCGACCGCTTGCGCCGTCGCCGCCAGGGGGCCGGCGCGCGGCAACGGCGAACCGCACGGTGGGGTCCAGGCACGGTGGCCGCCGCACCGGCCCGGCACCCGCGGCAGCAACCGCGCCGTGAAGCGCCCCCACGGCTGCCGCGCGCACTGGCCCCAAGAAACCGCGGTCCTGCCCCCCTTCTTGGAACAAGGCCTTGCAACCTGGCGGCCAGACGGCGATTGTCGAGGCGGCGGCCGGCTGGCGGAATCGCCACGCCGAACTTCGCGCGGCCCTAAGGCCCGCCGGCCGCCGCCACGCGGCCCCGCCGTGCGGCGCCGTGGCGCGTGCCACAGCCCCCGTGACAATCCCGCAGGGGCGGATGGCCGGATTTCCCAGCTGGCCGCCAGTGGCAGGCTCCCTGCCACCGCCCAAATCCGCCTGTTCGCCCAATCGCTGCCGCTCGTTAGCGACCGGCTGGCGGAGGGTGGTCAAACGGCAGCGCTCGACGCCGGAGAATCTCACTCTTGCGAAGCTTCGCCCCGAGTTGCGTCTCCCGGCAAGCGGCTTTTTCACGGCCAGCTCCCGGCCGTCGCGGGCTCTTTGGCGTGCTCCTGGCGGGCCAGGCTGGCGGGCTCGGCCGCTGCGGGTGCTCCGCCCTGCTGGCGGCTGCGGCATTCGCCCCTGCGTAACGGCGGACAGCCAAGTGCCACATCGGTGTGAGGGGCCAAACTGCCGCCGCCCCGCCGCTTGGCCTTGCTCAAGGCCCCACCTGGCCCCCACTTGCGGCTGCGCTGCCCCTCCGTTGCCGGGTCACGCCCCTCACGAGCCAAGACACTGCTGGCGAACTTGGCTGTCCGGGCGGGAGACGCTATCGCGCTGGTCGCTCTCGATGCCTTCGCTGCCGAGTTGCCCCTGCGCCCTGGCCTCGATGCCGTCGCTTCGGCGGCGTGCTCTATTTGTGGCCACGCAGCGCTGGCCGCTCTCCCCCCGTTCACGACCCGGCCGGCCGCGCTCCGGCTGCTGGGGGCTTGCCGCCCGGGCCCACCGCAGCTGGGCAGTTGGCCCTGCGCCTGCGCTGGGGGTGCTCGCCGCCACGGCCTGGGCGCATGGGGTCGGGGGGCTGGAGCCCCTGGCTGAAAGTTGTTTCAGTGCGCGGGCGCAAACCTTTCCGCAACGGCGGTGCGCTGCGCGCCGGCTGCCGGGCGGCGGCACGCGGCCGCTGGGTCATGCGGCCGATTGCCACCGCTGCGGGGCCCGCAGGTGCCCCTGCTTCCGCCTGGCGGCCTGGGCGCATGCTGCGGTGCGCTCGGCCGTTGGCGGTGAAGCGGACCCACTCGGATCGGGGGCCCCCCCTTTGCACCAAACTGGGCCCCAACCCTCCCGGCATGGCCCCAGATGATCCCAGCTGGCGCCAGCCCCGGTTGCTCGCCGCTTGGCGACGACGCCGGCCTGCCAAGCCGTTGCTGCACGCCGAAGTCGGCCACGCGACCTGGGCAGGTGGGCAACCGCCATGGCCGCGCTGCTGAGCGCTCCTTGCGCGGCGCCGGTGGTCGGCGTTTCCGCCAAAGCGCCTGAATGCAGCGCAACGAGTGACGCACCGGACGCGCCCTGGCCGTGGTGCTGGGGCGTGGCGGAGGCGCTCCTAATAAGGTTCGTTCCCGGACAACTTCCCACATGGCCTCCGACCACCTCTTCGGCTCGCCGCGCTCTTCTGCGGTGTTGATTCCGGTCGGCTTGGTCGGCGGCGCCGTGCTGCTCAACGTTGCAAGCCCATGACCAGCGGCAACCTGTCGGCCCGCGTCACGGTTCTTGTCGACAGCTTTAGGCTCACGCCCTTTCCGGCCGCACGTGGTTCCTTGGCAAGTATGGTTCGTCGTGGCTGGCAACTGGGCCGCGCGGTCGCCCGCGACGCCCGCCGAGCCCTCGAGTAGGAATCAGGTGCGTGCAAATGGTTGCGCTCCAACCGCGCGGCTTCGTTTCTGCAGGCATGGGGCGCGCGCTCCCTCCGGCGCCCTGCTTCGCGCCTGCCGCTCGCCTCGCCCCGGCGGGTCAGCCGCGGGTCGACATGCACGCCCCCAAACGGCCCGCGCAACCGCCCCACAAACAGCAATCCACCACGATCGTTTGGCGCGGCAAGCTCACTTGTCACGCGCTTGCCGGGCGGGCGGGCGGTGCTGACAGCGCTTCATCTTTGTTGTCGTTGCTGGCGCCGACAAGCACCTGCAGCGTGCGCTGACTGGCGATCCCCTAATGCCCCGACGCAGTTGTTGACTCGAAGTCAGAATTCTTGCCTACACGACTCCTGCGAGTGGTGTGGCCTTGGCAGGGGGTGATCGGTCCGTTCGCCAATTGCGGTGTCGCGCGGCCCGGACTGGTCTGGTGCAAGCGGCACGCCACGCCGGCTCGCTTCCTGCACCCAGGCACGTGGCCCGTTCGCCGTTGCTACTCGGCCCCCACGCACGGTCAGTCGGCCTTGCCGTGGTCGGGCGAGGGCCTGGCACCGCCGGTGACAGTCCCCCAGCTCTGTGAGGCACGTCAGCGGCGGGCGGCGGTGGGTGTTTCGGGTTCGGCCCGTTCTTTGTCCGGCTGAACTGCAGGGCAATTGGGCCTCTTCGCCCGGGCTGTGACTTGCGAGCGCACTGGCCTTCGCACGCGGTGCCGGGGGGGGATCCGCCTGGAGCGCGATGGAGGAGAAAGCTAACGCGGCCTATGTCGGCTCGAATCCCGCCGCGCACGCACCCAACCTCGAATGGCGTACTCCCGGAGTAAATTTCGGAAACGATCTTGGAAGCGGTGGGGAGTGGAATGTGGCCCTGGCAAAGATGCCCGCCCATTCCCTTCCTGAAGCAAGTTCCGGCGTGCACTCATTTCCCTAGTTGATTTTGCCGGCTCACCTTCTGAACGGGTCAGTTCTGCCCTCCCCCTCCCGCTTATGCCCCAGCCCCTGTCCCTTGACCCCGCTCACCACCAGACTGCACACCGTCCGCCCGTCTCGCACTTGAAGCAAAGGAGGCAGTGGAGGCACTGATCGCTAGCTTGCGGCCATTGACCTCTGGCTGCCTGTTGGCTTGTTGCTTTTGCTTTCCCTTGAAGGAATCCGACTCGCCGCTCGGCGGCCACTATTAACTAACCGGCCGTTGCCGGCGCGGGAACTGACACGGTGTCGGCTGAACCGCTGCATCTGCCAGCGTGCAAATCAAGCTGCAAGCACGGGGCAGCCTCGCGACCCCGCACTTCCCCCGGCGCCACCCTGGCCCCCCTTTCCGCCGCCGGCCCCTGCCGCCGCGTCCTGGAGGAGTGAACGGGCTGGGCGCCGCGCCCCCCTTCAAGAAACGCGCATTTTCGCCGTTGAATCAGCATGCCGCCCTGGCCGGGGCCGGCACTTCCGGTTGAGCGGGGCGCTTGGCCGATCCACTCAAGACTCAACTGGCGGTGCGACTACAGGCGCAGGGTGGGCAAAGTCCGTAACGGCGGCGTCTTGCGCCGGACCCCTCAGGCGGTTGCGGCTTCGCGCAAACCCTCAGTCCAGCCGCCGGTGGGCACGGAACGGCGGTTGCCGGATGCGGGGGGCTGCGCTCAGCAAGCGGTCGGGCGACGAGGCGGCCTTCGCCGCCGGGTGCGCTTCCCTGCAACGCATCCTCCATGCGCCGCTGCTGCGCTGGTCTGGCGTGCCCGTGCGCCTCCCTGCCCCGCTCGCGGCGGCCAGTGGCCCCGCGGGGAATCGGTGCAACGTTGCATGCACGGCGGCCGGCGCTGGTGAGCCGCCCGGCCTCCTGGTCGGCCGTCGCAGGCGGTCCGGCGGCTCGACGCCGAGGGCACACTCAATGCCCGCAAGCGCGAGTGGCCCTACGGAACTGCCGGTTCAAGGCGTGCACCTGGTCCCACCCCATCAGGGCTTGTGTGACAGCGCACGGCAAACGCGTGCTCAGCTGGGGTGCTTGTTTCGGCGCGCTTTCCAGCGGTTCCCCACCCCGCTCGCAGATCACCACAGAACCGAAAGATTCCAGCGAGGGGCGGAAGGATCCGCGAAAGGCCTTCACGGCGAAGGGGTTTGACCCTACGCCACCGCTGGCTTGCGAAGGCGTAACTTTACAAGCTGCATCATTCTCCGGCGTTTGAGCAACCAGGTCCGCCATGCTCGACAACCCTCGGTCGAACATTGTGGATACGAGCGGCCGGGACTGGGTTTCTCCCTGGTCCCCCATCGCTCGCCTTTCGCCGGTCACCACCGTGCTCTGCCGTGCGCCGGCCAAGCTCCCAAAGTTCCGCCTCACAGTGGGGGTGGCGAACAACGAGTGCTTGGTCGAAAGACTCGCCCCTAATGACCTCCCGCGGGCCGGATCCCCTACGCGCACGCCCCGCGGCCCACCGGCCCCGCCCGGGCGGCACCGCCCGGTGGCCCAAGGGCGCGCTGCGTAAAGCGATCTGTCGCTGCGTTACGCTGTGCGTTCCTTCCGCGCCTGACTGCTCCGTTTCTCTGAAAGATTTGCAGGCACCGTCGAGCAAACTTTTCGCGGCTCTTGGGCGTCACCCGGCGTTCTGCAGGGCAGTGATCCGCCGTCGCAAGGCGTTCGGCTGTCTCGCGGCACGGAACCTCAGTCCGGCATTCTTTCGGGCACGGCCCCCCAACTCTCCTCGTAGCGCTTGCTCAGCCTCGAGCTGGGCCACTTCGACGCGATCGCCACTGCCCCCAAAGGGAGACCGTGGCGTTGGCGAGCCGCCCTGGTCCTGGCCTACATTCCGACTCCGTTTCCACACTGGCGGCCCCGCCGCCCTTCAGTGGTGTTGTGCCGCGAACCGTCGCCCACTTTTTTTTTTGCGCCGGCAGTAGTCAGGCTGCAAGTCAAGGCTGGCGGGCCCCCCCCGGGGCAGCTGCGGGCCTTTGAGGGCGGCTCAGCTCAACCCCCTCGAGCGCGCCTGCAGGTGCGCGCCGCGTGCCACGGCTCCGCTGCCTGTCGCAATGGGCCAGCCACGGGCTTGGGCCGGAATCCGGTAGGGCTCGGCCACGCCCAGCTGCGGGCACGCCGACTCGCCGGGGATCGGCGGTAGCGCACGCAACCACGACAGCGTGGCGCGGGCAAATCGTCCCCGGAACGCCGCGCTCCGCCCTCCCTGCGCCCGGCCGGGTGATCCCTGTAACGACCGGCTGCGGTCCACCCAAACGTGGTCAAGGTACGGCCCACCCGCCGGCGCGGTGCGTCGACAACCCCTCGGCGCCTATCCACAAATCTCAACCACGCCCAGTCAAGCCTCGCGCACGGCGGAAGTCGCCGCGCGCTGGCCGTTCGCCTCCTTGGCCACTGGCCCAGGCCCCCCCGCTCCCCTCTCTCTTCGAGCGCCGGCGCTCCTGTCTGGCAGAATGGCACATAATCGGGCGCTGCCCAGGCCCCCCCGCTCCGCGAAGTCGCCGCGCAATGGCCGAAGCTTGCCCAGGGCCTCCCACCAGCCCCCGCACGGCGTGCTTGCTGGGGTCGCCCCGGGGCTCGCCCGCGACACGGTTCCGGCTCGCCAAAGCATTCGCGCCTCCCGCGACCACGCCGAGCGGCTCCGATTCCCCGTGCGGCAATTGGCGTCGCCCACGCCGTCTGGCAGCGGAACCTCCAGGTGGGCGTCCCAATGCCGGCGCGATCAGCTGCCGGGGCTGACGCTCAGCTCCGCTGCGATCCGTCGCACCGCTCGTTCTTCCCCCCGACGCGCTGGTCAGCGCAAGAGGGCCGCGTTGTGGCCGCCAACGGGCGTTTGCGCTCACGCCGGCGCACAACCGCGGCCTGGCTGCGGACGCCTTACAGGCATGACCTCACGGCGTGGCTCCGGTTCGTCGCGCCCCCTGTGGGCGGATATACGCTTCTCATCACACGCGTAAGCACGCTTGGGTCATCTCGCATCAAACCTCGTTACTCACCTCGCATCACTCACCAGCTCTCGCGCGTCGCCACGCAGAATATAGAGAGAATATATGGTCGAACTCAACACAAGTAGAGCGTCCACTACTCACACACTCACCTATGCATCGAACACAGTCGAGACTCTTGAGCTCGTATAATATAGAGTACTGTGAGAAGTGATGCCTCAGAAACACGCCGAGCGGGCGCGTGTTCGCCCCTAGCTCACGGCGCTCGAACGCTGTCGCACAGTAGCACCAGAAAACAACGCAAGTTTTGGCTAGGCTTGACTAAATTTCTCTTCTTGCTGCTAGTGTCGCTGTAGGCCTTTGAGTCTACGGGCCACCACGAGACGTTATGCCTCACGCACTCGGGCTGTCACACACTGGGCACGCTTTGGAACTGAAATACGTATTACCTGAGGCTGCCCGTCCGGCTCAGAGATGGCGCAGCAGGGCCATCCTCTGGCTCTGCACTGGCGCACACAACAACAAAGTGGGCAGCGCCGTGGAGTAAGATTCCCGGTTGGGCACGATGGCCGGCGCCAGGTCAACGGCAGGGACAGCCATGGCCGGCCGGGAAACCGTCATTTTGCGGGCGACTCCAAAATGGCGCTGAGCTCATATACGTTGTGGTGTGGGGAAAGGGAAAAAAAAGATGAATTAGTTTGTTTCTCGTTACCAGCGCGCGCTGAGGGCAGAGATGCAGTGGTTTGTGTACAACCACTCGCTCTAAGCCTGATGTCCAAGGTTTAAAGGTCCGCCTGTTATCCCCCACAGCGCCGGAATGATACGCCTCCCTATTTGTTGCAGCTTGGATTGTACTTGCGCCGATGGAATGGTGTACACTCCTGCACACAACACGCAAGTAGTCACAGATCATCCTTGCAGGGCACGGCTGTTTTATATGAGAGCAGGGGTCTGTGTAGTAAGGTGCCGGCCCGTATGCCCTGACCAGCAGGCTTGCTTCGCTGCCTTGCTTCCATTGCCAATGCGCATGCAATTAACATCTCGAGCAACGGCGTTGATCGCACGTCTCAGACGAGTGCTTCTCCGGCCCGCACTTGAAACGATGAAAGACGAGATGTTAGATTGATAGGAGCTGTGGAGGGCATTGACAGTTTAACGAGGAGTGGCCGGCTCTGGATCGCTGCGACATGTTTCGTCCGGCTGCCGCGGCTTACCGACGCGCGGGAGACACTGGTTCGTGCGTACACGCAACTCCGCGAATAGAGCACGCACTGCCTTTGAGGTAGCACTTAGAATCGTGCGTGCGGCCTTGGTAGACTCGCTCTGGAGGTGCCCGGCCTATCGATCGCTCGATCTTGCGCGGCCCCTGACACGGTGGCTGCCCTGGTCCATGGCGTTCAACCCAGGCTCTGCCACGATGCTCCACGCCGCCCAGTGTGTGAAAAGCGGGCTGCAGTGCTGAGTTAGAGCTCACATTCTGCTGTGGCACTGCCTTTTTCAAACCGGCCTTACGAACATGGTTCAGAGGAGTTATGAATGAGAAATCTGGCCCGGCGGACTGGTTCGCATCTTGCATACAGGCGCAAGGAGCAGTGTGCTGGCCTGGGACAACACGTGCAGTGGCCCGGACGGAAACTCAAGGCGTTTGCAAGGACACGACTCGGCGCGACGGCCTCGCGTTTCAAAGCGGGCCCACGTAACCCGCAAGAAAAGACTTGAGTGTGAAGATACCACCGCATTCCAGCGCCGGCCTGGGTGGCCGGGTCTGCCTGAAAGTGCCTAGCGCCCCCCGCGCATCCGCGCCGGCTTCCTCGCGGTGCCCAGGCACGCCGGAGCTCGCGCACATCACCCCTGTACTGGCGGTGTTGCGCCCGTCAGGCCTTGCCCGCCGCTGCCTGAAGCGTCTAGCTGTCCCACCCTTCCGCCGCGGGCCGCCCTGCGTGGGGCGTAACATCTCCAAGCGGCCCTTGCGCGTAAACGGGTCCGGCCGCGCCCCGTCACGATGTGTCGCTGTGAGCAACCTTCCACGCTACCCGAATCGCCGCGGGGGGCAAGCCGTGCTGGCTCCTGATGCGGCGGCTTCGCCCTGCAGCCGTGGGCCTTCGTTGGGGTGTTCAACATGTGCACAATGGAGCTATGGAGACGGACTAAAAAAACGAAGCCCGGCAACCGGAAAAAAAAAAAAAAAAAAATGAGTGAACGCCGCTAGGCCCAGTGAACGCTGACAAACCGGCTCGGCACTATGCAAAGGGTGCTCACGCGGGGTGACCTTACTATGCCGGGGCTGTGGCCCGGGCCCGGGCCGCTTGGTCACAGCCGGAAACCTAAACGCCGACCTGCACGTGCCACCAAGCGCACCTGCAGCCACTGCCCTGGCGCTCGCCTGGCGGCGGCGGGCGAGCGGCCCTGTTCGGGGTGGATAGGTATTATTCACCTGGGCGGCAAAGTAGAGTTTTGTTCTCCCCTGCTTGTGGGTTGCTTATCCCAACACCAGAAGCGGGCCTGATGGGTGGTGTGGATCAGCAGCCCGCTGCGCTCTGAGCGGCCTTGACCCGCCTCGGCTCGCGCCGCTGCCACCGGCTCTACGCAACGCTTTGGCTGGTTGCGGGCCTGCGCCGCCAATGGACCTGGCGGCTCCCCCTGACTCAGCCCGCGACGCGGGCGAGGTGGATTGAAACGATTTTGTTGTATGCAGGCATCACTGGACTTTTCCAACACGATTTGGGATCCCGCGGCGCGTGGGCACTTTCTTTACCGCCGGCTGAATTTTCTTACGCAAGCCACCCGTGACAGTACAACGACTTGCGCTTGCCATGCTCTGTGGAGTTGACCAAGACGATGGGAGCCCGGTCCTCAGCGGACTTCGCGAACCAAATACATGGCACCAGGCTCCCTGCCGCCTCCTTTCTTGATTTGTGTTTAGAGTGCCGTTCGCAAGCTATCCATGGGTAGAGCACACTGCACCAGCCACCCTGAGCTGACCGAGTATGGCTTGGCTCCGGGAGAGCACAAGAGCCGACACTCCTGAAGGGCTGACAAGGTCGTGCTCACGGGCGGCGGGCGGGCCACACCACACGGTCTTTCCATTGATCTTGCACGTGTACGGAGGCAGCTTGTGGGACTCTGTCATCAACCTGCTGCGGTGGTTGCTGCCAGCCAGGTGCTGGCCGCAAAATAAATTCGACTATGCTTTGAACTTAGAAGCCGCAGATAGCCCACACACGGGCAATCTCGCCCAAAACACTCAGCACCTGCGGAACTCCGCATCTCCTCGCAATCGGTAGAATCTGTATAAGGGGGGTGCAACGGCCACCAGCGTGCTTCCCGCAGCACTCCGCTCGATCCGCATCGGGCGTCCCGCCCCCGTCAGCCCAGGAGAATCCTCGAGCTCAATCCTAAAGGCAACATTTAGTGGCCCAAGATCTAGCAAGGTTCGGCCCCGCGCTCCAGACAAATGCGCCGGCAGTCTGTCCTGCTGCTGTCGCCAGCACCCTCTGCACCTTTAGTGTCGGGCTGTGTTCCTCTCAGGCCCTCGCAAGGTGCACTCACTTCCCGCAAACAATCCTCCTTCCGCCGGGCTCCAATTGCTCTTGCCTTCCCCGGAAAGCCGTGACTTCCCCGCTCCCGTAACGCGGATATGAGATGAGAGACAATGGCAGAGAGACTTAATCATGTGTGACAAACATGGCACCCCTTCCACGGTCTCAAAGGGTTACTAAATGGCCATGTCAGTCACCGAAGTTTCGAAATCAGGCACGCGAAGCAGTTTTTTTGGGGTCAAAAGTGACTGGATGTTCTTATATCAATCATGGCATCACCTTTTCATGTGTACATAGCGCGGCCCAAGAAGTCATCCGCCAACGGGCCAGGCACGTCAGGCCTGCAGGCTTGGGACTCGGACAGCTTTGCACTCGGGCACGTGAGTGAGGCGCGGGCACTGACAATTAAGCTAACCACCGATATCGCTCGGGCGCGGGAATTCGACGCTGAACAACACGCGCTCGGTCGAAGAACCGAGGTGCGTAAACAGAGCTATAGCTCGTGAGGCCGCAGTCCATTCCCGCGGCATGGGAGTGAGCCGCCGCGTGCGGCTGCGGCGTTAGGCAAGGGCCTGAGGGGTCATTTGCTCTGGTTCGGGTGCGGTCTTACATGCTGAAGCTGGCCGCCACGACACGTATTATAGTCGACGGACGGCGCCCGGGGGTGGGCTCCCGCGCTCTTCGGTCCAAGTGAAATTTTAGGCAGTGAGAGGACCGAAGAGGACACTAGCGCAAAATTTCTCATCGGGCCTGTCGAAAAGGAACCTTGGCGCGAGCCCGAAAGTAAACTTAGGGCACTCGGCTCCAACCTAATCGAAGTGGAAATGATGCTTTGGGGTATGGAATTACAGCTCTCAGAATGGTGTTGATTCAATTCGAAGGTTCCACGCGAATTTTTTAAGTCAGTTGGTTTGCTCTCCTTCACATCACTCGAACTTCGGGCCCTTGTGTACCTCAACCGTTTGGTCCGAATCGACCGGTTGTCTTGCGGCCCATGCTCTCAGTTGGTAGTCTGGTGGTAAAGGCGAACACGTCGCCTATGGCCTGAACTGCCACGGCGGCTGGTTTTGGCTCTAACATCAAACTGACGGCGCCTCCACGGCGGCGGTGAGTGACTTGCGCGCCTGCTCGGTTGGTGGGCCTGCCACCGTCCTGGAGTATAGGCGGGCACGGTATCGGCCATGTGAGGTGCCCGTGCAGGCCCTGGCACGTGGCGGCTTGCTCGGAATCGGTCTAGTATCGACACAGGGCGCGGCTGCCGGCTGCGTCATTCCAACTCGGGGGGCGCGCCCCGCCGATCCAAACGCGAACGCGCTCCGTGGTTGTCCTGTTGGCAGGGCATTGTGTCGTTTGCTCTGCGCGCTGGAATTCGCCGCCGGGTGTGGGCCGCAACAGGCAGCGCCACCCCCGATTCGCTCGAGGTCTCACCTTGTGACAGACTCGTGCGCTGCAAGGCCGGAAAATTGCAAGCGGCAGAGGGCCCTCGCTGCGGCCGAAGCCGCTCCTGGAAACGGCACAGAGGTTGGGCCGCAGCGGCGGGCTCCGGGCTATCAAGCCTGGTTGGAGCTTCGTGGAGTCTCAGCTAGCTGGGAATCAGGCAGGGGCCACACCTACACTCGGGGCGTGCGCGGGCCGAACTTCTGCTCGCTGAAAGCAAGGGCATCGGGTGTTGCGGCCGCGCGTCGCTTAGTGGGCTCAACCATTTAAACCGTTAAGCGAATCGGGCAGAACTACATCGGCCCACAATTATGCAAGGGTCTGACAGGTGCGTGAATCGAGCGC
>Ga0163217_1082532_pt1 | contig 16586 bp, 16 predicted proteins | sample SynspAceP_FD_185933 | JGI IMG/M metagenome (GOLD analysis project Ga0163217, IMG submission 185933) | Saline lake microbial communities from Ace Lake in Antarctica - Synechococcus sp. Ace-P (PacBio error correction) | ecosystem: Environmental > Aquatic > Non-marine Saline and Alkaline > Saline ... | reverse complement strand
CACCTTTTCGTTGCGCGCTGGCGTCGCGCGAGCTTTGTGTTCTCAGTTAATTCCAGTTGCCAGAATGAGTCTATTTCCGCAAGAAAACACTAATACCCCTAATTATAACTCTCCGCTAGCACTCAAGTTCTCCAATTACGCTCCGGATATTCTACAGTCATTTTTTGCTCGATAAGCAGCGAGATTTGATCTATGGAGCTTCCGCAGACAAGATTAATTGGACCATCTTAGTCACCAAAAAATATCATCCTTCGAATTCGTACTAGCTATTTCCCCACCATTTGCGATTCACATTTTACTTCCCTTTCTGGAATGTTAGATCCCTGGTTCTAACTGATTAAGTACCTACTCACCTCTTTTACGACTTTGCTCCACGAACGCCTTCGATCATGTACATCTAATCCTAAGTGATGGCTTGTGCCATGCGGAAATAGCGAGTGATTTTCTCCAGCCTTGATGATTCAAGAGCGACTAGCCCATCATTGATGATTTTTCTACCGGCAGCATCGGATATCCCGCAAAACTTGCTCCCTGGCTTAACATAACGGCCAATCCAGCTTCCTGGCTTGATAGGGACCAGTTCATAAATCGCGCGCTTCCTCTTCATTGAATTTCCCACTAATCGGGATGGTCCGAGTCACATCAGCAGTATTTACCCTTTCCACTCTGCACCAAGGTCCATGAGTAAACAGTCGACTCACTTAAGTTTTGTTCTATGTGGTGTTTTCTAACGTAATGAAAGCAATGCAGCGTCGCAATCCTATTATTTCCTCTCCAACAATGGATGGTATCCCCAAATTCTTCTGCCACCATACTTTTGCTAAATGTAAATCATGAACTCCCTTGAATCTCCCGCTCAGACATCGCCTGTTTGGCAGCCTTCATTACCGTCGGGTCCTCTGCGGCCAATCATCAGGAAATCCTCACAGCTTTTTTTCAAAAGGATAATCTCCTCTGCGGGTCTTCACCCTCCCTCAACACATCCATCATTCCGAGAGCGAAAACGATATTCAAATCCTTCCTGACAGAAGCTGGGATTTAACGTCCTCATATCTCCTCTTTTCAGGAGAAATCCGCTTTCGCATAAATTCCAGCGACTCGGATCAGCTTTCTTCAACTCGGGATATCTGGTCTGCTCAAATCGATTAATAAGTTTTCGCAGCGAGCTAATGACGGCGCTCTGCTCCGAAGATTTCCAGGTCTGAATTTTTTGACATCGCTTTGTAAATCTTGGGCACTTGCCTCGTCAGTTTGATCGGATAACCAGCGGCTTTTTTGAAAATCAGCCACCATCCCTATCAAACGGTTATTAGTGGTCACTTTCTTCAATGGCATTTGAAAGATTAAAAGTGAAAATCTGATCAAAATGACGTTTTATTTCCTGATTTTGAAGCAAACTCGGTGTTGATAAGGCTTAATTGAAATCCATTCCCGCATCACCCCATCTGATCCCAATCGCTTTCCATTCCAACATTTCGGCACGTGGATCTCTATTCTTGCCTACAAAAATCAACTCATCCACCAATTCACCATTTACTTCACGCGTTCAACTGAAAAATACCAAAACAGCATTTGGCTCCCTAAATTCCTGTTTGAAATTAAAAGAGTCTGTGTCTGGGTGATAGCTAAATCGACATCGTTGTACGGTTTTTTAACCGGATTATTTGGAAGAAACCGAGACTGATTTAACAGGCATGAGTTTTCGGAGTTCATTCTCCTCCCTTTATGCCATTAGAATCTAACCCATCTTTCAAAAAAAAAGGATTTGCGAAAATCCAGAAAACTGAGATCATCAAAATACCCAACTACGATTATGAATTTTTTTTCATTTTTTTAGGGAATTTAAATAATCCTTTAATGTCTAATCTTTTGGCCATTGTAACAAAGTCTTAAAAACCAGAATCGGGGTCATATCCTTATATTTGATTATTTAAAAAAATAGAAAATGAAGAGAATTTTGGAGAATCGCCTGCTTTTGACCTTAGGAATAGGGCAAGTCACCGCCACAAACAAAACTCAAACCAAACAAAGCTAATCGTAGGAATTGTCGTGGATCAAATGCGACAGATTACCTCTTATAAATTATGCTGATCGCTATGGTTGTAAGGTTGGTTTAAGCGATTTAATGAAGGGTGGCTTTATGATGAAAAATGGGCCATTATAATTACATCCCAAACGTATACAGGCCCAGGTTCAGCATCATCATATACAGGTACAACTCCAGCCACACATGGAATTTCATCGCAATGGATTTGGTATGTGAAAAGTGATGGCAAGTTGCATGTATTGTTGTGTGGAGATTTCACAGTGAGATAACGTTGGCGGAACAGTGGGAAATGGTCAAAATCAGTCCAAGAACTTATTGACTACGACCAATCACAGATGAACTTCGCTTTTGCACAAACAAGCGATCTAAAGTGGTGGGTGGTGGCGATCAAGTGAATCGTTGGAAGCCAGTTTGCCTGCTGGTCATTTAGGCGATGCGTATTTTGGTCTTGATAGTGAGAATGGAGAGTTTATGACCTCTACCTATTACCATGAGACGCTACCAAAATGGGTTCAAGATTTTCAACGGCAAAAAATTAGCTGACAAGTATTTTAGATCAAACTTGGGAAGACTCTCTACCCAATCGAGACCTATGATCCAAGTATGCAGATGGACAATTTCCCTACGAGTCTCCGTTTAATTTGGCAAAGGGACAGCCCTACTTTTCCTTATAACCTTGCCGAGCCTTTAAAAAGATGAAAATGGAGGCCCGGATTATCTTGGTCCCCTACGCCGATCATTATTCGGCTCTCTCTTAATGTCCTCTGATTTGCTATTGCAGTCTTTGAGAGGGGAAAATTAGGAAAAAGGAGCCAAGGACACAGGACTTTCTAGCCTTGAGTTTTTCTTTCACCCGATTACATCGGACACGATTTGTCCTTCTTCTGTCGAATTCAGAGGTGCTCAATGTACCTCAGAACTGACCAAGAGTTTGAGAGGTCTCTTGATATCGGTTGATTCTAGACAAAATTATGCGTCATCAAAGCATTCAATACCCTCATTTTTTCTGACTGTGTCCCCGCACATGGTTCATGGAGTCGCTGTATGTAAAGGGGCTTTCTCTATGGAGGCTGAAAGGTCCCTGCAGCGCAATCTTGAATGGAGTTATATCACCGCACAACTTTAAGGGGCTATCATGTCCGAACGTTTTTTTTGGTGAGGGAGATTTGGATTTGAAGTTTCAAATGAGCAAGTAATTCTTAAATTGAAAAAATTTAGTCGAGACTAGACTTGATTTAAAAAATATCGAAAGATGAACTGGCGTATTTTCTTACTGCGATTTTAGAGGAATAAAAGAAAGTCTACACTGCCACGACGATGCTAAATACGTATTTCAGCTCTGGGGCGAGCCTCACTTTTGGCAAAATGGCTACAACTCAAATCTTCTGGGGCCTACTCTTGATTCTTGAGCCAGGATGGTGGGGACTGGTGGAGCTAGAGGGAAACTTTCACAATGGTAGGGATTACTTATTGACACCAATAGTCCACTATCTTATTCCTATTAGGTGGAATGTAAAACCAGGCTCAAGCACTCGATATACAACAATCACTTGATATTGCACCGACTTTGTTCTATGATGCTTGGAATCAGACTCCGAACTGGAGCTAACAGGTCAACCTATTTTCAGGAAATAACAAAATTTTAATCAGAATGCACGCGATCATAAAAAAGCCTAGGAATTGACCAAAATTCTAGGGGCTTTTTTTTAGGCTTGAAATATTTATCCAGTCCAGCTTCATCGGCGATAGTTTTTATCCACAAAATCCAATGCATCAGTCGTGATTTCTAAGGATTTGAATGGTGTCCAAGCTCAGAAAAAAGGCAGCCTAAATGCTGGAAAGCCTTTGCTGCATATTTCAATTGCTGTGTTCCATTACAGACTTTCCTTTCAGATACCTTTTCAAAGGTTTAGCGGGACGCGAATCCATCAAATAACTCATTTATATGCCGGATGTACCGCTTACCAGCTGTCCTTGTAATGAGTAGAAAGTTTCTGTGATTCTCCATTCCGGATTCTTTGGACTATTCGGCGATCTCATCTGCATAGGTCTTGCTTTCAGGCAGCCTTTTGCACATATCGGATTCATCCGCGCACATCCAGAAGGGATTTGAACACCTTTATAAACCTAGATCCGCCATGTAGGCACAAATGTTTTTAAGATTTATTGAAAAGGAAAGCCCGCATCCATCCGCAAACTGCGCTAGAAAAATTGCTGGGCCTTTAATGGTTTTAGAATATTTTAGATTATAGTGTTTAATTTTTACTTTTTCTTACGGACGAGCGGAAGTCCATTTCAATTCTGAAAACAGTGCTTTTCAAACCATGTTCAATGATATGCATTCCCCGGATTCCATTCTTCGACTTCCAGGATAATCCTCCCATTCCTTTTTTGGCTTTTGACCAACTTGGTCTGCATAGTACATTCTTGGACAAAATTCCGATAAAGATTGGCCAAAGCCTCTACGTAGCTTCTGGATGCGCTGCTGGAGTTCTGGATTTTTCCTGAGCAAGGGCGTCCTTATAGCTCGTTCCAGCACGATAAATTTGAACTGGGCCATTCAGCCAGCGAACGAGCAGCGTATTATTGTCCTCTTGCTGCCATTCTATCCACCTTTTTTTCACCATAGATTCTGACTTTCAAATTATTCTCCGCGCTCTGTATCCGTTTGCGAAGCCATCAGGACTCGCTTTGAAGCTCCGTTTTCAAAACGCATCAAGGAACACTCCGTCATCAATCTATTGGGACGCCAGGAATTTATATAGAGATCCGCACAAATCTGAGCAACTATCTCCACCGTCACATATTCTGCCATGTGGAACGCATGTGTTCGATATCCCCCATTGCAACCTGCTAGTCCATTTCTTTTAGGGTCAGGTTCGCCATTGTGCTTGCTTGTTGTCCTCAAGTTCCAAAAAAAAGCTTATAAAGCCAGCCTTGAGGATATTCCAACGGTAAGGACTTTACGGGACTTTTCCCGATTTTGCTTCCGACGAATCATCTGCTTGGCTTGGCTTGATCATCGGATAGCCAGAGTAGGTGTGGGTCCCAATAAAAAAGCGTTGACTTGATGGCTTTTCCACAATGGCATATAGCGATTTTGCTTCCTTCGTAATTTCAGCGGTCAATGGTTTGTCTAAAAACCACATGGGAAAGCTTTCTTTGAAGAGCTTTGACTGTAGGGTCATAATGCACATTATTTGGTGTCACGATGACCACCACATCGATTCTTTTCAGATTTTTGGGAAGTAGAAGTTCTTTTTCAAAACATCTCATCATAGCTTGCCCATATACACGTGATGGGTCAAGCATCAGTTCCTCACGCGGAAGTTTAGATTTTTCTGGATTAGAGCTTAAAGCCCGCAGGGCAAAGCTCAAACATCCCGTCCATCAATGCTCCATTTTAAGTGGATGGCACCAAATAAAGGATCCAGGTCCCGCCGCCTAATTACATTCCATCTTTAATTTTTTTTGGTGTTGAACATTAATTTAAACGATTTTTTCGGGATTTTAAAACTTGAAATAATTGATTCTCTTACTGCAAAGTTCCATCTAAAATTCAGTGAATCGAATCAATAATTTTTAATAGCTCCAGTGCGTTATGAGTGGCTTTTACACAATTATTTCTTCTTCTTTTCTTCAAAATATCAAATGAACTGCATTAAAATTACAGGGCAAAAAAGCCCAAATTCTTAAACTTTGGAGGATTTAACCCTAATTTATTGCCTTATCTTTTGTAATGAATCTAGCTATTAAGTCCCCCTTCGCTCATGATGTTTCTGGAGTTTTTTTGTCTGGGGATCCTGCGATGTGACGATGGGGAACTTTTCTAGGAGCTAATCTTTTGGCTAAGGATCAAGATATTCCCTTGCATTTTCTACCCAGTCATTTGGCGCGATCATCGGCCCCTGTTATTGTAGGATTAATGCAGCATCGATTTTTTTCATTTGCACAGCCGAATCTTGGCGTTGATCACCTTGATTGGAAGCAGGCCTGATGTACATGATGTACAAATTTCCACAGATTTCAATGGTTTTTTTCCTTTTCTCCTTGTTTACATGATTCTTTTCATGCCGCACGCTCGCTTTAGTAATTCCATTTCCTTCAATCAAAATGAAGGGACCCCGCAAAGGAATTTTCTGTGATTCGAGTTTGGTGGCGTACCAATTGGCATGGATTGCGGCTGGGTGTTTAATCAGTTTTTTGCTTGCGACAGCAAGAAGGACTGAAAGTATTGCCTGCTTGCGAAATACTTGGCTGATGGCAGGCCATTGTTTCCTTGATTTGGGTTTTTTCAGTTTTACCCTTCCTTCAAACTCCACCCGCAAGCTAAATCGATTTAGCGAAAAATTTAAGTTTTCAGAATTATTGGGATTGGATGGCTTAGCACATCCTTAAGCATCGAAATTTCGCCATATTCTTTATTTCATCTATTTTGATTTGTATTCCTGGCTTTTATTACCAAAATGTCAGTTCCCTTTTCAACTGAGATTGGGTATCAAATTCGACTGTGAAAAATTGCCTTTAGTCAGGGATCTCTGAGGTGCTCTTTTATGCTTGCTCTACCCATATTCTTTAACCCGATTTGGGATTGAAGAAGACCTTGATCGTAGCCATGCTACAGCCTGGGCTAGTTCGCATTATTTTTTGCTTTTGGCATGCTGATGAGGGTGTCTGGATGCTATTAGTAGGAATTCTTTTACACGGCGTATGTTAACGATTTCTTCTTTGTAAAGCGGGCAAGATTTATACCGATTCTTCATGTCGGCGCCAAATATTAAATTCTTCGGCGCCAGGGTTAAACACCTGGCAAACCTATGGAATAAGGGATGCTTAATTGGCTTTTGGGGCAGCGGATTGATTTCCAATCAACTTCCTTGATTCAAACGCTAATTTCACGACTGCCGGAATCAATTTGTTGATTCCTTCTGGTATTTCTGTAATGGTTTTAGTATTTTTCATGGCTCTTTCAAAAAGGAGAAAATTAAACTCCACCTCAATAAAACCCTCATGACCAAACCTATTGACACTGGAAGGCGAGGATCCTTTCAAGGAAAGGTTCTCCTAGGAGGAGCCGCTTTCGGCGCTCTGACCTCCTTAGATTTAAGAAAGAAAAGCCAAAAATGCTCAAAGGAAAACATAATCATGGCGTTTGTGCTTGGTGTTTTCGCATTATACGCTCGGAGCTTTTGTGTAGAAGTAAAAAGAAAAACGGTATCAAAGGGAATTGACCTGATTGGACCTGATTAATGGAAACCTTAAAAAAACATGGAATTCACTCCTCCATGTGCAATGGTGCTTGAGATCAGTTTAGTAGATGGGTTTGGAGAATACCAAATTTCATGATCATAGAAGAAAATTTATGCTAGAGTAATTCCCCTAGTTCGCTCAAGCTGGATTATACCATCTCATTTGCTTTTCTTGGGAAATCGAAGAGGAATGGCGATGAGACTGGACTTGAAAAAACTGTCAAGCTGGATTGGAGCGATTATTTCCGATCGCTGAAAAAGCATGGAGTAGTCGTTCAAATGGAAGCTCTAATAGTCGCAGTGGATCACAAAAGACTATTTTATGCGATAAATCTTGCCTTGGCATGGGAGTGGAGCTCTGTAATGCGAATAGAATAGCGAAAACTAAAACTTGCTTTTCGATATCTATTCATAATGCAAATAGATGAAGGAGACCTTCATTAGAAGTATTCGAACAAATCACCAATATTTGGTCATTATCATACGGCCGTAATCGGGAAGGAATGAGTTGGATGAAAATAGGAAATCAACTATTACCCCGATCATGCAAGCGATTCGTGATTCAGGATATAAAGGATAGTCTCTCACGAGTTTTATTCCCGAAATTCTTCAGATAAAATGGGATCATTAGCACAGTGCCGTAGCAGTTTGTGACGTATAATTTAAAATAAAACCAAAGAAACCAATTTTATGGCATCAATCGTTATGATTGGCAATTGTAGTGGGTGTCAGGAATTTAGCGGCGGTTGGGCTGCTTAAGGAGCTGACTGAGAAAGGGGGGACTTTGAAAGTATTGCTTCTCGGACGTGGTCCGAATGTGGAACACTCAAAGACTTATAAGAGGCGACTCTTCCGCCATGGGAAAGTACCTCATCGTGGAAGAAGAACGCAAGAACAATTTAGAAAACCATCCAAACTTAAGAAAGAGATACTGCTCAATGGCTCAATCTCGATTGGTGGGCACAGAAGGACGAATCACCGGTATGTGGAGGAGAAAACCCTTCACTTGGTTTAGAGGATATCAAGGTTAGGAGGTCGTTCATTTACTTTGGGACGTTCAATCTTACCGTTGGGCTGATGTTGATTTTGAGGGCAAATTGGCCAAAGACGGAATCGCATCGCTTGGCCGATCCGCTATAAAGACGTAGCGCCTTGGATATAGCTACGTGGAGAAGTTTGCCGGAGTTATCAGGTTCAAAAGATACTTAGGCGATCCTTTCCGGATGGCGAGTTTCAGCCACCGATTGCGAATGAACTGTGTTGTGGGAGAAAGATGCAAGCTGCTCGAATCAAAGAACCACTACAAAGGAGCTCGGAACTTGGACATAGGTCGACCTGCTAACATTACGCAGCCATTCCAGGACGTCGGGCTGTCAGTATTCGAAAAACAAATTGCTTCATTTAGGTTGTTCCCATTTGGAGGTTACTTCAGTACTCAGGCCTCTACCTTACTGCAGCTGTAGCTACTTGGTAATTTAACCTTTAAGGACTGGTCGATTGTAAGGGAAAGCTTATTTATGACAAGGATACCCAGAAAGCTACTGGAGTAGAAGTCTTAGATGCGGAACAAATCAGACAGTAGACATATTTGATGCGAAAATCATCTTTCCTCTGCGCCTCTTCATTAACTCTTCGGCAATCCTTTATGAGATCAGCATACTGATATTTGCCTGGAGGATTAGGATCAAGTTCTGGAGAAAACTAGGTCACAATGTTTATGGATCACCACTTTAGACTTTGGAGCAAATGGTCAGATGGATGGCTACGGAAGACAAGTATTACTTCGGAAGACGTCCAACAGGACTTTTATATTCCAAGGATTCGAAAATCTGACGGTGAAAAGCGGGGATTATATCAGAGGATTTGGTTACCAAAGGGGCGGGCCAGCAGAAGCGGTTGGAATAGAGATTGTGGCCGAATTGAACTTTGGCGCCACAATGAAGGAAAAGCTTTGACAGCTCCAGGACCTTGGAGGTTGGATTTACTGCTTTCGGAGAGGATTTCTGCCTTATCATGACACTTAATCAAACTGAGCGATACAGTGAAGGATAAGTGGGGCATGGAAGCTTTGGTCATGGATGCAGAGATCAAAGAAAATGAAATTCAATATGCGGAAAGAATGATGGCTGATGCAGCCGAGATGTTAGAAGTAGCTGCGTTTTTAAAAATAGTCAAAAACCTATGAGGGCTGGCTATTCTTTTGGGTCAGGGTTATTTCACGAGGATGGGAACTGCCAGAATGGGAAAGAGATTCCAAAAACCTCGGTATTGAATGGCAATAACCAAGTATGGAATGCGAAGAATGTCTTTGTCACTGACGGAGCTGTATGACTTCTGCAGCCAGCACAGACACCTTCTTGACTTATATGGCTCTGACAGCTAGAGCAGCGGCATTTTGCAGTTAGAGAATTGAAGAGCGAAACCTTAATCTAAAAAAAGACAAGACTATGACTATGAATAGAAGAGACGCGTTGGGAAAAGCGTCGTCATGGTATGATGGCGAGGTACGATGGTCGGTGCGACGGCATTTTGACAGGTTGCGCTCGAACCTGAGCATCAAATCGAAGGTCTAAACTTCCAGTCCTGGAGGATATTGCTTTTTGGATGAATTTTAGGAGATACAATTAATTCCAGAGGACCGATTACAACCATGGGCGCGAAAGCACACCGGGATATTGGGGGCCTTTATGGTGATGGATGGTTTTAGATACTTACCGGATGCAGAACAGCAGAAGGCTTTTGTCGATGGTCTGAAATCTGGATCCGAAAGATTTTAAATCAACAAAGGTTCTGACTTGTTGAAGCTTCACAAGAGAGATCGATTAGCCTATCTAAATGGCATGAATGAGCAAATTCAAAAACTAGCAAGGGAGAAGAAAGCATAAAGTTGGTCAATGATGTTTGAGGAGATTGGGACCGTTTGGGTTATTTCCACTTCAGAGATCGGAGCGACTCAAGCTTGAATTAATGTGGAGGTTCCTGGCAAATTTTTAGATCCATGTATTCCTTGGAGCGAGTCTGATAAAGCCTTCGCGATTCTAGGACAAAACCGATCCCAAACATAAAAGCCTGCGCTTCTCTTTGAAGCAGGCTTTTTTTTATTCTTAAATTTTGAGAGGACGCGGAATTTTTATTTGATCGGTCAATCTTTTGAGCTGATTCCTGAAACAGGGGGAGAAGTTATAATACTAGAAGGATCAAAACCAAAAGTGCCACTTCGAATTGCGCCCAGATTTGTTGATTTATTGATTAATGGGACTTTGCTTTTCCTACTAATTTTTCACCTTTCTACGAGTGAATGTCGATTAGAACTTTTCAAGGTCTTTTCGAGCCTGGAGATTTTGGAATCATAAGTTTGACTTGATGTAATTATTTACTCAGAAGAGTCCGAGTAGAGTAATTCGTAGCTTTTTGATTTTAGATCATTTTCGATGATTTTCCCGAAAGTTCACTCAAATTAAACAGGTCTCTTGTTCAGTGAGTTTGTTTTGCTCAAATTTGAAATGATTGACAGAATTTCATTTTTCATTTCTAGTGATTTCTTTAATGATATCGCCTAATCAAAAGTCTATATTACAGTGATCAACCAGCTTCCTGGAATTGTAAAAAGCTTTTCGGAAATATTCGAAAATATAAACCCTTCACCACCAAGCTGTCAATCATAGACTCTGAGAATGCTCTACTGATTTCTTTAAAAGATGATCGGCTCAATGAGATTCTTTGATAAATTAATTAAATAGGAAGCAAACTGATAATGATTTAATGCCCTAAGTTTTTTTCGTCTACTGAAAGAGTCCTGCATCTGTTTGTTTGTTTTTGCTTACTAGTTTCGGATTCTAATTAAAGAACCTTAGAGATAAACCAAAATAAAAGCGAGATTAACTTATCTTATTTTCTCTGGTTTCATTGTAATTTAGGCAGGATCTGGCCTGTTTGGAGAAATCAAGATTCTTGGCTTTTTTATCAAAAATTCGCACGTAGTTCTATTTCCATTCGCTGTGGCCAGATCCAAAGGATCTACTCACTTTGGCCTCCCCAATTTCCCCCCACAGGCAATATTCAGAATCAAATTGAAATGGATGGTCAAAGGGGCCATTTCGGCTGAGGATTCCTGAATAGTAAAAGAGGAAGTATAAACCATCATCGATATAAAATCGATTTTATGCTTTTCCAATCAATCGCTAAGAATGGAATTCTTTGCTTGAAATTCTGGAATAGATCTCACTTTACCTAAATCTGTACGATCGAGTGGTTTGAAAGCTTCTGTTATGCACTGTACCATGAATTACTGAAGGACAAACCCCACATGTTCCATGATGTCTATTCACCACTTTTTGGCCAACTTCCATTTAGGGGCTTGTTTCAGAAAGATTCCAGATGCAGGCAAGTTCCGACGCCTTCGGGTAGTTTTGCTTTTATTTCAAAATAGCCATTAAGCCAGCTGCCCTTTCCTTTAGTGGATTATCTTGCAGATGTCATAGCCTTTAGGTCTGTTAATATTCCGCATGAAGCTTCGATATTAGTATGCCATTCTCCACACGGGCATTTTCAGCTCATCAGTGGTTTAATACTGAAAGCTCTTATTTCCCCAGCCATGATCGCCAATTATTAAAGGCCCATTTAGAAGGTGTCAGGGTACCGTCACTTCAAATTCGTTGCCAAATGTTTTGCAGGAGCATTTTGTTGTGCAAATACAGTCGATGGGCAGGAAAGAAAGGAGTAGAATAGGAAGGAAAGTTTTTCATGAGGAAGCAATTTATAAACTTAACAATAAAGCTCATGGTTAGATGAGGGCTTGCGGGAATAAAATGAATTCTTAGACCCTCAATCATTATTCGTATTTTAGGCAAACGGCATTATAAACCCCAATTCACATGGCATTACTATCATGTCTAGGATTCAATTCCCCCCAAGCGGCATACTCAAATTCGTCAACCCGACGGAAGTCTTTTATAAAGAAGAATTGGTGAGTTCAAAAGGTTTCTCAGGAATCTACTCCACCATGTATCATATCTACCAATCCGAATGAGGTGAAGTCAATCGGACCAGGCCAAAGCCTTTTTGATTTTGGCAAATCGCAAAAGCCCATGGCTTGAATCAAAACCCACCTCAAAACTTCCGGAGTGGGAATCACCGGTGAAGATACTCAGTGCTCGCCGAATCCCTAATTGATGAACTCTGATGTGAGATGGGGAAATCTGTACTCCAAAAGGCAACGGAAGATGACTTTCTTCAAGAATGCGGACGGAGATGAGCTGATTCTACATTCACGCGGCGAGGGCCTAATGTACTCTCAATTGGTCTTGGGGAAGTTCTGGAAGGGAGATCTATATTGTGATTCCTCGGGACCACGATCTACAGATTCGAATTTAAAGAGGAAGGACCATGAGACTCTTGGTCATAGAATCCAAAGGGGACCAATCGAAGATCGGTGAAACGCCTTATAGAAAATGAGGTCGGGGGCAACGCTTTGAAAACTTTCCCCCATTGTGAGCGAAGGACATTCGTACACCACACGAACTTGAAAAATTGAAAAGAGAAGGGTGACTTACCTTATTCAAATCAAAAAGCAGGGAATTGCTTCACCAGTATACCTACGGACATAGGCCCATTGGATATTGTGGGTTCGGGATCGGCTATCTATATCCTTACGGCTTTGTCGATTTCGGACTTTGAGCCAAGTACTGGTCGGATCATCAGCCACCTCCAGTGCACCAAACATCCCAAGCTTGGGGATTTGTGATTTGTTCATTTGTTGCCAAGGCTTTTTTGATTACCATCCACTGGCAAATTCCAGCACATATATCACTCGAATTGATCGGATGAAGTATTGTATACGCTGAGGGGGGAATTTATTGAAGTCGAAGGCGAATCGATAGAGGTTCATTTACGATTCATATGGGCGTTTTGCCACATGGACCCCTCATCCTTGTACAGTGGAAGAAATCCTTGGGGCTAAAGAGACTAATGGAATATGCGGTTGATGCTGAACACCTTCAAATCCTTTTAGAAATCAGACTGATGCATTGGATGTTGTGGATAAAAACTATCCGATGGCTGGACTGGAATAAATATTTCAAAGCTTAAAAAAAAAAGCCTAGAATTTTGTTCAATTCTTAGGCTTTTTTATGATCCGCGTGCTTCTGTTAATTTGTTATTTCCTGAATAGGTTTGACCTGTAGCTCCATTCGGGAAGGTCTGATTCCAAGCAATCATTAGACAAGGTCGGTGCAATAATCAGTGATTGTTGTATATCGAGTGCTTGCAGCCTGGTTTACATTCCAACCATAGAATAGAATAGGGGACATGGGTGTCATAAGTAAATCCCGTACCATGTTGAGTTCCTTCTAGCTCCACCAGTCAACCATCCTGGCTCAAGAATCAAGAGTAGGTTTCCAGAAGATTTGAAGTTTGTAGCCAAAATTTTGCAAAGTGAGGCTCGCCCAGAGCTGAAATATCGTTATTTCGCATCAGTTCGTGCAGTGTTAGACTTCTTTTATTCCTCTAAATCGGCAGTAAGAAAATAGCCAGTTTCATCTTCGATTATTTTTAAAATTCAGTCTTTATCTCGACTAATTTTTCATTAAGAATACTTGCTCATTTGAAACATTCAAAATCCAATCTCCCTTCACCCAAACGTGCGGACATATAGCCCTTTAAGTTGGCGGTGATATAACCACATTTCAGATTGCTGCAGGAAACCTTTTTCAGCCTCCATATGAGAAGCCACTTCAGCGACTCCATGATCTGCAGTCAGAAAAATGACAGGGTATTGATCTTTACCCATAAGTTTTTGTCTAGGTAAGTCAAGAGCCTTCTCAAAACTCTTGGTCTAGTCTGAGGTAATTGTCCTCTATTCGACAGAAGGAAGGACCAAATCGGTGGGTCCGATTGTAATCGGGTGAAGAAAAAACTTCAAGGGCTAGAAAGTTTCTTGGTGTCCTTTCCTTTTCCTAAATTTTTCCCCTTTCTAATTGTGCAATTAGCAAAATTTCAAAGCGTTAGTGTATTTTCCAAATGGGCGTAGGGGCCAATTAATCCGGGGGCTCCATTTTCATCTTTTAGCTCGGCAAGGTTATAAGGAAGAAGTAGGGCTGTCTTGCCAATAAACGGAGACTCGTTAGGGATTGTCATCTTGCCAATACTTTGGACATAGGTCTCGATTGGGTAGGAGAGTCTTTCCAAGTTTGATTCTAAATACTTGTCAGTTAAATTTTTTGCCGTTGAAATCTTGAACCCATTTGGTAAAGGCGTCTCATGTAATAGGTAGAGGTTCATAAACTCTCCCATTCTTCACTATTTCAAACCAATACGCATCGCCTAAATGGACCAGCAGCCAAAACTGGCTCCACGATCCTTGATCGGCCACACCCAACCACTTTAGATCGCTTGTTTGTAGCAAAGCGAAGTTCATCTGTGATGGTCGTAGTTTCAATAAGTTTCTTGGACTGATTTGGACCTTTTCCAGCTTTCCCGCCAACGTTTACTCACTGTTGGAAATCTCCAGACAATACATGAAACTTGCCACTCCACTTTTCCACATTTTACCATCCATTGCTTGATGATCCATGTGTTGGCCTGGAGTTGTACCTGTATAGACTGATTGCATGAACCTGGGCTGTATACGTTGGGGATGTAATATATGGCCATTTTTCATCATAAAGCACCCTTCATTAATCGCTTAATCCACCTTCACCATAGCGATCAGCATATTTATTAGAGGTAATTCTTGTCGCATTGATCCACGAACAATTCCTACGATTAGCTTTGGTTTGGTTGAGTTTGTTTGTTGCGGGTGACTTTGCCCTATTCTAAGGTCAAAAGCAAGGCGATTCCCAAAATTCTCTTCCATTTTCTATTTTTTTAATAATCAAATTATAAGGATATGACCCGATCTGGGTTTAAGACTTTGTTAAATGGCCAAAAGATTAGACATTAAGGATTATTTAATTTCCTAAAAAAATGAAAAAATTCATAATCGTAGTGGTATTTTGATTGATTTCTCAGTTTCTGGATTTTCGCAATCTTTTTTTAAGATGGGTTAGATTCTAATTGGCATAAAGGGAGGAGAAATGAACTCCGAAAACTCATTGCCTGTTAAAATTCAGTCTCGGTTTTCTTCAATAATCCGGTTAAAAAACCGTACAACGATGTCGATTTTAAGCTATCACCCAGACACAGGACTTCTTTTATTAACAGGATTTAGGGGAACGCCAAATGCTTGTTTTGGTGATTTCAGTGATTCGCGTGAAGTAAAATGGTGAATTGCGTGGATGAGTTGATTTTTGTACAAAATAGAGATCCACCGTGCCGAAATGTGGAATGGAAAGGCGATTGGGATCAGCATGGGGTGAGCGGGAATTGTGATTTCAATAGGCCCTTTTTTTCAAACACCGAGTTTGCTTCAAAATCAGGAATAAAACACCGTCAATTTTGAATCGTATTTTTCACTTTTATAATCTTTCAATTGCCATGAAAGAAAGTGACACTTAATAAACCGTTGATAGGGTGGTGGTGATTTCAAAAAGCCGCTTGGTTATCCTGATCAACTGGACAGAGGCAAGTGGCCAGATTTACACGATGTCAAAATTCAGACCTGGAATCTTCGGAGGGGTAATCCAACTTATTAATCGATTTGAGCAGACAATAATCCCCGAGTTGAAAAATGATCCGATGACGCTGGATTTATGGAAGCGGATTCTCCGAAAAGAGGATGAGCGTTAAAATCCCAGCTTCCTGTTTCAGAAGATTGATATCGTTTCCGCTCTCGGAATGATGGATGTGTTGAGGGAGGTGAAAGACCCAGAGGAGATTACCTTATTGAAAAGGCTGTTGAGGATTTCTGCGATTGGCCAGATCGAGTAATGAAGGCTGCCAAAAACAGGCATGTCTGAAGCGGGAGATTCCAGGGGAGTTCATGAGTTTATTTACCAAAAGATATGGTGCAGAATGATTTTGGGATTAACCCATCCGATTGTTGGAGGAGGAAATAATTGGTGCATTCTTCATTTACGTTGGAAAATGATAAACCAAAACTAAGTGATCGACTGTTACTCATGGACCTTTGGTGCAGGAGTGGAGAAGGGTATACTTGTTGATGTGACTCGGACCATTCCCGATTTAGTGCGGAATTCATGAGAGGAGATGCGCGCGATTTATTGAACTGGTTATCAAGCCCAGGAAGCTGGGATTTGCCTTTATGTAAGCCAGGAGGCAAGTTTTGGGGATATCCGATTGCTGCCGGTTAGAAAAATCATCAATGATGGCCTAGTCGCTTCTTGGGGAATCAT
>Ga0163217_1077064_pt1 | contig 16586 bp, 7 predicted proteins | sample SynspAceP_FD_185933 | JGI IMG/M metagenome (GOLD analysis project Ga0163217, IMG submission 185933) | Saline lake microbial communities from Ace Lake in Antarctica - Synechococcus sp. Ace-P (PacBio error correction) | ecosystem: Environmental > Aquatic > Non-marine Saline and Alkaline > Saline ... | reverse complement strand
CTGGCTTTTTGTGTGGCTTCTGTGATAACCGTTCTGCAAATAAAAGAATCCCTGCAACTTCGGACTCGCTAATGGAATAAATACGTTCAATTTCTCTCTCAGAAATTTTGATTCGTATTCTGGTTGATAGTAGTGAAAATTTTTCTTTCTTTAAATCCTTCATCAATAGAATTAACACTTCATTTGCAGAATAAAATCTAGCCGTTGGAATAATTATCGTTGTCAATAATAGCGGTTTTTTTCGCCCTTCAGACTTTGGCAAAACGTTATTTGGTATATAGCCAGTTTCAAGCAACGATAGGCCTAAATTTTTCTTTGTTTTACTCACTGATCCACCATTTAAATATCTGGAAACGTACTGTAGCAACCCCAGCTTGTTAGCGATATCGTGATTGTTTACCATTTTCTCACCTGGTTGATTCCTCTCCATTTTTTTCCATCATGCTGCTTCACTGTTACTAAATCTCCATCATTTAATACGGTGAGCAGAGATTATTTCCCCTCTTTCATTCTCAAAAGAGACTCATTGCTATTTAATTGATTGCCATAGTAAATTCTTTTCAAAGTTTAATGTTAAGATGGGTTAATTTATGAGTTGTCAAAAAAGTTCATAATCCAATGTATCTATTGCCCAATCTAAGTATTGGAATATCACAATTAGATTTGTATCAATATCTAAGTAGACGGACACGTATTTCGTTTTCTGTAAAATTGTCCTCTACTACTTTCGGTTAGGGCGTACGGACCAATTTTTTTGAAAAAGGGCCTGAAAAGAGTGCAACCGTTCTTCTTGTATACTAACCATCTTCCTTTTTTCAAAATTAACAATGCAAAAGACTTTAGCTGTCGCAAAGAGTCCCGTCCTCATGTTATACATGAAATTCACGGTTAACAAAATAATTTATTGTAAAGACAAGGCTTGTGTCGTTATTTTATTTTTTGATTGAGCGGTTGGGGATATGCTTATATCTACCGCATACTGAAGCACAAATCCAGCTAAACCTTTTTTAGCTAATTCTTCACTCCTTACACCCAACTCGTGGCTGTTCGCTCTGACACTTGCATCATCACATTGACCAACATAGAAATATTTAATTGCTTATTAGGCATCACATTCATAGTAATTAATTTGGGTTCTCCTTTCAAAAATCTGTTTTTCATATCATCCTCTTTTCATTCCTCTAATTCTATACACAAATATATTCATACACCCATTTAGCCGCTAGCAAAAACAATGCCGTACCAAAAATCTTATTTTTCATAAAAAATTGCACTTACAAACCCTTTGTTTGCTAGTGCAAAAACGTATTGATTATTCCATTTAACTACTTAATCTTACATTTTTGCAATAAATCGAATTGTTTTGTATAAAATGGGTTAGTACAACCCCTTTTTGTCCTATCAATTCTTGATGAACTACCCGATTCTTGGATTAATTTATCACATATTAAAAAAAATTCTTGTACTGTTTTGAATGCGATTAATCGCGTGAGCCAATGATTAAAAGCTGTTGTCCTTCCTTCTAACAAACGATCGAAGCCTCTTGTAAAGAATTTCAGTTTGTGTATCAAACTTGAAGTCGCTCATCTAGAATTAATACTTTGGATCGGCTAAACAATGTTACGAGCAAAAGAAATTAGTCTGACGTTGTCCAGCTGACAATGTGCTCCCTCGCTCATGATTACGTATCATAACCATTTTTTTGCGCATGATAAATTTCATGCGCACGAACAATTTAGCCGCTGCCATATTCTTTCTTCTGTGGCATCTAAATTCCCATTAGTTTATTCGTCCATGCATAGGTACCAGAAAAAATAAAATGTATCTGTAGCATAACCCCTATTTATCTCTCAACGATTTTAATTGTCACGTTTCGAATATCAATTACCATCTACCAAAATTTCACCCTCAGTCACATTCATAAAACGACTGATTTAAATTAATAATAGTTGATTTCCCTGCTCCCCAGTCGGGCCAACTTATTGCAATGGTTTCTCCTGGTTCAGCATGGAAAGATTAGCGTTTTCAAAAAATTTGTTTGATCTAGGTTTATACCCAAATGTAACATCTTAAAAACAACGTCTCCTTTACAGTGCATAACAAATGCATCTTCTTAATCTGTAATTTCAGGCTTTAACATCGAGTGTTTCAAAAATTTCTTTTCGAGATAAGCCCGTCCAGTAATGGAGCGAGTTAAAAAGTTCCGATATTAACCATCGGATTCCAAAAGTTATTAACATAACCAATAAAAGCAATTAAGACCAACCAGTAAGACATCTACTCCTATCCCCTCCTCACACCATAATAAATAGTGAGATAGTTAACTGTCGCAACAGTTTTGAATAGCTGGCGCTAATAACAAATTGGATTAACGGCCTTTTACCAAGTGTTCTTTGATCTGGCTAACTTCTGAAAATATTCATATCATTGATTCACTGGGGAACGGATTGTGTTACTTTAATCCAGAAATACTTTTCATTGGAATATAAGCATTTAAGTGGCTTGTTTATTACAACATCTTTGAAAAGCTTTTCTTGGTGCCTTTTTTGAGGGTTGGGATATAGTGTCGCCACAAATAGAAATGCAATAATATTAAATGTAGTACAATGTCAACTTGACATTTTATCGAAAAACATAAAGGGACTACCTCACAAACTAAAGCTTAAAAATCCCCGGAGAATACGTTGAGTTAACCCATTCTATAATCAAATCACTTAGCGAATGATATAATTAACGACTCGTATAACGATTTTTCCCATGTGTCGAGTGTCAAAATAGGAAAAAGATAATTTTTGAATGGCTCAAAAATTGTGACCGGCATATCTTTAAAACATTTTGTTCCTAATATGAATATGTTGAAACGAACCTTGAACACCAAAACCCACGACAAGGGGTTGCCAGAGAAAAAACAAGAATAATCCAACCCCAATCAGATCAAGTGTCTTTATTTGGTATAGCCACATCGATGAACAATACTCGTCAGATAAGACCCACACCAAAAATTAATATTAGATAACAAGATGACAATAATTTTGAACAGCTTTTTTTATACGTTTTAAATTAACCCTCCTAATTCGTTAAACTGTTCTTATTAAACTCTTCTTTCAGCTCTTCATCTTTTCTAGCACTATTCTGGCCATTATCTGAACACCCCCCTCATCGTCATCTGACTGCCTAAGTGTTTCAAGTAGATTTGTAGTACGGCCACCTTTAAGTTCCAGTAGGATACATGTGTCCCCGTTCCGATTATTTCCCTTTAGACAAGATAGAATTTCATCTTGCTGATTTAACAGAAAGAAATACGATTCGCTATAATGAACGTTGTCCTTTCTTTTGTGAACAGTTTGCATTCTGTTGAATTTTCACTTCTGTTTCCATATCAACTGCTGAAAGTAGGTGTCATCTAAAATTCAGTATCGAAGGATCTTTCATTCAACCTCTTCTAATGAAATTCGTGACGCTGTCCACCTGACAACCCACTTCCCCGTTCTCCCAAAAGGTGTTTTATTGGCGCATTGCTCGATGAATGACTGGCATCGGCCAACACGACCATAGTTGATTCTTTCTAGCTCAGCTTCTGGTGTTCCAAATCGATATTTCTATCTTTTATTGTTCTGAGAATAAAAATACATCTGCATCACGATGGCAATATTGCTTTTCTGCAATTCACACATTGATTTTTTCTTGCATCTGTCCATCAATGAGTATACGCCTACAGTCGGATTCAAAAAATCGCTGAAATTAAATTTACTAATGTTGATTGCCTGAACCAGTCTCTCCTAAAATACCAATGTTGGCCAGGTGAGGCTTTCAAGGAAATATGGACTTAACACCTCTGTATCCGACATCGTGCAAAAAAAAAAAATTGAAATGAAACATCCGAAATCAACAACCTCCTCTAATGGTGGAGTTGTCTGTCTTTTTTCAAGTGGAATCTTCGTTTAGCAGCTAAGTAATTCTCTAATTGTATACGTTGCTGTGATAAAATGCTGTAAGTCATTTCACATACCACCCTAACATTACGCATAGGAATCGTTAACATCCAACATAAAAAACCCATTAAATGCAACTAGATTCCCTAAGTCATGACTGCCATCACATGACTAATAGTCCCCTAGCCAATTGTAATCACAGAATAAAAAAAAAAGACGCCCAAAGTTTCCAATACTGGCAAGTACGTTTTGTCACGCTGCTGATTCTAAATTCCTTTTTTATAGTCTCAAAATTGTTGGGAAATTTTTCAATTTCATAGTCTTCTCTCTGCGAAGGCTTTCACTACTTTATTTCCCACTAAACATTTTCTTTTCTACCATTTGAGTCAACCTAGAAAAAAGCTCTCACGAATTGATAAAAAACAGGATAGCCTTACGAGAAGGGCATGTTAATTAGCCCAATAAATGTGTAATAAAAACCAAACGCCAGCATTAACCGCCATTCAATAATCCCCATCACTACAATAGCTCAAACGAGTAACAAAAAATTGTCTAAACGTATAGAACAAGCATGAAACCGGCGTGCCGAATCGCATCGTAATCAACCTGGTCATTTCTAGCCATTATGTCACCCACTCGCAGTAGTGTTTAAAAAAACTTAAAATCAAGTTCTTGTAGTGACGATACATTCTTCACGGAAGATTGAAAATAACGTATTTTGCCCGTATCTGTTCAAACATAATTTGGTAGACATAGCGGAGAATCTTACGAAAAGGTGGAGTCCACAATCATCACAATTAGTAATGAACCAACATTCTGATTCCGCCGCTATATAACGTTATCAACAAATCATTCCACCAATTTAACGGTGAGACAATATTAACAAAGCCAACTATAATAATTAAGCTAATGCCTATTGATAATTTAAACCAATAGGCAACGAAATGTATTCCAAAACCCATCTTGTAACTTTCCCATATTTAACCTCCTTGATTTTACTAAGTACTTTAAGGTATAACGAACATTTCAAGCTAAAAAGAATGCGATTTTCTTAAAGAGATGGAAGTAAATAAACATCCATGATCATTCTTACTTTTCATTGCTGAATGTGCGCTATTAATGAGATACTTTAATTACTTTATGTAACTGCAATACGAGTATACTTTTTTCTTGGAAGTGAGGGATGTTTTAATGTGGAATCCAAGGACATTTAATCCTGAGATTTTAGAGTTTGATGTAACCACTGCTGCCGGTCCTCCCTCGGAAGGAATCATCATCATGTTTTTAGAAACTTCAATTATAGATGGCGAATCAGTGTACCACGATTAAACGACCATACCGTTCGTTTAAAAAGGGGAAACGTATCCTGTTGTTTAATCCAGGCCTCGATTCACGCACGAACATCTGATGCTGCTATGGAATAAACACTCAGCCTTCATATTGGATTTTCGAAATGTCTGTGGTGTTTTCCAAAAGATTTTTTTTCCAGCTAGATCTCCTTTAATTCATTAGTGGAGAACAACACCACACAGAATTTTTTGCTATTTGCGGCAAAAAAATTATAGCTGAAAACGTTCAGCTAATGAACCAGGCCTTGAACTCATGTTAAAATCCCTTGTTACACAATTAATTGTTTTCCTTTAAGAGATAAATATGCACTGACAAAACAAACATACTCGCGCTTACTTTACAGCTGGAAGAGCAAAAGGAAACAACAAAAACGGGGGGGGGGGGCCCCCCCAAATTGGAAAAGAACCCAATTCAATTCACTATCTGAAGCTCATTATATAGAAGAAATCGCTAAACGATCTTGCGCCAACTATTATCTCAGGCCAAACCCAATCTGCTCCCGAATTTTTAAGGAAGAAACAGCGATTCGCCGTATTAATTATTTGATTTAAAATTAGACTAGAGCCAAGCTAAACTTTGCTAGCTCCCAAAACAGGCATTACTATCAAAAAAATTTCAAAGTTAATTGCGCTATAACGATTGCTCTCTACTTTAGCAAGCTCTTTAAAAAAACATTATGCCAGTCCCCTTCGGCTTTTTTAAAAAAAGCAATCGTAAATAAAGAACTAATCTATTTAGTCTTTAAGCAATGAAAAAAACGGTTCGGAAACAGAAAAATGCTCCAAAACCGTTTTTATTCACTAACCATTTTAGAAGACATTCCTAAGAACATTAATTCGACAGAAAAGCGCGTGAGTTGTTGTGCGCTTGCCTATTCTTACACCCATTTTCTTAGTAATCAAGCGTTTTATATTCCTCATCCTCTTACTGTTCGCGAGCCTTTTCTAGCTTGCTAACGCAAAAGCTGTTTTATTTCTTAAACCAAAATAATCTTCTCTGTAAGGATGGATAGAATCTTCATGCCAAGCTTTCATGTCCCACAAAAAGGACAATCGCTGGGTTTGTCTTGCGTCTCCCCATTTCATTCTGCCTATTTCCGATTGGATGTTGTTTTTCATCCTAACATTAAATTACGGTTTGAGATTCCAACGAGGATGCAATTCCTAAACCAAGCCGATCATGTAAAACGGCATTTAAGGTTATTCCTGGTCATGAAATTTCAACAAAATGCGGATAAGCCCTCTATAAATTCGAAAGCTTTCTTAATTTTTTCTTCACGCCACTCTTCAAATCCAGTTAACCATCATGCCTAATTAAAGTAGTCTATCTGATTGACCAGTTTACTCCCATTACGTTCAAACGATCATGATAAGCCTGATCTTCGACTGCAGCATAAGTAAAGTTATCTCCTAAATCTAATTCCCATTATGTTATTGAATGATTTTCCAAAACCAAATTCATATCGCAACCAGGTAAAATGCACGATCTATAGTAGTTAAAAAATTTGGAAATGGGAAATCCCTATAAAAGCAGTCCTCCGAATCCTTTCACTCTCAACTACATTTCAAATTCAGATTACATTCAATCGATAAATAAACTAATACGTGCTGTTTGTCGGTTAAAGTACGATTCAAACAATAATTTGAGATTCATATAGATATTGTCATCGATTACATAAAAAATAATGAGATCCGCATTTTGCTACTAATAAAGAAGAAAACAGCGTTGTCAGATGAGACAAAAATCCTCATTACTAGATGAAACGATTGTATGTTTTTAGACTCAAGCATGTAGTTCCTCCTCTATCAAATTCAAACTATTTTCATTTTTCATATCCTATTTTTTCGTAGCTTAAATAAGACTAGAAAACCAGGGGTCTTTTTTAAGGCTCTCAAAAAGAGTGCCATGTTCCGCTAGTTGGTTCGTAGTAACATAGAGAAATTATGTTGAGATTCTACTTCCTCTTTGTTGAAAAGGTTGTGATTTGGCTAATCTTTAAGTAATTGAGTGTTATGGGTGGTATTCATCTGGAGTTCCAAGGTTTTCAAATGACCAGTAAAGTGAAACAAATCGAGGCATGTGATAGCTCTTTATACAGTTTTATACTCTGCAGTTGGCGGTTGATTGTCTTTCAAATAGTAAGGTAGTTTGCACATTCCATTAGGATGCAATTTGAAACCACTTCATTAAAGAAATAGCGTTAAGCGCATCTTGATCATGGTAATAATTTTATCCTCTTCTTCTTGTAAAAAAATAAGCGTTTTTTTTTTTTTTTAGTTATGCCAGCTTTCGCCAATTATTTAAATCAATGAGCATAAACCAGCAGTTAAAATAATAATCGTCTGTGTCGATGCCCAATCTTTCTAACACAAAGAGCTTGACCTGGATCGAATAACAGCACAATAATATTTCACCAATATCGGATTCGTATGTTAGAAAACATCCTCTAGCACTAGCACATCACAATCAAATATACAGTACCTTTTCATAATGTTTGTCTGATAATAAGTCTGCAATGATATGCGGTAATTAAGCTGTTTGAGTAATATGATCACGCCTCTAACACAACTGCAATATTAAATCAGAGTAACTTCCAAATTAATGGATTACAGATGATTGATTAGAAACAACCTGGTGATCCCAATTTTTTCTTTGACTTGCTGGTTGGAAATGATGATCATCAAATGATATTAAAAACGATGGCAAACTATCTATCAGCTTAAAAGCTTTAACAAGGTCATCATCATAACACTAAGGTACGAGCGTTAATGATCATCTACAGCACTCACAATGGTATTACTTTCTATATTTATTCATTCCTAATCTTCTCTTTCAAAAAAAACATTTAAAAGGTGCTTCGCTTAAAACAGTATGTTCTAACCAATATGGTTATAAAGCCTTTTAATATTTTAGCAAATAAAAACACGTTAGCTTACACTAATCTTTATGCAAATTTAATGTGCATAAAAAGATAGCTTATGTAACATTCTTTTCACTCTTTAGTCTTTTACTAAAGAAGTCTAGTAAAAACAATGGATAGTGTATACTTAGAAAAGTCATTATAGTTTTTATTATCCATATGTATTAATATCGCTCTCATTTAAAACTCTTTACTATTCAAGAAACAGGTATAACATAGCTTGACACTAATTTATAAAAAGAGGTAGTTTCATAAAATATATCTCGTTTAACCGATACAAATACAATTCTTCTTAAAACCATCAAGTTTTATACTAAAGCTGAATACAACCATGGCTTCCAATCGCTCTTGATTCTACCACTGGTAGATATGTATAGTGTTGCAAAAGAGCCTAACAATCCTTTTATTGCCGGTTTTTATTCAGGAAGACTTAACTAAGGAGAATACTTATCCGTGCACAATGCAAATATTTCTTTCCTGTGATGTGACTCCAGAACAATTTACGTTGTTAACTAATTGAAATACAATATTATGAACCAAACAAAGAAATATGTATCCATTATAATTTAATTGAAGTGACACTTGCTCTTAAGATTGCATTTATAAACGAGACGATAAACCTTTTTGCTCTCAATTCGTGTCAGTTGTTATTATCGCGATAGTTGCGATTTATGCATTTTCAAAAAAGAAATTCATTTTTTGTATTACACCACAAAGATTTAAGAAGCATTGCCTATATTTGAATCAATCTATTACCGTGTCGCTGTACGGATACTTATCATCTACTCCAAATCAAGCATATTGAAGCCAGATTTATTGACACTTTCAAAAGTTTGACATTATCGGCTTAATCCAGCCTATTCATTTTAGGATGGGCCACTTTTTTATCAGTAAAGTGAGGGTTTTTTAATGAACAATGAATTAAAGCTTTATGAACACAAAGCCTCAGATTATATTGAAAACCGAGCAAATGGGCATTATTCATCACTCTAATTATATTTCGCTACGTTGAAGAAGCTCGACAGATTTATAGATTCAGTCGGATTGCTAATGATTCAAATGAAGAATCGGGAATTATATTCCTTTTTAGCCTATCAATTGTGAGTACCCAAATCAAAGGTTATTATTAATCAAACCCGGTTTTAATTCATTCCTGCTGTCGAAGTTCTTTCATGCGATTAAATTAACCCTTTTTCATATCGAGTAATCGCATAAAGTATCAGGCGAACTAAGAGCTTATGGAGAAAGCAAAGCATGCTTTTTAAATAGTAACCACCGACCAAGTCTCTTTAAAAAAGGTAAAATAAACCCATTTATGATTATTGAAAATTCTTGTGGAAAAAGATATGTTCACTAATTAAAAAAGGCATCCTGAGTTACTCTTTTTGAAGTAAACCGGATGCTTTTGATTAATGATTAAAAGGAACGTCCTTTAGCAGGCAATGGTTTCCACCTCCACTAGTTGCTATTAACTAGTGAGGGGTTTCCGTACTAACCCTTTTCAACACGATACAGGCAGGGGGAAAAGACAAATCCGAGTTAGTTTTCATCCGAATGCCATCTAAGAGAAAACCGTAACCCTTTTAAATAAAGTAACACCGTTTCGCAATTGGGTATACACACCATCCTAATAGTTCAGCCATGAGCACTTCATAATAACGGCTTTGCTCTAGATTTCACTTCTTGGAGCACTTAATTTTCACTTTACTTTCTTTTAGCGCCACATTTTAATCTAGCTTAACCATGTATTCATCTGCCACATTAGTTCTGGATTAATTTATTAAGAAAGTCTTTGTTACAGAAAAAACAACCCAGGAAAAGTTCTGATGCTTTTTATAAAGTGAACCGTATTATTTCGCCTTCTAGGGATCTTTTTCCAAGGAAAGCTTGCAAACATCCAGATGTGTTTTAGTCTGACGTTGCGTTTTGTAACCAATCAAACGATCTTTGTGTTCACATATCGCTCCTGCTTCGCCAGGTTAACGTGATGGCTTTTAGGCTAATTCATCTCTCATAATACGAAAATCCATTACTAGTTGAGGTTACCAATATCCATAGCAGAAACTTGCACTGATAAGCGTTTTCTTAATAGAAAATGATCTAAAAATTCTTTTGTTAATGTGAATTAAGGTTTGCCTCAATTGCAAGTAATCGTTCAGCTAACTCATCAAATTTTCCTGTGTTTCAATGTATAACTCTTCAATTTTTCATGTAGTGTAAAAGAATGACTGCCTTGTACCGTAAAAATTTTGATGCTGATATAATTTAGTAAAAAGACGCTATGAGCTGTCCACACAAGTTATTCAGTGCCGTTGTACTTCGTATTCGTTTTGTCATGTTTCTTTTTCCTCCCACCGAATCGTGATTAAAGTTGATTACCACTGTTGTGTAGATTATTTCATTAATTAAAAGAGCTTTAAAGTTGTCTAATGATTACTCTTTTTTAATGAAACTGTTCGTTACTTTCTTGTAATAAGCGTTTATATTTGGAAACCTTTTCATTATTTGACTCAGGAGATTTATATGCAACAACTTAAAGGCGAATAGGAGAATAGATAAGTCAGAAATTTTAGGAAATGCTGTATCGTCAGTTGAAAAGCGATGCAGTCCGAAGTGAACATTTACTATAGAGGGATATGAAGCAGATGATATTACTGTGTCCACGTGTAAAAGAAACATAAAGGACGAATCGAAAGTTTAACCATCTGGCTGATGTTGACCAATAATCAAACACGCCACCAGGGCTATTTGGAGACCGCCACTATGAGATGTCTTACTGGATGGATGTTTAGAAAGAATCCGCTGGAAAATACCATTGAGCCCCGGTTATCACCGAAACGCTTACAATAAAGCTATCTAAAATGGCGGAATGTATTTTAGTGAAGAACCAATAACATACAAGTGATGCAGTTTAATCTCTAGCTGTGATTCCACAGATTGATGATAGAGATTCTATCCGAATTATTGAATATTCAGCTGCCTCATGCCTTGATATTCCTGCTTCAATAAAAAATAAAAGTAACCGCTGATGTATTCCAATTAAAGACTCAGACGGACATTTCTGGATCATCCTTATTGAGAATTCCAAGTATACCCATGTTCACCTGCGTACAAATCAGGATAAAGTATAGTAAAGAATAAAAAAAAATAGTTGTGTTGTTAAATTAAAGAAACCAGCCATGAAAAATTTTCAAGGCTGGGCTTTATTTTATTATCAGACTAACTTTCTTTATTTATATAATGTGATTTCTGTTCCAACCTCCAAAGTTCTTTGGCTTTTATAAAATTTTTCCAGCAGTAACCACGTCTAACACAGCCGTGCCAAACTGTTTTGAAGACTGTAAAAAATTTTCTTCCATCGCTTTCACGACCTGAAATTTCCCTAGCATCACTTCTCCAAGATCTCCTTGATAAATGGACTTCTTCAAACCAATCCTTCCTTTTAAAGGTGTGAATTGATATCGCCCGCTTCTGCCAATACCCCTGCGTGTGTGCAAAAATAAACTTTATTCTGCTCGTAACGATAATTTCACTAGAAGTCTCATGATTTCAGGAGTATAAGCTCCTACACCATTGATATGAGCGCCATTTTTAACAAATTCTCCAGCAAATGTTGCACGTTAGAAGTGGTTTACAAGACCGTGATTGATATCTGCCCCTTTTAACAGCCTCTTCTGCAGAATCTAACAAGCAATTAATTTTGTCCCAAAATGAGCAAATTTTCTGCCATTTCTTTAACAAATTGTTGCGCATCGTCTTTATCTATATCAACTATTCTACTTCTTCTAGGTGAACGAACCAGTCAACATCGCTTCCAATTGAAGAAACAGCTTGGCCACCTGTTCCTAATAACAGCAGCAATTTAGCATCTTTTTCGAGCTTAAAAATATCTGTTGCGGCTCCTGAACAGCTCCTGTACGCAATTGTTTAAGTAAGTTCCAGCATCATAGCGCTTCTACTATTCCCGTTTCAGCATGCAAACATAACCATCGTTGCTGGAACGCTTTGGTAAATTTTTTCCAATATTTCCAGGATAAATAGACACGATTTCACACCTAAAAAGGGGGCCTGGTTATCTCCAGCACATAAGCAGGACATATTACAAACTCTGCCACCATGTTCAGAAACATCAATTTATTCTTACGCCAACGGAAACGGTACTTTTCCCTCAGAAAAAAGACGCAATGCCTCTTTAATCTCTTGAATAGCCTCTTTCATTGAAAAAGCTTTTTGCAATATCTTCTTTAGTTAATACAATCATTTTTCCTCTCCTCTGTGTAACTTATTTATTTAGCCACTCAACTTTACTATTTCGATTTCATCTACATCTAGCTTACTTTTGCTTCTTAATTGATTTCGTTTGCACAGTTCATGTTTTAGATCTTACGGCAACTCTAAAAACCATGCTAACAGCTGTTGTAAAGTAAAAAATCACAATAACCAACCATTGTAGACATTACCAGACTTAGAAGATTTAAACAAAAGTAAAACGCTGTTAAGGACAACCTAGTACCCCAAACTGTAGAGGTCTAAATAACGTGATCTACGCGCATATACCTGACCCAATTTAACAATGCATACTTCCAATAGAACTGAAGAATGTGGCTCTCCCATCATAATGGGGAAAGCTACTCTGGATTTCATACCTAAAGCATAAAACCGTAGCCCATTGTTAGCGCATATGAACCCAATACCAATATTGTTTAATGCACCATAAGCAAATAATAAAAACGCCGGCTGTTACTATTTTAGACCATATAACTCTGTTGCGTTCCGTTTAGAAGACATCACATTGAATTTCCCAGCGAAAAGTTAACACTTTGCTGCAACGGTTAAAACCGATTGAATAAAGTTGTTTGATTGTTTTCTGGTAATTCACACAAAACGTGTCCTACATACGCTCCCAGATAAACTTGGACTGAATACAAACGAGCTAATGTTTTAAGTCCAACATCAATTTATGGATATTATAAGAGAGCCGATTGTGCTACTGGAATAACAGATTGTGCATTAATGTTCCTGGTAGTCTTTAAAGCACCCATTTCCAACTTCAACAAGACTTTCCATAGCGAAACTGATACGCCAAAAGTGGAAAGTAAAATGCTAAAGAAGAATAAAGGCGTAATTGCTAGCGTGGCAGGTGGTTCACTCATAATGTCATTCTTGTGTTTTGTTAGATCCTCACAAAAGATAGTTACAAAAAAATAAGTTCACAATTACCAATTAAACGTTTTAATAATACCGCTAGTCATTCTAGTTTCCTCCAATAATTTTAGTTTTCCTATAAATATTTCTAACATCCATTAAATCTTTCCCAAATACTTGTATAGACTGTCTACAACTGATATCATGCGTAAATTATAAGCATCATGAAGTAATGTAGTCTTTTTGCTAATTTCCACCATCGAATGATTTCGTGTTCCAAATGACATCTGGCTGGTCAATCGGTAATGTGCGTAGGAACAACCTCTTTTAATCTGCCCACTAATGCTAATCCAGCGAACCCCATTAATCTTTCAATTTATCTTCTTCGGAACCCATGTTTGTAAAAAAACCGAGCACAATGAAACTCATAACGCTGTTCTTGACTAAATAAAACTAACGATGAAAATCTAACCCTTTTCTGCTTTGGTAATAATCCAATCCATTTCCTAGTAATCTTCTTCCCAAACTTGTAAATAAAGATCTTTTGAGAGCTTTCCATTAACTCGTTCACTTTTTCAAAACTTGTTATAATCTGAAAAAGTCTCCATTAATGTTCGTCATTTCTGACTCTTTCATATTCCCTAAACTTATTTTCGATTTCATTGAAATCATCTCTGTGTTTTCTCTTTAATTGGTTCTATTACCCTGGCAACGGCTGAGCCATAACAATACTGATCGTATGCACAAATAACTAACCCTTTTTTTAATAAAACATTTAAGTATTGATACTTCGAACGGGAACACATTGAATTATTTACCTCACTTCATGAAACCTGTTTGGCCGCTTTTTTTCCAGTAATGCAATGTTAAACCAAATGATTTCATATCTGAAATTGATACTCTTTCATAATGGCTAGTTACTCGATCATTTTATTCCTTCGCCTTAAGGTGAAATTAATCACATGAGTGTCTTTGATTGATAGTAGCTACCTCAGTAACTACTTATAACCAAAAAAAATTTGTTGTCATATCATTTGAATAATTTACTTTTATTTTCACTGAATTAAATTCTTATAAATTACTTTATACCTACAAATATATAAACTATTAATATCTTTTTATCACCATTCCTTGCCGTTATCCGCAACAATGGGGGCTCGTATCATCTATTTTTACCTGTTTCCGTGTTACATGCTACAATACTGTTTGCGTGTGTCCCCATCATGAATGATAAAAAAGCAAAAGGAGAATGAGGCAAATGAAAAAAAATAAAGCATTAGGAACAAGTGATTTAATGGTTTCGAAATGGTTAGCTTATGACTATGGGGTCTGTCAGCAAAAAGAAAGCCAACAGCTGGTTGTCGATAAGCAGTTGGACTTAGGCGTAGAAATTATTTTTTTGAGCCACGCGATATCTATGGTGGTGTAAATCAGAGTAAAGTCTTTTCCAAAGCGAGTGACTAAAATCTTTGCTGCTCGAGAAAAAAGTATTATCCAATGCAAGACAGCGATACGAAAAGTTTCTATGATTTTTCAAAAGAGCACATTCTCCATTCCGTTGCATGAAGTTTAAAGTCGCTTAAAAACAGATACCTGATGTTCCTCTATTGCATCTCCTGCATGCATTAGCTGAAACCAGAAGAAGTAGGCAGGAAGCTTTTAATATATTTTTAAGAAAAAAAATGGAAAAGTTCGTCATTTTGGAGTAAGCAACTGTGTACAACCCCCATGCAAAAGTTGAATTTTGAAACCAAAAAACCCGCTTGAACAAGAATTAATTGTCAATCAATTGCAATTAAGTGTTATGCATACTGGCAGATTGATATGCTTGTGATAACCTGAATACAAAAACACCAAAACAGCATCAAAACCATGGATGGCATGTGCTTGATTACAGCCGCCTTACAACAAGACTATCCAAGCATGGTCACCTATTAAAGCCTGGTGGAGAAGTTTTCATTTATCACCATAATTTCCCTGATATAAAATTGCTAAGCTAAAGAAATCGGTGAAAAATTATTGCTTGATTCTTCTTGGTGCTGCAATTGCTTGGATTTTACGTCAATCCTGCTTCATATTCAAGACCATAGTTGAACACAATGACACCTAATCGTTTGAACGATACGCACTAGCATCTGATTATTTCAGTTAACACGTGAAGAAAATGGTATGAAACTTTATCGACTTCTGCTGGAAAAATCAGGCCTTAAAAAGCTAACAACAAAAAAGGAGCCGAAAAGACAATGTTTCTCACTCCCTTTTATGTAGGAAAGAGGTTGATTTAATTTGAACCATACGTCCGTTTGTGATGTACTGTCTTTTATCTCAGACATCCCTGCTAAAACAAATTGCTGCGAATCTTCTTTCTAGATCCAATTTCAAAGTTATCCATCAACTGCAAACTCCTTGTTAAACGATAGATTCGTATTCTTCACGCTATTTTCTTCTTGATGACAAACCTATCTGTATTTTGGATAGTGTTTTAATGAGGTTGATAGCCAGGCTGCAAAGCCAGTGAAAAAATTCTCCCACTGCTCCTGAACCAATAACTAAACAGCCCAATCTTTGAACCTTCTTTAAACTCTTCTTTTTGTTCTAAAAGAGAAGCAAAAGCTAGTATTAAAGAACCTGTATAAATATTACCTTTAACTATTTTAGTAATACTATACTTTTTGATTAATTTCTAACATTCTTTTTATTTGGTCTCAGTTGTCCTTCCTTCTTCTAGAACAGGTGTTCAAGCTTTAAGTCCCATTTTAGTATTAGGCCACATGGAAACCAAAAGGGAGGCTTCAAAATAGTCTTTAAATTCCTTTAAACCACCTTCTTAGCTTATAATTGTTTCCCAAACTTGTTTTCAAAAATATAAAAATGTTTATTTGTTCATTTGAAGAATTTGTGGCCCGATCAAAACCCAGAGAAAGAGCCATAGTCTGGAGTAAGAGTTGGACGCCCAAAAACAAAAATTCCAATGAATTGGTTTTTTGCCCGATGTAAGAATAGTGGCGCTGTTACATTTTTTTCTGTAAAAAAAAAAAAAACCCATTTTATTTTTTTTGGGGTTTCGCGCTAATTAAAAAAAAAAAAAAAAAAAAGAACTAGTGCCCAAAAAAAAAAAAAAAAACTGCCCCCGGGGCTTTTTTTTTCCTTTTTGGAGTCGATTTTCTTTTTTTCCCCTTGGGAAGGGGGAGGGGGGGGGGGGAATTCCCCAGGACCATTAAAGCTGATCTCCTCCTCTG
>Ga0163217_1082194_pt1 | contig 16588 bp, 32 predicted proteins | sample SynspAceP_FD_185933 | JGI IMG/M metagenome (GOLD analysis project Ga0163217, IMG submission 185933) | Saline lake microbial communities from Ace Lake in Antarctica - Synechococcus sp. Ace-P (PacBio error correction) | ecosystem: Environmental > Aquatic > Non-marine Saline and Alkaline > Saline ... | reverse complement strand
GGCTGCGGCTCTCCAGCGGGGCCCCGCTGGGGTCCAGAGCTCGGGGGGTGGAGGGGCAGGTCCTGGCCGCTGAGGCAAGAGGCTGTGATCATTCACGCGAACCAGCCCTCGCTGGGTTTGGCAGATCGAAGTGGATCGCCTTGCGTAGGCGTTCAAGGGCCGCACCAGAGCAAGCGCTCCGCGCTCGGCCGCATGTGAGGGCTCCAGGCCAGGGTGTGCGACCAGCTGCCCCAGTCGGGGCGTCCACTTCGACGCCGTGCCACTCGCGCCAGAGGGTTGTGGAGGCTGTGGGTCGGCCCGGCTGGGCTTGCACGTAGGGCTGCTCCGGGTGAGGCAGGCCGCGAGTTTGCGCGCAACACAGCAGCCTTGCACGAAACTGACCGGCAGGGCCAGATTCGCCGGCATCGGGCCGCCAGTGCATCCAAAACCGAGGGATTAGTTCTGGCACCAGGTGTTGTTGTTGCCCCCCTGGCTGCGGCGCACCTCGTCGCCCATCCCAGCAGCATCGGCACCCCCGGGGCGAGCAGAGGGTGGCAGGAGCATGCGCTGGGCGGTTGCGCAGGGCGGTGATGGGCGTGATCGTTGCAGGGGCCTTCCACCCCGTGATTCAGCGTTGTTGTTGGTTGTCGCCGTCGCGGTTGTTCCTCGCCATTGGCCAGGTTGTGTTTGCCGTTGTAGCTGACAGATCGAGCCAGGGTGAAAGCCGTCGTGGGCCGGTGATTGAAAGGTGATGGCCCGCCCCAACGGCCGCTGGGCCGCCGCCGTAGAGATTCGGGGCTGCCGCCTCAGTACGCTCGGCCATCAGCAGCTGCAGTCGTTGTTCCCCTTTCCAGAGAAGCGACGCAGATCGTCGCGAGGAAGCGGACGATTCAAGGTGCCCATGCGCTATGGGCCGCGGAAACTCGCTGAGCCGGTAGAGGGCCGCCGCAGTCCAGGGTTTCACCTCACCAGCTTCAGGTCGCTGAGCTCCGGATCGGCTCGATCTCCTACGAACAGGGGCGGCTGATCCAGCAGGACAGCATGTTCTCGCCGCGCGGGAAGAGGCGACATGCCCAGATCGAGCCGGAAAGCCATCGATGCCCAGCTCCAGGGGCCCAGCAGCGCAAATCGACTCGATGATCCAGGACGCCGCACCAGCGCCGGTTGGCCGCGATCGTTGTATGCCGCAACCGGTGACGTCCTGGTACTCGCTCGACTCGTTTCTGCTGGTAATGAAAAGGGCGTCGGCAAAGCCTCGCCAGCTGAGGGTTGGGAACCCGTTTCTGCGTTGCCTTCGCTGGTGTGGTTGTAGACCACATCCAGGCAAGCACCTCCAGGCCGCCTGGTGGACAGGCGGTGCGAGGGCGCGCACCTGCTTGGCGAGCCTGTCGAGCGGATCGTTTCCCCACCAGATAGCCCTATGGGAGCCATCCAGCTCAGGGGCTGTAGCCCCAGGGTTGTTGCGCGCGGTGGGTGCATTCTGGGATCGAAGGCCATCACCGCAACAAGCTCCAGGGTGGTGACCCCCGAGCTTGCGCAGGTAGGCAGGGTTGGTCGATCAGCCCAAGCAGGCTTGCCCTGGCGCTCCGCCGGGGTGGGGCTGCCCGCCCCATGGTGCAAGCCACCACATGCAGCTCATAGATTCACGCTGCGCTGGCCAGCTGTGTGGGCGGGGCCGGGGGGCGGAATCGAAATCGAAGCGGTCCCCGTTCAGGTCACACACCCCCTTCAGGCAGCAGCTGGTGTTTGGAGCACCGCCATGCGCTGGCCGCGCGCGGTCGATAAGACCCTCCAGCCATCGATCGCCCCGGGCGCAGGGATCGAGCAGCACCTTGGCCGGAATTGAACTCCGTGGCAGCCCCGGCAGTAGCGCGACCGAACACCCGGTAGACCGTAGCGGCAGCCCGATCCCAGCCCTTCAACTTTCCGCCCATGCCCAGTTAGTCACCGGAGCGGGTGGCGGCCATCGAGGGCGGAACACCGGTAAGGCTCCGCGGCCGCACCATCGCGGAAACAGCAGCAACTCCACCCGGGTGGCCCGCCGGGAGCCCACCACAGAGAAGTTTTCACCCACCGCGCCGGTCACCTTGCTCCAGGGGGCCCAGGAATGTCCGAGCTGGATCGCGCCAAGGCTCAGTTCTGGGGGCAGCGCACCAAACTAGGAGGCTTTGCAACCGCTGCCTGGGCCTGCTGTCCAACACGGTGTTTCAACGGCCCGCTCTGGCAGCGATCGCGCTCGATCCAGCCCAAATCGGCCCAATTTGGGCCCAAATTGGTCAAAACCGTTGCCGACAGGGCGAATTCAGTTCGCGCTGCGATCAGCCCTTTCCCCAATACGATTTTGGCCGCGCTCCACATCCACGTTGCTGCTTCCACCGCATGGCTGGGAGGGGACTTTCCGCTCCAGCCAGATTCCCGCACTCCCTAAGGTTTTTCCTATCGATGAACAAAGGCTGATCTTTCGTCAATCTCGTCGCAGGCCACGCACCGAACTTCACCAAGACCGACGTCTTCCAATGTCGTAGGACGCCGCCATTCCACGATTCATCGTATTTTCGGTGGTCGAGGCAAAAGTGTTCGATCCTCGGTTTTCGGCTCCTTCGAGGCCCGCGAGCGCTCGGGCCGTCAGGGCCTGGAACCCAAGACTGGTGAGAAAATCGCCATGCCCCGCCAAGCGCAGTGCACCGCCTTCACGGCCGGCAAGCAGTTCAAAGACCAGGTTCAGGGCTGAAAATCGGGTCGATTCCTTCCGCCAGCCCCAGCAGCCAGGACGCGCAGGCCCGGTGCCTCCAGAGAGGTTTTCAAGACGCGCTTTGAGCAGCAGCTCGAGCGCGGGCGAATTGTCTGCGGCAGGGCCACCACCGCCGGGCGCTTTGCCCCTTCCCCCAGCGTGCGATCTTTCACCTCGGCCAATTTCTGCGCCACGGCCCTGCTAGGCTGAGTTGCAGGACCAGGCTGAGCGGTGGCGACGTGGTTGCTGCGCTTCGACGATCTCGGGACACGCCCGCAAAACCGCAGCGGTGCGCTGCGAAGCCATCGAGGGCCGACCTGGCTGGTTGGGTCTCGATTGGGACGGCCCGGGCGCTCTTTCAAAGTGAGCCGGCCTCGCTCTACGACGCGGCCCACTGGGCCAGGCTGCTGGCTTCCTCGGGCCAGCTCTATCCCTGCCATTGCAGCCGGCGGATGCTCGCCGATCTTTCAGCCGCCCCGGCGGATGGTCGCCCTATCCAGGCTCTGCCGCGCCGTTCCTTGCCGATTGGGGGTACAAGGATGGCCGCCAAAGCCCAGCTGGCGCTTGCGGCTGCGCCGGGGCGGCTGCATGGCCTGAACTGGATTGAACGCGAGGCTGGCTGGATGGTTCCTACGGGCTTGTCGGTGGACGTTGGTGCTTCGCAGGGCCGATGGCTTTTGTGGCTTATCACCTGGCCCACGGCAGTCGCATGAGGCTGACCCTGGGCATCAGCACAGTGCTGCGCCCCCCAGGAGCCGACCTTCTGGCACTCCACCGCCCCGCAGCTGGCTGTGATGGCCTGCTGGAAGGCGGCGTCTCCCGGACTACTGGCAATGTATGCGCTCTGGTGCGGGCCGGCGGCGAACGGCTGGCCAGCGATCGGCCGGCGAAAAGGGTGGCTGGGTTGCGCGACATTCAGGGGACTGGATTGGACCGGCGGTGATCGGTCAGTTGGCGGCGAGTGCTGCCAGCTGAGTTTGCAGTCGGCAGTCGCCTCAGTAGCCTGGAGCTCTGCGAGCAACTCCAGCCTGCCCTGTGCTGGACGCTACGCCAGCCCCTGTAAAGCCGGTTTCTGTGAAACGCAATGCTCAGCAAGGAAGGCTCAAGAAACAAACACTTAAAGAAAGATTCTTAAGGCAATGAAGCTGGATCGGTCCTCCCTTGTGAGAGCAGGAGGGGCAGACTGCATTCATGCAGATGGTGTTCGTTTCGTGACCTCCCTTCCCCTCGGCTCAGGCCCCAGGCCCCTCCTTGCCGAATGTTCCGCTGCCGCCGTGCCCGCACTTGCGGCCAGGTAGTGGGTGCTGAGGCATTGATGTGAGCAGCGGCTTGCACCTGCCTCGACTGCCTTGGGCCAGGGTCATGAGGCCGCGCTTTCGGCCCCAGCCGAGGCTTCAAAGACATGATCAGCCGGACGTGATTCAGCCCTGGAACAGGAGATCAACGCTGGGGCTTCCTCTCTTGGCTCAGATGAGAAGGTTGGGCAGGTCCCGACCCACCACCGCTTAAGGGCGCAGGACCGTGAGCAGCAGGCAGGATGACGCCAGTCCAGTCGGGTGTACTCGTTGGCGAGAAAAGCTCGGTCGCCAATCATCCCGTTTCGCCGCGTTCAGGAACTAAACCATGACAACGCCCATCACAAAGCCCCTGGCAAGCCGCACTTTCCATCGCAACTTCGATTTGCCGCCTCCAGCGCAAGGCAGCACTTTGCTCCTGGTGGGCGCGGCGGCTCCTGGACCGAGCTGAGCCCTGTTTGGCTGATATCCGCTTCGACAATTTGCGCCGGCTGTCGGCGGGCGGAATCAACCTTGTGATACCCAGCCGGAGGCAACACCTTGCTCAATTGACCGAAGCGGCCCGCTACGACTGTTCGATGGACGCACAGCCCAGGAATGGAGGAATTCGAGCCGACCAGGGCGATGATCAAAGTTCTGAAATCAGGGTTTGAAGCAACGGGTCCGGGCTCGTTGGCTGAGAGCCAGCCTCTAGCGTCGGGTCTGGTGCAAGGCCTGTTCTGTACTCCGTTCTTACCGTTTCTCATACGGTCCTCGGACCGGCTGTTCATCGTGGCTGTCCATCTGGGGGCTGCCTGGCTGCTTGCTGACGCCACGGGCTCGGCTCGGCGCGATCGCTGTGGCCGTGACGTCTATCTGCCTGCGAATCGGTCTGCCACAACGGCGATCTATCACGCCTGATCACCCATCGCAGCTACCAGGCCCCCAAAAACTGGTGCTCTTAGGCTTGGGGCGTTTGGTTGGGGGGCTGTCGGCGGGCAGATGGGCCCGAGCTGGTGGAAGGCTCACCACCTCAGTCACCATCGCTACGATCGACACCAGACGGGATCCCCACAGCCCCCCTGGCGCCCCTCAGGGGCTGAGGCTTCTGGCGTTCCCAGGTCGGCTGGCTGACTGCGCCTTCCTTTTTTCCCCGAGCGGCTCCCCCCGGGACGTGGAGGGACTGATCCGGTGCTGCCGCCTGATCGACCGGCTGATGTCCTGCCGGCCGTAGGCCTGGGCTGGTTGTCGTTTCGCCCTGGGCGGCCTTCCCTTGCTGGCGGCCTACTGCCTCAGCACACAGTTGCTGTTTCACGCGTGGCGACGTTGAATTCCTTGGCCCACCTAGCGGGCGACCAGCCGTTTCGCACCGATGATCACAGCCGCAACACATGGGCTTAGTTGGCGCTCTGACCCTCGAGCGAGGGGATGCACAACCTGCACCACGCCTTCCAGTCATCGGCGCGGCAGGGTTCACCTGCAGGCGGGCCAGTTTGCCGTTGCTGCCGGATCCCACCTATGCTTTCAATCCGTTTCCTGGAACGCTGCCGCCTGGCGTCTCGCACTGGATTGTTTCAAGCAAGGTGAGCTGTTGATCGGGGCCACGTTTCAGCAGATTTTCTTGCCACTGACAAGGCAGGCGGCTGAATCGGCCGGGGGCCGGTAAATCCCGGCAGCGGCGAGGTCCATTGGCGCAGGCACGGCGAATTTTAACCAGGGCATTGGCGGAGTAACAGACCCTGAGTGGATTGCCCGTGCGGCATCGCCGGGGGGGGAAAATGCGCACCATTCACCGGGGTTCGTCTTTCGCGCAGGGTGATCCGCTGAAGCGGCCGCTTGTGGAGCCGACTAAGTCGAGCGGAGCCACGCAACAGGATCAGCTGGATCGTCTGGATGGCGATGGGCAGAACGCTCCCAGGGTTGTTGCGGTGGCCAACTCGGCAATCAGGGTCTGGTCGCTGGATTGGGGCGCAGGAAGGTGGTGCGGCCGGTACGCTGCGGCTCCGCTGTACGACTCGACGGATGGCGAAGGGGCCATGACGGGTTTGAGCGCGTTGATTCGTCAATTTCTGGTTACAAAACGTGCGCCCACATGACTTGTTTTATCAACCGAACCGTTCGGGTGCTGATGCGGACCCTGCGTCTTCTGCTGGCGGCAGGGCTGGAGGCTGTTAAGGGCCGTGCTGACTTCGAACCAGCGACGTGCCGATTAGAAGTCGCTATGCTCTATCCAAACTTGAGTAACGGCCCAACCCGGGCATGTGCCTAAGTGTGAGCGGCTACGCAACCCTCTCCAGTTCCATGGCGGGCCAAACCGGCTCAGCGACGAGCAGAAACAGGACTTGGTGCGGGCGCTATCACGGGGCGAGGGCTCCAGGGCGCTGGCTGCGGCCTTCGGTTGCAGCGCCAAACACGTGAGCGCCTGGGTCAAGGCGGGCTCTGGGGGAGGAGGTCTACGGACAGCTCAAGCGGCACGGGTAAGGCCCAAGCTTCTCCGTTGCCACCACAGCGCAGTGCTGTTGCGGCGCTGACCTAGGTGCTGGCGCTGGAAGACTTGAAGACGTTGTGAAGAGACGGCCGCTGAATTAGGCCAAGAGGACGACGACGAGGGACACCAGGCCGGTGTGCTGGCGATCGGGGATGATGCCGATGATTTCGGTGAGGACCGACGACAGCGACGACGAGGCGGGCGATTGGCGGCGATGGCTTCGGGCGGACCGAGAAGGAATTCTGTTTGTGGGCCGTCCCGTGGGCTTGTGCCCGGTTGAGGATCGCCCAGCGGCAGCCTGCGCCGCGCTGTGAGAGCGCGCCACTGCTGAAGCCTCTACATGCTCGTCGACAAGACCGGTGGAACGAGGCCCGCCCCCTTCAGCGGATTTCCTGAGCTGGGGCCGACTTGCCGTATGGGGAGCAACAAGGTCAGGCGCTTGCTGGTGTTCGCCAAACCGCGCCAGGGCCAAGCGCACTGCGGGCGCACCCATACGGGGTGATCAAGCTGCCTGACAGCCAGGGTGTTGCGGCGCACCGCCCCCTACCTGCTGGTATTTCAGGGCATCACCCGACTCGGCTACGAAGGCGCTTGTCTATTCCTGCCGGGATCCTGATCACCCTGGGCATCACCCAGGGCGTGGCGCTGCCGCCGCTGATCACGCCACCACCAGGGGGCCGACGCCCACCAAAAAAAGCCGGTGGGCCAGCGGCAGGTGCGGCAATGCCAAGCTGCAGCACGGCCCGCTTTCGTTGTTGAGGTTTCTGCGAGCCCAGGCACAGGCATTCAGCAGCAGCAACAGGGGCCGCCACGAGGCTGGAGAGCAGCAGGCGCAGACGCAAGCAGCACGGGACGAAACGTTTGGCCTTGTTGATTCTGACTGCTGGATGGGGCGAGCGAACAGTGCAGCGAACTGGTAGTGGCGGCGCTTGGGGGTGGCTGGTAGGAGAGGGCGTAGATCTGCAGCGGGAGAGGCCGTTTTCGGCGGCGAGCTGGCGGGCGGCGTCGCTTGCACTGAGGCCCGCTGCCAGGCGCCGCGCCAGGTTCCGCCCTGAAGCTCGTGCTCGCTCCACTGGGGAGCTTTCGGGGCAGGGGCGCCGCCGAGCACCAGGGTCGCCATTTCCGCCGCGGGGGGGCACCTGGCGGAAGTGCTCCCAGGCCGTCCTTCCACCGTGGGACCAACCTGCTGTTCGTGGCCGTTTTGGTGAGTTCCCGGCACCAGCAGACGGTCGATTGCCGAGCAGATCGAAGACAGCGTCCTCCAGCAGTTCGACCAACGGTGCGGTCCGCTTTCGAACAGGCACCAGCGTGCGGCGTTCCGCGGCCAGCTCCTGCAGGCCTGGCGGCGCAGGCGGGCCTTGGCGGGTAGGGAAGCCTCGAGCAGGAAACGCCCCGTCGGCAGGGGGCCACTGCTCACCAGGGCCGTGGTGACGGCGCAGGGGCCCGAATGCAGATCACCGGCAGCCCGCGGCCGCGCACGGGACCGCCACCAGCAGCTCGCCGCGTGATCGGAGATGCCCGGCAGGCCTGGCATCGCTGCATCAGCGCCAGGCTTTCGCCGGCCTGCCAGGCGCCGCGAGCAGTCGTGGGTGCGCCGTGCTGGTTGTGCTGGTGAAAGCTGAAGCAGGCGGCACCGAATGGCTAACCGCAAACAGCTGGCGCTGTGCGGGTGTCTTCGCAGGCGATGCGTCAACCCCTTCAAGCACCTGCGGGCCCGGGCGAGAGATCGCCCGGTTGCCGATCGGTTGTGCCCACCAGGTAGAGCACACCGCGGCGGGTTCAGCCTGGGGATCCAGCTTCACAGCGGGGGCCCGATCGATCTCAGGCGCCACGGGTTCCTGGGACACACCGCGCAGGGTGAGGTTGATACGACCGCGCGTTTGGTTCGATTCTCCGCACCCGCACGGTGACGGCATCGCCCACCTTGATCACGTCTCCCACCTTCTCGACCCTGGCTTTCGGGAGCTGGGAGATGTGGATCATCCCTTCCTTGCGGGGAGGATCTCACCGAAGGGCGCGATTCGGGAATTCACCCGGGTGACCGTGCCGCTGAACGCTCGCTTCACTTGATCCGGCGGGTTCAGACCCTCGATTGATCCGCTGGCTTCCTCGGCGGCGGCGACCGTCGTGGCTGGCGATCGTGACGATGCCGCCATCCTCAGATGTCGATCTTGGTGTTGTGCGCTCGGTGATTGCCTGGATCGTGCGCCCACGGGGCCGATCACCGTGCGATCAGCTCGGGATTCGATGCGGAGCTGCAGCAGCCGCGGGGCATGCGGCTGAGAGGATCTCACGGGGCTTCTCGATTGCCTCCCAGGCATTCTTCTCAGAGGATGTGCAAGCCGGGCCGGGCGGGGCCTGGTTGACGGCTTTCGGGCCGAATGGTCTTCACCGCCCAGACGGACATTTTCAATGTCCATTCTGCAGGGCGGTGATTGCCTTTCTCGGTGCGGCCACATTTTGAAGGTCCATTGTCGCGAGGAAATCCTCGATGCCCTGGATTGTCGGTGAGGATTTGCGCAACCTCATTCACCCTCCTTGATCAGGCCCATTGGCGGCGCGCTTTACGCTGGAGGCCTTGAGCGGCACACCGGGCTCATCAGCGCCAGGTGCTTGCCGCAGACGAGCCCATCGAGGTGGAGCGTTGGAAGCTGAGGCACATCCGAGACGACCCGCATCACGTAGGAACCCTCCTTGGCGGGAAAGCAGGAATCAGGGCCGCTCGGCGAGGGCGCCGTGGCCGACTTCGCCGGCGGGCGGGGGAGCGCATCGGCCGGGTTCGCCGACGGAAATAGGGGGGAAAGTTGAGTGGTGGAGATAGGTCTTCTCGCCCATCGGGTTGAGGTCGTCCATCTCCTGGGCATCGCTGGGGGTGCACGAGGGTGGCGCAGGAGAGCACCTGGGTGAGCCGCGCTTGGAAGAGGCCGGAGCCATGCACCCGCTTTGGCAAGCACGCGACGGCCGCCGTGATCGGCCGCCATTCATCGAGGTTGCGGCCATCGACCCGCTTGCTCGTGAGATCTGGGGCGCGCATCGCTCTTGGTGATGCCTTGTAGGTGTTTGCGGAGGGCCTTTGCGGGGCGGCCAGGGCGGATCGGATCTCGTCGGAGAGACCGGGCAATCTTCTGCGGCGACCGGCCGCCTTGATTCCACATCGAGCTGGGCGTCGCCCGCTTCCGCTTGGTAGGCTGAACTGCTTGAGCACTTCCGCCGATGCGGCGCCGATTCCTGCTCCAGGAAATTTTTCGAGCAGGCGGCGTCGAGCAACCTGCGCTTCGGAATACCTGCTCGATTGCCCAGGTCGGCGAGGCAGGAGTCTGTTGGGCCTTGATCAGCTCGCCCACGGCTTCGTAGCGGAAGTCGATCGGCTTCCGATCACGTTCTTGTTTTCGGGCAAGCTGGTGGCCGCCCGCTTCAACCATCACCCCCCGGACGGGGTTGCGGCCACCACCAGATCCAGCTCACTGCGCTCCGATCTTCGCGGTAGCTGGGGTTGAGGCACGAAGTCGTCGCCAAGCAGGCCGACGCGCACGGCCGCCAATCGGGCGTTTGAGGGGGATTTGGCCAGCAGGTGGCGATCGAGGCGCCGGTCACGGCGAGCATCGGCGGACCCGTTCATCCAAGCGAACAAGGCATGTGGCGACCACCTGGAGGTCGTCCCGTAGCCAGTGAGGGAAACAGCGGCCGCATGGCGGTTCATTCAGGCGCGTTGGTTGAGGATGGCCGCGCTGGGGGGCGGCCTTCGCGGCGGAAGAAAGCTGCCGGGATCGTCCGCGGCGTAGAGGACGCTCTTCGTAAGTTCGCAGGTGGAGGGGAGGAAATCGATCCCTCGCGAACCCTTGGCCCTGGTAGGCCGTTGAACCAGCACGGACGTACACACATCAACTATCACGGCCCCGGCCTGGCTTAAGGGGCAAAAACCCTGGGTCAGCGGAATCTCCCGACCATCGAAAGGAGACCGATGAATTTTTCCTGGCACTTCTGATTATGCCGTTTTGTTGACGTGTGATTCTCGGATTTTGTTCTGCCCCCGTATGCGGTGCGCCCCACTAGTGAAGAGGCAAAACGGGGTGATCAGGGCCCCAAACCTGCAATCAATTATCCGGTGCGCCTGCTTGCCTGCCGGCAGCGCTGGCCTACAAAAACGCCCGAGACAGAGGGTTGGCGTCAGGGGCCCACCCGTGCTCGTTGATCTTGCCGCACTTTTTCGCAACGGAATGGGGTCGCAAAAAAGGGGGCGATAGAAACAACAGTCAAAAAAGTTTGCGGACAATGAAGGGAACAGAGCAGTTCAGCATCGGCACATACCATCAGCCAGAATTTTTCATCAGCTGGAGTTGGTTGCCAGCGAATGGGTCTCACCAGCTGGATTTTGGTGACGCCGGGCAGCAGGACCCTTGTGAGCCATCTCCGCAACTTGCGTTTGCGGCCACAGACGAATCGCGGTAAGCAGTAGCCACGGCGGCTTGCAGTGGCCCGCAGCGGTTACGCACCCTGTTTGGCGGCCGCTCCGCTGTTGGGGGCAGCAGGCCTGGATCTTGCGGTGCACTTTCAGGCGCTCCATCGGGCTGGGGCGGCTCCGAAACGCGGCCATCAGGGCGGCCGCGCTTAACGCGAAGCGAGCCACGATTTTTTTGCGCTTGACAGTCGCGCGCGAATTCATCGACTTCTTCGCCATGCGGCTCAGAGCTGGTTCAGGGATGTATCAGTCTACCGCGCGGCCTGCTCGGGATGGCTGGGCAGAGGGTCGGCGAGGGGGCAAGCCGTCGCAGGGTAGTTTTGCGGGCGTTTGCAGACGGCGCGGCCGTGGAAAGATCATCCGATCGGAAGTTCTCCCACTCCGGCTGGGGCAGCAGCTTCATCAGCTCCGGTTCGATAGCGGCGCGGCTCGCTCTGTTGCTCAGGGCCGAGGCCGGGTTGCTCAGCCGCCGCACATGGGTGTCGTGACAGTTGGACGCCGCGTTGATCCCGAAGGGCATGGGCCAGCACCACATTCGCGGTTTTCCGGGCCACACCAGGGAGCTCCAGCAGGGCGTCCATTGCGCGGCGGCACCGCCCCGGCCGTAGGTGCTCGATTCAGCAGCGCGAGGGCGCCACGATGTTTTGGCCTTGTTTGACGAAGAAGCCTGTGTAATGCACGTACGGGGGGGGGGGGGCTTTTTCCCCCCAAACCCCCTTTTTTTTTTTTTTTTTTTTTTCTTTGGGGCCGGGGCGGTGGCAGGCGGGCGGGCCTCGCATCGGCGAAGCGCTCGGAAACAGGGCCGGGTGACCCGGTATGACCCGTTCATCAGTGCATTGGGCCGAGAGCATTCGTGGCCACCAGCAGCTTCCCAGGGGTGTGGCACAGTCAGCGAACAGGTGGCTCGGGATAGAGCTCACCAAGGCCGGGCCAGGATCAACGGAGCCCGCTGCCGCGCCGTCGGAGAAGCGAGGCCGCCGGAGACGTTTCGCTCACCTCAGCGGCCGATCAAGCTTGCTGCAACCACCGGAGCTGGCTGGTGTCCCTTAACGTCGTAACGGCACTGAGCCCCACCAACAGCAGGAAAGGGCCGGACTGCATTGAAACCATCTGCAGCGCGGTGGGGCAGGTGGCGACCGCGGCCACCCCTCAATCAACAGCAGCAGGAACTGACCGCCATCGAGCAGGGGCGGGGCAGAGGCATTGATCCGGCCAGGTTGCATCGAGATCAGGCGTGAAAGGTAGAGCTGCTGCGCCGCTCTGGCCAGCGTTTGGCGCCCATTTCAACGATCTTGACGGCCCGACATGCTGCGGCCGGTTTCACTGAAAGCGGGTGAACCAGGGCGACGAAGCCATCGATGGTGCGGCCGGTTGAGCTGGGGCGAAAGATGCGGTTGGTCTGGTTGATCACTTCCAGTGGGGCCAGTGGCGGCGTGGAAGGCCTCGCTGCCATTGGGTTTGCAGCTGGGCGCCGATGCGGCCGATTGCCGTCGTTGTCGGCGGGTGAGGTGAGCGTGAGTGTACTGCCGTCACGGCTCGGCCACCAGGTCCAGGGTCTGGCTGGGGGCGGCCTTGATATCGCCGACCAGGCCGGTACACCGCCTCCTGGCCTCCCGCAGGGCTGACGCCGCCGAGGTTACGTTCGATCGCCGGCGACAGGGCCCGAGAGGGCCGCCGATGGCCAGGCTGTACGGCCGCCACGACACGCCCGGGTTGCGCTGAAACCGGGCCGGAATGCCCACACAATTCCCTGGGCCGCCAGCACCGTCCGGCCAGTCGCAGGTTGGCGAGCACGCCGGCGAGCGATCACAGGGCGCGCTGTGCAGGGGGCGGTTTTGCGCGCAGATCGGGATCGTCAGGCAGCGATGGCGCTGGTTTCTCGTCTTCGTCAATCGTCCAGGGAGGCGACAAGCCGCCGAGCGGGATCGCCCGCGGGCGACTTGAACGCCGCGGCGCTGAACGCTCCAGCAGCACCGGACCGAAGCCGATCGAAAACCGCTGACGCGGATTTGCCCTGCCAGGTGGCGGCAAAGAAGTGGCCAGGCCTCATGCACAACGATTTCAGGGCGGCCAGGATTCGGCCAGAGCTGGGAAAGAACACCCATTCAGACCTGACGCAGTGCCCTTCATTGTGGAGGGCACCCGCCCGCCGGCGGGCTGAAGGCGGATTGGGTAGGTGTGGGGGAGGCGCGTAAGAGGACTGGGTTTCAGGTTTTCGGCAACGAGGCGGTCACAGGCCCATGTACGGGGACCAGCGCCTGCGGCAGCAGGACGCTGGCCATCGGCTTGCTGTGCCGGTTTTCGAGCAGGGCCCCATTCGTTTGCGCCCCACCGCCAGGCCGCTGCCGTTGAGGTGTGTGGAGCAGGCGCGCTTCTTGCCATTCCCTTCTGGCGGTGGCGGAGCGGCGGGCTGGAAGTCACCGCAATTCTGCAGCTGGAGATTTTTCCCGATAGGCGCCGGCCGGCGGGCAGCCAAACCTCCAGATCAAGGTGCGGGCGCGGAAGAAGCCGAGATCACGTGCAGAGCTTTCCAACACCCGGTGGGCAGGTTCCAGGGCCGCAGCACCGCCTCGGCGTCGCCGGTGAGCTGGGCGTGGCGCTTCCGACGCTTCTGGGCTGCAGAAACCAGTTAAACAGCTTCCACCTTGTTGAACTTGGTGCAGGCGGATCAGGCCGCGGGTGTCACGGCCGTAGGTACCCGCCTCGCGCCGGAAAGCAGGGGTGTTAAGCGGGGTATTTGAGCGGCAGATTGTTCGCACGCGATCAGTCGTCGCTGTTGGAACGGAGGTGACGGCACCTCGGCGAGTGGGCGTCAGCAGAGGTCGTCGTACGGCGCAGCGAAAGCTTTCTTTCGGCGAATTTCGGGCAGCGGGCCGGAGCCCATCAGGCTTGCGCTGGTTCAACCAGGATCGGCGGCTCACCTCCCGGAGCCCGGCGCCGGCCGTGCAGGGTCGAGCATCCCAGGGCTATCAGGGCGCGCTCCAGGCGAGCGCCCTGGGCCCAGCAGGTGACAAAGCGGCTCTGGGCAATCGCACCGAGCGCTCGTGTCGATCAGGCCCAGCCTCATCGGCGATCTGCCAGTGCTCCTGCAGGCCTCGCCCTGGCGGGCGTTCCCAGCGACGCACCTCGATGTTGTCCGGCTTCGATCGTCCCTCCGGGCAGTGGGGCGACGGTTTAGAATTGGGGAGAAGCGAGCAGTTGGTCGCCAGGCGGGTTTCGAGCTCTTCTCCTCTTCTTCAAGCAACCCCCACCTTTGCTGTTTGAGGCGGTTGCCGTGCTCGCGCAGCGCCTTGCACCTCCGGGCTTGTGGGCGCTTCGCCGAGAGCGAATCAGCCTCTTCCACCTTGGACGCCCCAACCAGGTGCCCTCGGCCTGGAGACTGTGCGTTGCTGCTCAAGATCCCGCTCCTGGGCGGCGATTCATCTGCAGGGCGGTGAGATCGAGCTTCAGGCCGCGGCGCCGAGCTGCTCGACGTCAGCTCCGTGCGTATACGCGCACCTAGCGCAGGTCAGACAGCCATCAGGCAAGTGTGGGAAGCTACGCTCAGTTGGTTGCCAGGGTTTTCTGGGGCAACAACCCTAACCAGCCTCAGCGAGGGCTTGGCCGTGATCACTCGCGCAGGGGCCTCAGAGCACCTGAACCCTTCGCTTCACTTCGGGGATCGGTTCACCGCAGCTTGCGCTCGATGCCCATCTTCAGGGTCATTGAGTGCTTGCTGGGGCAAGGAGCCGCAGGACCTGGAGACGCACCTTGACGATCGGACGTCGATCTCGACGATCGACATTTGCGCCATCGGCCATCAGTTACGGCGCGCTCATCGAGCACACGCTCCACGTTGGGGATTGGTGGCGGGCCGGGGGCGCTGGATCGCCGCATTCACGTTCAGCTCTGGGAGTGGTGGTTTCGCTGGGTGGCAGTTTCGGACTCATTCACAGATTCGAGGTGTTGGTTTGAGTTTGGTGAGGGAGCCTGGAGGTCGCCTGGATCCCCAGGCCATGGATTCGTTCTGGGTTCAAAAAAACCGGTCAACCGTCGGTCCGTAGGCGCGAGCTGGCGATCGGCGTGAGCAGCCTCAGCGGTTCGCTGCGTCTCTTGGGCCACAGCAAGCGATCAAAAGGGTCGCGATTTGCACGGGGCTGGTTCCCAGTTCGGCCACAGCCAGCAGGGTGTGGTGCGGGTTGCAGCCAGCGGAAGCCCTGGGGCGGGATATTGGATGCGTTCAAGCTTGGCCTAGGTCCACATCCCAGCCGCCCACTGAGGCTTTGATCGCCAGTTCCAGGAGGGGAAACCTGGGCTGACATGAACCTCGTTCTCAGGGTCGGGGATTTTCAGGCCGACCGCAGCCTTGGGCAACTGTGGGTGGTCTGCGATCCACCAGAGCACAGGTGCGTGTCGAGGAGCAACCGGGCCATGGATCAAGGGGGCGATTCGTCAGCTGCAGACGGTTGAAACTAGGTCGTCCAGGGTGCGTTCGAAGTCGTCCGCCATGGTGACTCACGCGCATCGCCCCTGGGAGCGCGACGGCGGAGGCTTGCCTGAATGGGGACCAGTTGGGCGATGGGACACAGCGCTGCGATCACCACCGCCTGACCGGCCTCCACCTCCTGAAGCAGGGGGGAAGAGCTGGGCTCTTGGCTTTCGTTGCAACGTTCACTGGCGCGAGGGGCTTGCTTTGCTGTGGTTTTGGGCGTGCTTGAAAGCGCCATGGCGCGACGATGGACAGGCTTAGTTAGTGGATCGAAGAGGAATTGGCTTTTGGGCTTGGTCGCCCGTTTCCTAGGATATGATCCCACTGCTTCCCTGAACGGGCTTTCCCCAACGCGATGACCGACGTTCCGTTTTCTCGGATCCGCAATTCTGGGCATCATTTGCCCACATCGACCACGGCAAGTCGACGCTGGCGATCGTTCTGTTGCAGGAAACCGGCACGGTGGCGTTCGCGGAACATTGCAGGCCCAGTTCCTTCCGACAACATGGGAACTGGAGCGCGAACGGGGGGATTCCAACGATCAAGCTCCAGGGCGGCGCGCATGGAGTTCAAAGGGCGGCAGGATTGGGCGAAATTACATCTCAACCTGATCGACACGCCCGGCCATGTGGGATTTCTCCTATGAGGTGAGCGCAGCCTGCAGGCCTGCGAGGGGGCGCGCTAGGTGGTGATGCCAGCCAGGGCGGTGGAGGCGGCAGACGCTCGCGAAAACGTGTATCTTTGGCGCTGGAGGAACGATCTGGAGATCATTTTCCGGGCTCAAAACAGATTCGAACCTGCCCGCGGCGATCCAAAAGCCGGAATTCAGCGAGGGAGATCGAAAGCGATTCATCGCCTCGAACCACAGTAACGCCATCCGCCTGTTTCCCGCAAAGACCGGCCTGGGGGTGGCAAGCCCATTTCCTGCAGGCGGTTGGTGGATCGGGTGCCGCGCCGCCGGATCGGCTCTGCTGAGCGTTGAGTGGCCCCTTTTTGATCTTCGGGGACTCCTATTACGGACGCTTTACCCGCGGCGTTGGATCGTGTTACCTTCCGGGGTGGGATTTTCAGTGGGCGGGGTCCGCCCGCAGGACAAGGTGCTTGGCTTTGATGGGGCCAAGCAAAACAAGCTTTACGGACTCGGGACGAGGGTGGGGGTTGGGATTTGGGCCAAAATCTGATCTTCATT
>Ga0163217_1081054_pt1 | contig 16590 bp, 20 predicted proteins | sample SynspAceP_FD_185933 | JGI IMG/M metagenome (GOLD analysis project Ga0163217, IMG submission 185933) | Saline lake microbial communities from Ace Lake in Antarctica - Synechococcus sp. Ace-P (PacBio error correction) | ecosystem: Environmental > Aquatic > Non-marine Saline and Alkaline > Saline ... | reverse complement strand
CGACTTTATGACGAAAGTTGCAAGCTTTTCTATCGGATAACGAGCCGATTGGCCTTTGCTCAAATAAGTCGACCGTTTACTGGATAATCAAACACTATACGGGCGATACGCTGGGCCCGGTCACTGGCTTGATATTCGCGCGTTATGGGGATTACGAACCGGATTACCTGGCCGGAAGGCAAGGAAAACCACGCTACCCTACGCATATACGTATCGCGATTACGGATTGAGCCTTCAACGACGATAAAAACCGTTCGGATCAAGTTTCATCATCGAACAGCATCGCCGCCGACCAACTTGAACTAAAAGGTGAGCAGCGAAAGTGCGCTCGCAGCGATGGCTTGCCTGACCGGCGGACGCCGGTCATGAAATCGACCAACAAGATATTTATCGATGACCGCATCTGATGTGGTTTACGCGTGGCTTTCTTGGCATGAGTGTCGCATGTGCGCGATGTCACGACCACAAGTATGACCCATTCGACCGCCGACTATTACTCGCTGTACGGTGTTTTCGGCTAGCTCGGAGGGAACCGGCCGAACTGCCGCTTTTGGGTGACACCACCATCGCCCGAGTACGAAGCGTTCCTGAACGCCAAGCGGAGAAACAAAAGAGTCGACAAGTGCTCGAGCAACGGCCGCGAGGCAACTGGAGATTGAACTGCGTTCTTCGCGTCGCCGGACTATTCTGGTGGTGTCCAAGTGTGCCGCAATAACGGAAAGCAAGCCTGATTTGCAAGGTTAAACGAGGCGCACTGCCGACGCCTGCCGAGATGAGATGGGCATCAAATATCTTGTCAAACCCGCTGATTCACCGCAGAGATTTGGACGCTGTGGCGCCTTCTATTCTGCTCTGCCTGCGAACGAGTGCGCTGAGAAAAAATCGTTAACGATTCTTGAAAACGCCGAGGCGATCAGTATCCGGCCCAAGGCGCTGACGCGGAACCGACACTGCGACCAGCCGGCGCCCAGCATTGTCCGGAATTCCGCGGCGTTTACTGGATGCATTGCGGGAACGCTCGGCCGCAATCGTATGCCCCAGGCCGCTCAAGTGTTCGGCGATTCTACTGGAAGCCGTCTATGTGCGCCAGTGGGCCGAAGCAAGCAAAGCAGACGTGAGCCTGAAGCAGCTTGCCTGACGAGGGCGACGAAAATGTTGAGACAGCGTTGTGGGACGCCAAAGCACCGACCTCTCTCGACGCGGCCAAATGATTGCGCATCTGGACCAGCAGAACGCAAACAAGCACAACCAGTTGATTTAGCAAAGTCATGGAGTTCAGTGTGACTCATTCCGGTGCCCCGCCACGTGGAATGGTAATGTTGATAAAGCCCCAAGGCCAGTAACGCAGGTATCTTTCGCCGGGAGTTGCGAAGCAACCGTGGCGATCCGGTCCCTCGGCGTTCGGCAGGTCTTGTCCCACGTGATGGTGGCAAGCCGTTTGAGGCAGGAAGTGGGCGATTAGAACTTGGCCCGCGCCATCGCCAAATCCAGACAAATTCCGTTAACCGCACGCGTGATGTCAAATCCGCATTTGGCAACATCAGTTCGGTGTGAGGGTCTGGTTTGCGAACGGTCAAGTGATTTCGGCACACAAGGCGAGCAGCCGACTCCATCCGAACTACTCGATCACTTGGCCGCAAGAAGTCGTTTGCCGATGGGCTGGTCATCAAACGATTGCAAACGCCGCAATCATGCTCTCGGCTACATGGCCAACAGTCCAGCAACGTGCCGGAGGAGTCGGCTCAAGCAGATTCCAGAGGAACCGCCTGCTGTGGCATAATGCCACGTCGGCCGTATGGAGTTGGTGAAACCGCTTGCGCGACCGATTACTGACGGCAGCAGGAGCGTTTGATGAACAGATTTGGCGGGCGATCGTGATGATTCACAAAGACCCCACTCGTCGCGGGCTTTACCCTACATCGATCGCGAGGACTTGCCCGGCTGCTCGCCAGTTTTGATTACCAGCCCCGACGCAAGTCAGGCAAAGAGTCACCCAAAACGACTGTACTCAACAAGGGCCCTGTACCTGATGAATATCAGGCTTCGTCATTCAGCAGGCCAAGGCGTTGGGCTGCACGCACCACGGGCAAACCAAGACGACGCAAAGGAGCGGATTCGCGGTTCTATCGTTTGGCGCTCGCTTCGTAACCCTGACGCCGAAGAGACGAAAGGCAGCTTCGGTGTTCGTCGATCAGAAGTCGATTCGCGCGTTCCGCCTATCGCCAACAACAAAACAAGCGATCACGCGAAACGCTTCGTTGCAATACGCTACTCCATGGATACGGAAAAAAGACCACGGAAACTTCCACTCCCTTCCCCTACTTCGATGGCCAATCCTGGCAGCGATCAAAGCAATTCCCGGATCCACTTGCACCATCTTTCGGGTCACTGCCAACGGAGGTTCACAGTGGATCGAATCGACAACAAAGTGCGAATTCGCCGTTGGGTCGCGCCGTTTCAGGCGTGTCAAAAATCACAGGCGGACGTCTCAAGCATGCCGCGAAAAAGGTACGCGTTGCGAGCGCAGTTGGTCATATCACGGACTTTGCTGTTTCAGGCACAAACTTGGAAGGCCGTTCGGTAACGAAGTGGAGGACGACGACAGAACCGTCGAAGTGCAAGCGGGTGATACGCTCGATTTCATGGTTGATTGCGATCGAGACCTCGAAACTTCGATAGTTTTCCTCTGGTCGCCCTCTGTCGAACTGATCGAGTTAGGCAAATCCAGCGAGTCAATTACAGGATGGAAGCCAGGATTTCACAGGAACGCAGCGGCGGATTTCCCTTCTTCCTCCCAAAAAACTCCGCTCCCGGCGAGTCGCTTGTGATCCGTGGGTTCAGGTTAAGCCCAGGTATTGCTGGCTTTGCAACGAGGTTTTGCATTTGTCGATTAAACACCCAACAACCGATCCAGGTTCAGGACACGACCGCGTCAGCCGCTCAATAAACAAGCCCAGCTAGATTCAGCCATTGCCAAAAATTCTCTACCCCATCTCGGTCAGTTGCCAGACACCCGTCGCGGAGTTCCTTGCGTCGTAGTTGGATCGGCATGGCTCGCTTTGCCTTAGCGGAGTCATGTCCGACGACACGTCGAGTCGACACAAAGCCGCCGGCCACCAACCCGATGTCCCCAAGACACCTCATTTCGCCCCCAAAGCGAAGGCGGTGATCCCATCTGTTCATGAACGGGGGCCCTCGCAGGTTCGACACATTCGATCCAAAACCGGCACTTCGATCCAAACATCATGGAAACCATCCCCCTGGACTTGCGCACAGAGGCGCGCGAACGGGAGGCCGCGTATCGCTCGCCGTTCAAGTTTAAAAAGTACGGCCAAAGTGGAATCGAATGAGGCGATTGTTTTTCGCACTGGCGAGATGCTCGATGACGTTTCGTCGTGCGATCAATTTGCATGCCGACGTTTTCCCAATCACGAACCTTCGCTGATGCTTGATGAACTGTTGGCGATGCTCAGTTTGTCCGCCCGTCGGTCGGCTCGTGGGTGGACCGTATGGACTCGGCAGCGAAAACCAAAACTTTACCCGGCTTCATTTCAATGTGCCCAGCGGCTATCCAATCAAGGCCGAGAACTGGCAAGCGGGTTTTCTGCCTGGCGTTTATTCAGGCGACCTATATTGACAGCAAGCATCAGGAAATCGAGAAACTGCTCGCCAATATTTCGCAATGCGTCAGGCCTCGGGCGGAGAGAGCACGTCGCCAACTCGACCTACTGCAAATGATGAACGAGGCGCCCCAACAAGCCCGTCAGCAGGATGCTGAACTCGAATCTCGATCCAGAGCTGTGAACTGGCTTATCGAATGCAGATGATGCGACGGATGCATCGACATCAGCAGCGAACCCCAGTCGTTCGCGAGATGTATGGCGACATCGGTTCAGGGCCCGGCAAATTGATTCGGCGGCGGTTGGTGGAGCGCGGGTGCGATTTACATTTCAACTTTGGCATGGTGCCGGGCCAACCTTGGTGATGTCACGACCAGATCGGGAAGGACAAAAACCATCGTCGGGGGGACCTCGCGCGAGTGCTCTCAGGCGATCGAGCCCTTGCTGAAAGATCTCAAGCAACGCTCCCTGCTGGACGAGACACTGTGATCTGGGGTGGCGATTCGGACGTACCGCCCACCGTCGAAACTTCGAAAACCGGGTGCCAATGCGGGAACCAACAGCGGTCGAGTCAAACCACCACGGTTTTTCGATTGTGGTTGGCAGCGGCGGCGTCAAAGGCGGCCACGTTCCACGGAGCGACCGCGAGTCGTTTCCAGGCCGTCGAGGACCGCGTTCACGTACCGACTGCATGCCACTATCTTGCCACTTGCTCGGGTTCGACCTCGAGCCGCTACCATCGCTATGCCGGTCCGTGATTTCCGTCTCACCGGACGTCACGCAACGTCGTCCACGATCTTCATCGCTTAAACCAATATTTCGTTCGCGTAAAGCGTCTGACTCGCGAAGACGATGCGAAGGTAACAGTCAGCCGCGCAGACAAGGGACCGGGTTCAGCCACCCGTACGCGCGCAACTGCCTGCTCGGCACGCCGCTTTGATCGAGCGTGGCACGCGATTCGTGACGTTGTTCTTGTCGACATGGGATCAAACACAGCACCTCGATTCGCAAGCTGGCAACCAACACCAAAAATCTCAGATCAACCGGTGGCGCTTGCTCAGATCTGGAAAGAACGCGGTTTGTGGATCAAACGTTAGTCCGTCTGGGGCGTCCAGGCGAACCAGTTCATGTTGCATGATCTGCACGCGACGATCCTTTTCATCTGTTCAGCTTCGATCATGAAGAATTAGACCTACCGGTTTCAAGGCGCGGATTTTTGCCTGACCGACGTGCATGGCAAACGTTGTCAAAAAACTGTTGGCTTAGACTACCTTGCCAAGCGGTGTAAGCGCATCCAAAGCCTGATCCACTTGCGAAACACATTTCCGCTGCACCTAGTTAAGCACATCGGCGGAAAGGGTCGGCAGAACCTCACGTAGGCGAGTCTCTCTGAGACTCGCAAATATCCAGCGTCTAGAGAGACGCTGCTACGTGGCCTACACCGAGGTCATTGTGACGACGTGCTTAGAACCGAACGTCAACGTCAGGCTGATTCAGCGCCCATGGACAAATGCGAGCGGCACATGTGATTGACCCCGTCGTTCGTGCGGTCTGCGTCGAGTTGTGTCCAGCACCTGATATTCCGTGACCTGTGAATAGATAGCGCCGGACGTCCCGATGTTAATTTGTCCGCGAGCGTTTTTTTGCATCGTTTCCCGTGCCATCGATGTCGGGACTGCCCAGCACGACTTCATCACAATCCTTTAGCCGCCCAAGCGCCGAAAAATAGCACCCACTATGCGGCCCTCGGAGTGTGTCAGAAATGCAACCTTCATGATTGTCCCTGTCCGGAGTACGGGTCAGGGATTTGTTTCCGGTGTTCAGGTCGAAGCTAATACTCGATTGTTACTTCAAAACCAACGAATGCACAGGGCATTGGAATCGAACCGCATCACCAGTGGGGTCAGATCGCCGGTCGCCATCGATCGCGAAACACACCAGGTTGGTTTCCCGGCATGTGGCACACATTAGCACGCGCCGCCGGCGTGACAGCAGGTTCTTGGCGGGACCTTTGCCAACTGGGCTGGATACTGACCGCTTCAGGTGGCCATCGTCAAGCAATTCGGAAAATCTGGCGATACTGTCGTGACCGCCGATTGGTTCCATACAGAACTTTCGTCGGGCGTGATCTTCAGATCGGGCCGTGTTGGCTCGTGCCGGAAAGTCCGCGGACACGGATCGCGATCTCGGTCTGCCGAGCTTGTCAGAGTGCCGGTGCAATACCGTACTGGAAAACGTGATGTGCTGTTTAGCTCGTTGATCACATACACGTGCTGCCCGCTGGGATGAAATGTTAGATGCGGGGGGGGCCTGATCCAGGGCGGCAATGCAACGATGTGCGTTTCGCTGGACGTTGAATTTTGGCCGCGACCGGATTCAAACGATAGATCAGGGGACCTTGTCGATTCCGAGGTCTTGCCGCCAAAGCAAAAAACGGCTGTCCGGACTGACAACAATGCAGTGTGCATTTTGGTCCGGTTTGACGCTTTGGTCAAACGCTCGAACCGGTGTGTTGTACGAACCCAGGGGCCTTGGCCAGGCGACCCATCGCCTTCACCGGCAGCGCGGCGACGCTGCCGTCGAATAGTTGGCCCACAACAAACGGTTATACCGGTGGCATCCCACATCTAGATAACACGACGCAGTACCCGGCAGATTGTCGATTCAGCCGTGGTCAGTTGCCCGTCACGCCTTTGATCTTGCTAGGCCGCCCACGGAATTCTCTTCCGGCCCCACCGAACTTCTCCGCATCAATGGAATACAGGAAAACGCCGTCAGGCGACCGGCAGAAGAACGGGTTTTCGATTTCCGTGTTCCGAGGCAGCAGGTTTCAGCTGACCAGTGGCTTGCATCAAGCGATAAGCATGGGAATGGCTCCCTTCCTCTCCCGACTTGAACGCAGGAGACAAAGACAACCGGGTCGGAAGCGAATGCGTTCGTGGACATCATCAAAAGGAAAACCGTCAAAAAGAACATCGCATAGATTTGGTCAGTGGTTTCCGGAGCACGCCGGTTTTCGAATCTGCGTCCACCTACACTACTGGTTGCAGCTGACGGTCGTCTTATCAGAAAGAGGGAACGAATGACGATTTATAAGCAAAGTGATCGGGCGATTGTACTCGTGTGCTGGGCACGACGGTCGCGGCGCAGCGGAAGAAATCGGTCGCATGAGCGCTCGTAGTGTGGTTAGACTGGATCTGGCGATTGCGTGTAGCATCAAAACGACCTAAAGCCGATGGGCGATCGTGCAATTCGTCTTCGGAATTCGCCGCCCCCGTTTGATCGCTCGTGGTCAATCAAGGACAAGACGTGAACCGACTCGGGACGCCGAAGACGAAGTTCATTCGCCATCGGAAATCGGGGAAATCGACTTTCAACAAAACTCGATGAATTTGTCGATCGCCGCCCGACGCTGCTTCGTCAAACTCGTTCGAGCACCGACCTATCCGCAGCGGCTCCGAGATGACGCGCGCGGAGTATTCAACGGAGTGGTCGTTCATTGAGATTTCCCAAGTCGCCTCAGGCTCTCCAGCTTGCGTGCCACGAATTCCAATTCGGAGGCGAGTTGGTGAAGAAGCTTTAACGTCCATGCTTCGGAAGTTGTTTGTTGCAATGAAGCCGTGGCGTTGCGGACCAAACCGATCATCACAGAAAAGAACGGTCTTTTCGCAAAAGAAGCACTGTCCTCACCGAGGAGGTCATACGTAGGCAGCCAGCTATGGACTCAGTCGGCCTCGAACTAAAGTTGCCGCTTTCGGTTTGCCGCGATCTTCTGGCTGTTGCGATTGCCCAACGCTTCAACCGGTGAACTTTTGTAATGTTCACCCGTCATCGCCGATTAACTCTCCCCCGCGTGCATCGCTGCCTCCTCGGAACTTTTCTTTGACACGAGCCTCATGTCCTGCTGCAACGACCGACCTTCCTTCGGTGCATAAACCGCTCATTAACATCGCTTAAGCAACGCCTTCAGCATTCATCGCCGTGCGTCGTTGCTTTCCTTCGAGCGATTGCAAGCAACAGTTTCAGCGAGTTTTTTCAATTGTCCGTCGATTTGGGGGTTTCATGGTACCACGAGTCGCTTTCATTGGAGTGTCGATATCGACATCACAGCGGTTTGCTGGATTGTAGCGTCCACCGGTATCATCTTCGACTTTGGAACTTCGAGTTCGAACTTTGTGGAAATCCTCAGTTGTTGCTGCGCTACCGTCCACTACGGCAGTGAACGGCAAGGGCGATTAAAAGCACGGCGACCGGAAAATGAATATATCGAAACATGGTTACACCTGTGAGATGTGGCATTCGGCAGATCGTTCAAGTCAGTGCAGAGCAAAGCGGTGCCAACTCTCTCCGTCTCAAAAGCGTGTGTTGGTCCGACTTTCGAGAAAATAACAGGCGTACCATTTACTCCTGTCAAAACTCGTCATTACGCACCATTGCGGCCCCAATCACACACCATTCCCGCATTCAAGGATTCCCGAGGATACAAACGAAGGACAATTTGCGTCGCTGGGCTTACACCAACACACGCTGAAAGTATTGCCAGACGAGGTCTTGACTGTGAAAAAGCTGCGGCGAAACGCTTTCGAAGGATCACCTCGAATTACTCCACGGAATCCTGATGCCATTCAATGTCAAACCGCCTCGCCCTGATCCCTTTCAATTCCCGGCTGGCCCCATGCTGCCCCTACCCACTCCGCCACCAGACGAAGAAAAGGAGGTCAGCGCGAAGAAAAAGGAGTCAACGAAAGAAAGGATCAGGCGAGAAAAAGCACTTCATGGTCAAACTGTTCATGGTCGAAACTAGAAAACTACGATGCGCGCAGACCGATAGCAGGCACTACCAATAGGGTAGTTTTTTTGGACTCAAAGTCCAATGATTTTGTTTGCCGCCGCCACTTCTCGGTCAGGCATGCCAGTGTTCAAGTCTCGCACCCTGATAGATATCGAAGCTAGTAAGCCTCACACTGTCTTATCCGGCGTTTGAACCGCTGACAGAGGCGTCGCCGCTTTTTTCCACGGCATGTTTGATCACGACCTAATCGCGTCGATGCCCTCGGCGTCGATGGACGGTTGTCGTGTGCCCTTGCAGCGTTTAACAAATCAGTTGCGGGCTACGAGCTCGGACCGAGTTCCGGAATTCTACTCCAGATGGACCCTCCCATCCTAGACGAATTAAAGCGGCATACAAAACAATCGCCGATGGATTTCGCACCACGGCCTTTCTTTCTTGGCGAGTCTTCAAGGGTCGTTCGCCCCATAAGCCGGACTTAGGAAGCCAAGCAAATGGCCTCCGCATGTTCCGCAACGGTTTGCTCAGGTGTCGAAGTATGAGTGCTGGTGATGGGAAACTCGGTAACTTGAAAGGCAAGTACTCGCGGGTCAAGGCCTTTGCCTCGCCATAACTGACGACCGCTGACGATCTGAAAAAACCATCGATTGGAACGGTTAGGCGATCCGACAATTGCTGGTCCACGTGGCAATTTCTCTGGGTCTTCCACAAAGCGCAAGCCACGATAGTAAGTGTGACATTTGATGAGGATTTTTGGCGACCAAGGAACGCAAAGCCGCTCGCAGTCGTCGATGCAACTTTAGCCATGCCCGCTGTGCAGATCGACTTCGTCGCTTTGTGATAACGAGTATGGATGAAAGGGGACCAGCTTCGTTCCGTTCAGTGCGGTGGGCCGAATTGTCGTAGTGCTCGATGCGGCCTGCCTTCCCCGGCTTAGTCCCCAGCAGAGGACGACATTTGATTGGCCGGTCACCGACAGCCAGCAGAACAATAAGCGTTTTGACCAGAAAAAGCCGCCGGTTTCCCGTTCCGTTTGCTCCACCTGCGTTTTCATTAGCGCGTGCAGTGAGCGAGTTGCTTCCAATTGATCCGTTAGGCAACGGAGCCAGCGGATCAGGGTCAGCGGCGATTCCGATGCCACACGGTGACGCGATCGATCGTTACCGAATTTTGAAAAACGAATCTTTTTGCTGCGATCGACAGGTACTTGGCGATACCATCGCTACCGGCCCGCTTGATCGATGCCGCTTGAGGAGGAAAATGCTTTTGGCCAATCGAGCATGGCCGATCGATGTTAAAACAGCTTATTCATCTCGAATAGATCGGCGTAGCCTGGGCATCGATTGATTGCATCAAAGCACGGATTTGAACTGCCATCGAGCCTTCTGCTTGGACGAGGTGCGTCGATGACACGCGGATCTCTGACGGATCGATAGACCGGAGCCAGCCGCGAAGGGCGGAGTGCCAAACAAACCATAGCCGTTGACCGCGGCATGAAAGATCGCTTCAAGATCATTGTCGTCGGTTCTTCAAAATCGGGATTGCAGCGGCTGCGGGTTAATGCGACGGATGGCCAAACGGGTGACCGTTTCGCGTATCGAAGCCGGCTTTACGAGTGCCGCTTGAACGGGCGATTGATACCACACTGTCATTTCAACTGCGGCGATCGTTTCGATGATGCTTCGGGCCTGGCAAGCCTTCTTGAATCTGCTGGGTCACACTTTGAGGAACCGGCGTTGTGCTTCGGACGGTGCGCGGTTCGATAATGACTCGTCCGTATAACTTGCACACAGGAACCATCTGGACCGTCTCTTAGCGCAGTTCCCACTGCGACGATGCCGAACTGTATCCGGGGCCGAGCCTGCTGAACCCGCTGTTGGAGGAACTCCACTGGGCTGCCTGACGATATCGCTGTGCCGGGTTTGGGATTTTTGACGGATTGTTTTCTGCTTTTTCGATTTTTGTGACCATTCGAGTGTCTCCATTTGGAAGAGGTTGGTAGTTCTCAATAAGAGCAAAAAAAACTCGAATGGTCTTCTGCTAGATTTAATGATCTAAGGGACAACCAGGAGTCAGGGACTCAATTTTAAGCAGAACAGCCGAAAAAGAGGTCTGAAACCTTTCTTTCGTTCTGAACGGGAAAACTCTTGAATCGGTCACCTTGTTTCGGTAAACATTGTCCCTCGCTGGCAGTGTGGTCAGTGGGCGTGATATCGCATTCGTATGCGTCAGGGTAACCCAAACGCAAGAAATTGCTCAAAACCTCCCATCTTTCGGTCGGTTGGAGCACGAAGATCGCCAATGATTCGGCGCATTCGAAACTGATACGAAAGGGATGCGAGCATGGGATAACGCACAAGCCCTTCGGAAAGAAATTCTCAAAACGCTCGTCAGTCACCCTCCGTTGAGGAAAATGAACCGAGCTCCATTGCCTCGATTCAAGCATGTAGATCGCATTCTTCTCAATCAACGCGTTTGAACGGGGCATCCGCCCAAAGCTTAGCCACCTTCAACCTCGCTGCAAAGAGTATCGCGGGTAGGACGGCTGTTGCCAGCGCCGCCCCCACAAGATCCGTTACTTGAAGGATTACCTTTATACGGCTCCTCCGTTAGGTCAAACGATCGCATCGCATGTGCGGTGCTCAGCCTGTACCGTGATTTCCCGCATGACGCATCGATAGATGCGTAGTCCGGTTCGTGCCCGGCCCGATCTGGCGGCAATTCGCAAATTCTCCCTTCTCGGTAGCCTCCTTCCCTCGTCAAGCTCCCGCCTTGTGGCGGGTTTTGCCACTTTGTTCACCTGAGTCGAAAGTACTACGAACTATGCTGACTTCCCCACGGCGTGGCATTTCAGCCCGTGCCTCGGAGAGGTTCGCTTAACCGTCCTACACTGTTGCAGGAACCAATGGGATCTTCCCGGTTCTCGGCGTTTTTGGATTTTCCCACACATGCTCAGGGTCTCAGACTCCGCCGTGTCCACTTGGGCCACGTTTGCATTTTCGCGAGCCGAAGCGAGTTGCCTTCCCCTTGTCAGGACCAACGGTCGGCACACGGAAAATGAGGATTTCGGAAAGCTTCAATACCTGGCCTTGCGCATTCCCCGGTAACGACGCTTCAGCCACGACGTTGTTACCGCAGTCGCACCTCCGCCGAAGCCGAAGGTCGATGGCTACTCGTTCTTCTAAGAAACTTTCATTCTCTATCCAAAACCGGTCTTTATCCCGGCACACCCTGACCCCTGGTATTGTTCCCCTAGATCATTCAAAATCTGGTCATCCGCAAAATCTGTGGGTGAAATGCTGCCAAAAAGAGTGTTTCGCCACAAGAAAAATTGCCAGCGTGGTGGCGAGGGCCGAATTGGTTCATTCTACCCGTTTCTTTCACTCGCGATCTGATCGGCTCAACTGCTAGCGCAGCCGATCAGATCGCGAGGCAAAAAAACTCTCTCTCTTCGAACAAAAAAAATGGTATAAAAGCAGCGTGCCGGGGCTGTAGTATCTGTGCTGAGTCTTAAAGTCGAACACACACGGACAACCCACCGACACGATGCACCTAAGACTATCCTGACTTCGTTGAAAAGCAAAAGGGCTTCGTCTGATTCCAGAGCAAGCTGGGACAAGACGAAGGGAAACCATTCTCGTCACGCTGGAGCCACATGCCAGAGCAAGCCCGTGGTAGCGGGGTGGAAAGAAACGTCGGGCTACGATCGTGTGAAAAAACGGTCATTTCAGTTCATACGCTTGGAACATCCAGTCCTTTTTCTCTACGCAATTGAACGGCTGGTGGAGGCCCAACATGTGGAATCGTTGCTGGAGCGAGACCTTGGCAGACGGCAAGCATCAATCGACACTGAGCTATCGAATCTTCCTGGCGGTTGGGCGAAGGCCACTTGAGGCTGAAGCAGACTGCGTGCGAATGTCGGGACAAAGCTTGGAGTACTGTCTACCTAAGCGTCAACCATGGGTAGCTACGCTGGGCCTGGTTAACCGTGAATTACGGGACATTGAAAGCGATTTCGGTGCATGAAATTCAGTATCGCCGAGGTCACAAATTACTTGACCTTGGTGTATCAGGGGATGCGGATTGCCGACGCTTGCTTTCACGTGGCGAAGGGATCGCACCGAAGACAGCTTTCGTGGCTTTTTTCAAGATTCTCCCAGAGACGACATGGCTGCCTGAAGATACACGTTGCAGCGACATGGGCGCGAAAACTATTTGAAAGTAGGCCAGCGAGCAGGCGGGGCATACGATTCAGATCCTGGATCGCTTTCACATCATTGAAAAAGTTCAACGAGAAGATCAACCGAGTACCGCGCCACAAGAAGCGAAGCAGTTGGCCGCTGTGGACGAAGCCAGTTTTTGAAGAACTCACGCTGGTGCTGTTTGAAGCGTCGCGAGAACTGAGGCGATAAACAAAAACGGTCAAGCTGAAAGAGTTGCTTTCAATATAACCTTCGCAGCGTACGTCGTACTTAATGCGAGAAAAGACTCAACGTTTCTGGAGTACAGCAGTACCCATCACGCTGGGAAAGTTGGATCAGTGGTGCGTTCGTGCGATGAAGTCAAAGATAGAGCCTATGGAAGGCGATGCGAAAACACTTCGTAGCAGCCGGACTACTGCTGAACTTGGTTCGAGCGATTGGCAAGCTATCCAGTGGCAGTTTGAGGGCATGAATAAAACAAGCTAAGTTGGCAATGAAAAAGGGCGATTTCGTTTCAAATCGTACAAAACAATCGAAAACCCCTGTATTCACCAGCTCGGAAAGCTTCCTGAGCAAAATCATCCCACAGATTCTGCGGATAGGCCAAAATCTAAAGCAGAAGGACCAATTCGAGTGCTTTCTTATTGGAAGAACTTCAACTTCCTTCCAATTGAGACACTCGATGTCACCAAAATTCGAAAAAAACAGGAAACAATCGTCAAAATCGAAACCCAACCGGGCGTTACGTCGGCAAGCTGGTGGATCATCAACAAGCGGGTTCAGCAGGTCGGCCCGGAGAAGTTCGGCTCGTCGGCAGTGGACTGTGCCAAGAAGCGTTCCAAGGATGGTTCCTGTGCGACTACTACGGACGGGTCATTATGAATCAACCACCGGTCGAGCACAACGCCGGTTCCGCTCAAAGCGATGGACCCAGCAGATTCGCAGGAGACCTTGCCAAGCTGGAACGGGCATCACCGACACGATCGCGCGCAGTTCGAAATGGAAGCGCGTGTATCATCGGCCCGTTCAAGCGGGCCCTGCGTCAAAAGCCGGCTTCGATACGCGGAACGGTTCACCCGTTTGCATCGTCGCATTACCGAAAGCCGCTGCATCCCGATTGAAACCGACGGACACATGATCTCCGAAGCGATTTTCATGCTGCCATCAACGGTTATGGGTAGCCACTGCTCGAGGTAGATCCGGTCTATCGATCACTGCAACGACCGCTCGTCATCGACGCAATCCGTCAAGCAGAAGGCCCGATTGCAGGTTCAAAATCGAGACTTGATCACCAAATCGATGCCTGGTTACGCCGATCTGTTTTGCAGACGGACAAGCGTTTAACAAACCGATCCGCCATGCCGATGCGAAGCACTTTTCCTCAGCGGCATCGATTTCAACGGTCGTAGTTGATGGTATCGCCAAGTACCTTCGATCGCAAAAGATTCGTTTTTCAGATTCGTACGATTCGATCGCGTCACCGCGGGGCATCGATCGGCCGCTGACCTGATCCGTTGCTCCGCTTGCTAAAACGATTCAATGGAAAGGCAACTCGCCCAACGCCAGCACTATGAAAAACGCAAGTGGAGGCAAACGGAACGGGAGAATGGCGGCTTTCTGGTCAAAACGCCTCTATGTGTTGCTGCTGTGGTGAACCGGCGATCAATGTCGTCTCTGCTGGGGAGCTAGCCGGGGAGGCAGGCCCGATCCGAGCCACTACGCATCGGCCACCGCACTGAACGGACGAGCTGGGTCTTATCCATCTCGTTATCAACGACGAAGTAGATCGAAACAGCCGGCATGGCTAAAGAACTGCAATCGTCGCCTTCGAAGCGGCTTGCGTCTTGGTCGCCAAAAACCTCATCAAATGTCCACACTTACTATCGTGGGCGTGTGCCGCTTGTGGAAGGACCCAGAAGATTGCCCAGTGGACCAGCAGTGCCGGATCGCCAACCGTTCCAATCGGATGTTTATCAGGTCGTCAGCGGTCGGTCAGTGTATGCGTGGCAAAGGCATTGACCGCGAGTACCTTACTTTGAAATTACCGCGAGTTTTCACCGCACTTCATTCATCGACACCTGAGCAAAACCGTTGCGGACATGACGGAGGCATTTGCTTGGCTTCCTAAGTCGGTCGGGGGGGGGCTTATTGGAGTGCCGAGGGCGAAAACCGCTTGAAGAACTCGCCAAGAAGAAAAGCCGTGGTGTTGAAATCCATCGGCGACTTGTTGTACGCTTTTTTTAATTCCGTTAGGAGTGGAGGCAATCTGAGAGTAGAATCCGGACTCGTCCGAAGCTCGTAGTCCGCACTGATTGTTAAACGCCAACACGGCACACTGACAACGTCATCGACCCCGAGGGCATCGACGCGATTAGGTCGTGATCACAAGCCGTGCCGAAAAGCGCGACGCTCTTCAGCGTTCAAAACGCCGGATAAGACGAGTTGAGGCTACTGAGCTTCGGATATCTACCAGGGGGCGGAGACTGAAACCACTGCATGCTGACGATGAAAGTGCCGGCGGCAAACAAATCGATGGGACTTTGAGTCCCAAAAAAAACATACCTATCGTAGTGCGCGCTATCGGTTCTGCGCGCATCGTAAATTTCTAGTTTGACCATGACAGTGCTTTCTTCGTCTTTTTTGTGAACGATTCCTTTGTCCCAAGCTTTTTTTGCGATGATTCTTTCCAAAACTACCGAACTTACTATACTTGCAGGGCCCAGCATTATGACCAACACGCCCACAAATCACGCGAGCTTGGTAGACATGGTGGCCGTGGACTTCGACATGTAAACGGTTTCGGCGATCGTGCGTAGTCGAACCGAGATGACTTCAAAACTGGCCGTCGATCGCGTGCGTACGAAGTCACGGACTTCCAGCTCGCCAATTCAACCATGTTCTGCTTTCCTCGACACCAGATTGGGTTGTGGTGGGGTGCCGGTGATGATCTCGCCAGTTTCTAGCTCAACGTCAACAAGATCCGTTGCCGTTAAGCGTGGACGATCCGAGCCGTGACGACGTTGCCGCTGCCTGCGCCAGATCAGCGGGCAGGGCTGACTTTGCGGACAGTGGCGTGCGTCGAGGGACTTCTGAGTTCAGGGAACTCCATGAAGGACCTGCAGGCACCAGGACGGCTTCCCTGCTGTTGACCAGAAACTCGTCGGGCGGATCATTCTCGACTTCGATTTCGTGGATCCGTCTTCCTCGGGTCGATCGAGAACGTGGGACGCGATGACCATCGGCTTGCCACGGGCTCAGGCAGGCGAGTCGATCGTATTCCCAAGGTTGTGGGTTTTTCGGGCCTGGGTCCAACCGGGAACGATCGCGACGACTCGATCGCGGTTTTTGGTGACCGTGGGCGATTCTAGGATCGCGGTGGGCGGTTGGAAAAGCCCCTCTTACCAATGCCTCCCCGCGTTGAGCGGACTTCGGGGCAAACTTGCAGCATCGGAGAGCAGCTAAAACGCCAAGCCTGCTACAAAGGGGGTGTTTTCAAAGACCACCCAGAAAAGAGTTGCTCTGTCCCCTCTTGTTCCCTCTTTGCTCCCCACAATGCCCTCCCCGCGTTGGAGCGGGGACTTTCGGGCCAACTGAAAAGCATCGCAAGAGGCAGGTGAAAACGCTCAGCCTGGCCCTCAAAAGTTGGTATGCGGAGGAACCACCCGAAGAAAGTTTGCTCTTGGTTCCTTTTCGACTGTGTCCCTTCGATGTGGTCTTTTGCCCAACCAGTCCAATTCCCCCCAATTGGCCGGGACGTTTTTTCAGGGCTGAGGGCAGGGAAAAAAAAAAAAAGGCGGGGGTGGTTTTCCCCCAGAAAAAAATTTTTTATTAAAAAAAAAAAAACTAATTCCCCCCCACGGGGGTTTATTCCCCCACCCATTTTTTGTCCTTTTTTCTTTTTTTTTTTTTTTTTTCCATTTGTTTAGAGGCTGTTTTGGGCCCGTCGTTGGAAATTTTTTAAACAATTCTCTTCCCTCTT
>Ga0163217_1030974_pt1 | contig 16591 bp, 21 predicted proteins | sample SynspAceP_FD_185933 | JGI IMG/M metagenome (GOLD analysis project Ga0163217, IMG submission 185933) | Saline lake microbial communities from Ace Lake in Antarctica - Synechococcus sp. Ace-P (PacBio error correction) | ecosystem: Environmental > Aquatic > Non-marine Saline and Alkaline > Saline ... | reverse complement strand
TCGGTGGCGGTCGAAAACTGGCCCCCCGCAGACCAAGCGGATCGGCGGGCTGCTGTTGCTGGCGCCGGCGGGGCTCACGGCCGCCCGAAGCCATTGCCCCCGCTGCTCGACACTCGGCCGTTGTGGTTTTTGGCCGGCCTTGCCGGTGCGCCGCGGTCTCTGGTCGCCATCACGGCTCTTGACATGAACACATTTTGAGGGCTCTGGCCGAAGCAGAGGTCGGCCTCGCTTTGGCATCTACGCACGCCAGCTGGCCGATTCGCTGCGACGCTTTGCCCGCAGCGGTGGCTTTCGCCGGTTGCGCACCGCTGCCAGCGCAGCCGCTGCCAGGTGCTTTTGGGAACCAACGACGGATTCTGCGACGCCGCTAAGCGGCAGCCATGGCCCTGCTGGCGCGCGCGTGATGAGCTCGAGGGGACTGCGGACTTCCCCTCTGGATCAGCCCATCAAAAAGTGGCCGCCTCCTGGTGAACCAGAGGCGCCATGCCAAGAGGGCAGGAACGCTCCTCCTGGTTCTCACCAGAGGCCGCCGGAATCGGGCTCTAGCACCGGTCGGGCTGGAAGATCGGGCTCAGTAGCCGGTGTGAACTGCATGACTGCCTCACAGGCTGATCGATGGCATGGGCGAAGCAGAAGAGACACAGGTGCTGGCCGCTGGAGAGGCAGCGCCCCCGCAGAGCCCTAGTGGAGCGAATTCATGAACAAGCCTGTGCTTACTGTTTCAAGCGCGAAACCAACAACCATTCGCTGTCGGCATGGCCCAGAGTTGACACGGCTGACCAACCCAGGAGCCCGGCAGCGGGCCCGATCCTGCAAAACTCATCGCGGCCGGACTTCAAGTTTGGATCGCAGCCAATGCGAAAGGCCGTGGCAGAACCTGGAGTCTGCAGCTCCATGCACCGCCCTGCCAATGCTGCGCGGTCAATTGCAGGGCGGTCAGGCCTGAGCGGCCAACGGGGGTGTACAGGGTGTGGCGATTGAGTCGGTGCATCCTGCGCAGGCGAAGCCATCCAGGTGAAGGTGGCGGCCCTCGATCAGGAGCAAAGGACCGTTTGAGCTCGACCACCCCGTTCATCGTTCGTGGCCAGGTGTCCTTCATTGCTGGTGCCTGGTGAAACCTTTCGCCACTCCCGCTGGCAGGGGCCTTGCGACAGCCCGCCCGAAACAAACTGCTGGGGATCTCACTCGCTGGCCCGATCCTGCGCTTGACGAGAAAACACTTGTTGAATCTTCAGCCGCGCACGCCACCGCGAACACCCGAGCTGAAATGCAAAACGCGCCCCCTGTGCGTGGATGGGCAGCGGGGCTTCGTCTGCCTCGATGGCCACTTGAAAGCTGCGCCTGCCGATGGATCCCCGCCATCCAGATTTCGGGGAATTCCCCGGCCGGGCGTGGGCAGGACGGCAGCCTGCAACTGGCAGGTGAGGCGCTGGTATCTCCCTTAACTCAGCTGAACAGATCCGAACTCAACTGACCAGGGCAAACACCAGGGTCACAAGTAGAACACACCGCCGGAGTGAACAGATACTGTCATTGCGATCAAGGATGCGCCATTGGCCAGGAATGGCGTGCTCCGAATCCTTTCACCCGGCATCCCGCTTCATCATCGATTCGGTCAAGATTCACCCACCAAGGCGAACGAGACCAGAGCGCAGGCAGGCCCGCGATCGCCCAGCCCCAGGGCCAGCCCAGCAGCACGCCACCGACGCCACCGACCAGCCACACTCCAGCCAGCCCACCGATGGCGCCCCAATCGGTCTTCCCGGGCGAAATCGGCAGAGGGGATGGCGGCCGAGACGGCGGCCAATCACATAGAGCCGAGCTGGCAGTGGCGACCACCAGCAGCAGGCGCGGCAGCAGGGTGAGTGCCAGCCTGAGCGGGCCGGCCCGCCGAGCTCTGCCAGTCGGGGGCCAGCAAGCCGTCCGCTGAGGTCACGCAAGCCGCAACCAATGGCTGGGAAGAAAGCCCCAGATTAGAACAGCCCGAAGATTTGAGGCGGCATAATCGGCGATGGTGCCGGACGGGCTGCAGCAGTAACCAGGCACAGATTGCCGCCCCTGACACCGGCACGACCGCAGCGGCCAGGTCGCGGCCAGCCACCACCGCTGCCCCACTTGGGTGGCGATCAGCAGCAAACTGGAAACCACCAGGGTGGTTTTGTCGCAGCGGATGCCTTTGAACTGGGCAGGCGGAAAACTCCAGCAAGGCCAGTGCACGATTCACCGCCACCGCCAGGGCAAACCACCCAGGCCGCCCAGGCCCACCCACCACCAGGCCGAAGCCCCCGGCGGCAAGACCGCTGACCCCGGAGACAGCGAGGTTGGAGAACGGACGGCCCCTCTTCAACCCGTGACGCTCGCCGCGATCAGAAACAGGCTCAGCAGCCGCCAACCTGGCCTGCTGCCCCGACGCTGCATGCGCATGGACGTGGCCGAACCACCTGCCACATCCAGCGCCTCAAGCGACCCAGCGTGCGGTGGCATCCACCAGGCCCTCAAGGTTGGCCGTACTGATCACGAGCCGGCCGCCAGGCTGAAGGCGCGCCAGACAACATGGAGCACGCGAAAGCGGGCGGCCCCATTCCAGCAGCACCCGATCCGGATGGGGGGCAGCAGATGGAGGTCGTGGAGGGCCAGGCCTGCCTGAATATGGAGATTCTCGCGCAAACGCGACCGGTTCGCTGCAGCAAGTCGATCGCCTCAGGGCCCGCTCCAGGGTGTGAACCGTGCGGCAGGCATTCAACGTGCGATCTCCAGCGGCCAGGGCCCGGTGCCGCCGCCCCACATCCCAGACGCACTGAGTCGGCCGGGGACGCAGATGCGCCAGCAGCATCACCCGCCAATCCATGGGAGTGGACTGAAGCCTCGGGGGCGTCCTCGAAGGCGGCATTCAGGTAGGCCTGGGCACAAAAATCCAGGCAAGCGAAGCTCCAGAGCAGCACCTGCAGGCACCACTTTGAACCGGGTGAGGATCGAATCCGAGCGCCAGGCCTCCAGCGCCCATGGCCAGCGCCCTTCAGACCACAACCTTCACGCTATCAGCGATCTACCCGGCCAGAGCGTCGCTTGCCTTCCTGGAGCCACTCAGCCCGCCCTGATCGATCCGCCCCTCGCGGTATGAGCAGGAATGCCCGGCGGATAGGACACAGCGGGTTCGGCCGCCAGGCCGGCCCACTTGGGTGTGGAGGTGTTTGGGGATTGGGCCGGGTTACGGCCTCGCTGTCAGAAACCGCCAGGCCAGGCCAACGGGGCAGCTCCGGCTCGGCGCACCAGCGCATCGGCGCGCAGAAAGGCCCGCACGGCACCACCGCCCAGGCACGCGGCCAACCGCGCTTGAGCTGAGGGCAAGCGCCGACTTCAACAACGCGGGTGGCACCGGCCCCAGACAGAAGGTGAGACAGCCAGGTCGGCCAGCTCGGCGACACCCCACGCTCGCTCAAACCAGTCGTCGGCCACCCAAGGGCCGTTGACGCCCAAGGCGGCCGTGTTTCAGCACCAGACGGAGCGGATCCTGATTGGCGACGACCGGCAAGGCCAGCTTCCCAGCCGTTCGCGCAACCGCGCTGCGATGCCAGGGCGCGCTGCAACTGAAAGCGCGCCGCGCGGACTGTGAGCTGGCAGAGGGCCGCCTTCCACGGAGGCGAGCAACAGGGACTGGCTGGATGTCTGCAGCCGAGAGCAAGCACGCCACAAGCGCTTCGGGGCTCGACCCGTTGCCCCTGCAGACAGCACCACCGCGCCTCTGGCCCGACCGCCTGGAACGGCCTTGTGCCAACGACTGCACAACCACGTCCGCCCTGCCGCCAAGGCCGGACCGCAACAGCCTTCGCTGGCAAACCCCGCAGCGCCGAAAATGGGCCCCGTGGGCCTCAGTCGACCAGCACCGCAAGCTCCGCGGTGGGCCCAAGGCGATGCAACCCGCCAGGCCCGGCCAACCCCTGATAGGGCGATGACAAGCACGACGGCCGGCCAGTGAACCGCCTGCTCCAGCACCCGCTCCAGCCAGGCCGCGTCGGGTTGCACAAAAACCGGTGGCGGAGTCGAAAGGAGGTCGAACAGCACCGGCCGGAGCTGGGCAGAACGCAGCCGTGCAACAGGCTGCGGTGAAGGTTGCGGGGCAGCAACACCCGGCTGCCGGGGCGGCAGGGCCAGCAGGCCGCCTGAAAGCAGGCGCTGGACCATTCACACCAACCAGCAATGTCAGCGCCCGCAGAGGCAGCGGGCATCGCCTGGCCAGCGCCACCGCCCCCTCGGCTCCAGGGTCCGCCGATCGAGGACAGTTCGGTAGATCCAGCGGGCCGGCGGAAAGCGCCAGCAGCCGGCGGAGACCCGTGCCAACCCCGGCCACGCCCGATGGGCCGGCAAATGGCAAGCGGCAGGTGGGCCCCGGGCCAAGAAGGGCCTGCAGACCGGGCGCATGGTCACCGCCGAAGTCTTCCTTAGAGTTTGTTCTGTTCTGGAGGCCTGGCCCGTTTCGGAGCCTTGCCATTCGGTCACCCGCGCTTCCGGCCCTTGGCACCCGCCGTTCACGACGCATCGGACCCCAATTTCTCTCCTACGGGACCCCCCCGGGCCGACCGTCGGTTGGCTTGCTGTTGCGAGGCCTGATTCTGATCGCCCGGGCTGGTGGTGGTGCTCTGCAATTGCTGGGCCTGGCCGTGGTGCTGGCTTTCAGGGAACCAGCCAAGACGCCAGGTTACAGCACAGGTGGGGAAACGCATCTCACACCCTCACCGACCTGGGGCCCTGCTTCATCAAGCTGGGCCAGGCCCTCTCCACCCGCCCCGACCTGTGCAGCGCGCCTGGCTCGAGGCAGCTCAGCCAGCTCCAGGACAACTCCGCCCTTCCCCATGCGATTCGCCCTGGCGGTATTGAGGAGGAGCTCGGCGCACCGGCCGACCAGCTCTTCGAGCATTTCCCCGCCTATCGATGCAGCGGCCAGCCTCGCCAGGTCACAAAGCGGAGCTGAAGGCGACACTGGGTGCGCCGTCAGTTGCTGCGTCCGAACCTGGCCTATCTGCTGCCGCCGGGATCTTGGTGTGATCCGCTGCCTTCGCGGTGCTCCAGCGCGCCATTCCTTCCCCTAACGGCGGTGGGCCTGGCGACATCATCCGATGATTCGGGCCGAAGCCTTTTTGAGGGATTGACTTACCGCCGCCGAAGCTGACCCCAAATGCCGAACGCTCTTGCGGCCCTGTTCGCCACCAACCAGCCCCTCACGTGCCAAAGGGTGAGCGGGTCTCTCCAGTCGCGGGTACTCACCACCAGCTGATCCATGGCATCAAGCTGCAGGATCGCCACAACTGGAGTCCCATCACCTGAGCCCGAAAGCCCCTGATCCGCACCCGGCGTGATGGCGGGATGCAGCAGCTGCTGGTTCGGGCTATTTCACGCCGACCCCCACCCCGGCAAACCCTGCCGCCCTGCCGGCAAAAACCGGTCCGATGGGCCATGGGCCTACGTCGATTTCGGCAATGATGATTCGATCACGATGCGATCGCCTCAACCCTGACGGCGGCGGTCGTTCATCTGATTTCAACGGGATTCCTTGCCCTGGCCGGCTGATTTTCAACCCTCGGCTTTCTGCGCGCAACGCCGACCTCACCCCGATCGGCCCGGCCCTGGAAACGGTGCTCGCGGGCCAGCTGGGTGAAAACGTCGGTTCGTTCAACTTCAGCGATCACCGAATCGTTTCTCCGAGTTGATGTTCGATTACCCCTCCGGGTACCGGCGCGCTTGCCCTGATCATCCGGGCCGTGGTCAGCCAGGAGGCCTGGCTCTGCGGCTTGATCCAGCTTCCCGAATCATCCGGGTGGCCTATCCCTACGTGGGCCCGCCGCGCTGCTGGCAGGGGACACGCCCGAGCTGCGCGAAAAGCTGCTGAGGTGCTCTTCGACAAACCAGGGGCGGCCTTGCCAACTGCAGGCTCGAAAGCCTCTGGCCGTGGTCGAACAGGATGAGGCCAACGGCCGACCCTGCGCTGCCGGTGTCGGGAAGCCGGACTGCCGCTGCTGGGTCCCCGTGGCGACAGCCTGCCCAACGGGCTGCTGCTGATGCTGGTACGCGACAACCGCTTGCACACCGACGATCTCAAAGCGCTGCTCGATCTGTTGCGTCGCACGTTTTCCCCGCTCAGCTGCGGGCGGAATGGCTGCCAACGGCCTCACCCCTGCCGCAGCCTGAGCAGCAGGTGACAAAACGGCGGGATCGCTTAGGGTCGCTATCCGATCCCATGCCTGCTTTCACCGTATCTCCGAGCCGATCGATCTGAGCGAAGCCCACCGCGCTCCGCCTCCGGTGGGGGGCCTTCACTGATCTCGACGCCCAGGAGATGCTGTTGCAGACGTGCGATCGCCAACCGCCTTTTTTCCTCGCCGGCGGTTGGGCCTCGTGATTCAGCCTGCTCTGCGCCTCACCTTTTCCAAGCTGGTGCAGAACCGGCTGGATGGCTGGCAACAGGATGCCTGGCGCTGTGCCCCTGGGCACGGCCGAAACGGTGGCCTCCTACACGGGAATCATCCTTGAGTCAGCCTGTTATTGCGGCAGCTTGCAGTGTCTCGGCTTCGGTTGGCGCACCGTCTCCCTTCTGGTGCTTCCCTGCTGTCGTTGCTGCACCGCCGGTGGCCTCTGGATCCAGCTGGAGCGTCTGATGGCCAGGTGCAGGACGGCAGTTTCAAGGCCGGGGACTTCGACAAACTTACGACCAGTTTTTTCTGAGCGATCAGGCACCAGATAGCCCTCCAGCGACGGGAACTGGGAGCGGATAGCCTTCGAGGCGCGGCGCTCCAGGTCTGAACGGGTGTCGCGGGCTCAGCCCAGCTCCCGGCGTTGAGTGAGGCCCTCATCGGGAGCCTCTATTCGGTACGACGCTTAGCCTCATGCCAGATGTAGCGCGCCATCTTCAGCACATCCGCTGCAAGCTGCGAGGCAGATTACTTCCAGCCATCCGCACCCCGCATATGTCACCTCCGCGCAGGCACTCGCTTATCGACGTTTTGCCTCGGCAGACATCCACGCACACGTGCCATACTTGCGCCATAGCAAGTGCTCGCACCTCTCAATGTCCTCGCCGAGTCGCCGCGACCGCTTGGAGGCCGCCACAGCAGAGACTGACCCTCACTTTCCTTCTGCTGTCTGAGGGGCATCCAACCCGCCGAGCTCGCTCAGGCCGGCGTACGCCCCCGAGTTCAGCGAAGCTGCCTGCAGCTTCGACCGGCTGAACGATTGTGCGTGTCTGAGAGCGATGTCTGCGGAGCGTTTTCTATGGCATGGACGTCGCAGAGCCTGATGAGTGTCCGTGCAACTCTCAATCGGCAGGAGCGGCTGGAGTCCAGGGCAGCGCGGCGCATTCAAGACTTCCTGCGTAACGCGCTCCAATGCGACAAGCGCCGCGCCCGTCGGAAGGCTATGCCGCTCCCACTCCGTCGCGGCAATCCACCATAGGGCGGCTGGTTTAGGATGGCTATGCTAGCAGCGTTGCCGCCTGAATCGCCTCAGAAAAAATGGTCGAAGTGTCGAAAGTCCACGGCCCTTGAAATGCCGTCCTGCACCTGGCCCATCAGACGCTCCAGCTGGATCCAGAGGCCACCGGCGGTGAGCAACGGACAGGCAGGAAGGCCACCAGAAGGCGGTGCCGCCACCGAAGCCGAATACCTGCAAGCGTCGCCAAGCCGCGATGAGCGATGGGGCTGGAGGCGTTCGAAAAGGTATGCTCTATCACGCGCTGTCGGCAGCCCCAACGCAGTTCCGATGTTCCGCTCCCTGGATCAGTCGAGAGGCAGCTCCCATGTTCCGCTTTGTGTATTTCTTTTTCGCCCACGCTCTAAACCAACCGAGGGCGCACGATTCGGCGAGGCAGCACCATCCCGCTGTTTTCCAATTATGGCCCTCGCGTTGCGTCGCACCAGCCTATGGCACAGAAGGTGTGCAGCGGTTCGCGAGGCCAGCGGAGGCGTGCAGCTCCTGATCAGCGAGCCCAGCCGACCGCTCTGGCGGGCCGCAGGAGCATTGGACGAACGCGTGGGCCGAGGGGGCGGCTGTGGCCTGCACTCGCACGCATTCTTGCGAGCACATTGTCTCGCAACATGCCATCATCTCCTGCTGATTCAGGATATCTAGTGAACCATCTCCGCGCCGACGCGAGAGGGCGATGCTCCGCTTCGGATGTGGCTCGTGTCGAGCTCCACAGAGTCGACTCGGCTCGGAGAGATAATGCGTGTGCGCTGCATGGTAGAAGGAGAGCAGCGAGCACTAGGTTCGCGAGCTGGAGTAGCGAACTGATTCGCCGTCCGAGACTCGTGCTCGCCCGGCTTCATGTCGCGAGTATAGATCAACCTGCGATCTGCTCAGGGCTGCCGGTACGCGAGTTTTAGGGAGAACCACCTGTGTATTGTTGTTCAAGGCCGATATGCTTAAGCGCGACTTGATTTCCGCGACGCTTCGCGGAGGTTAGAACTCACGTTTCAGCGCCAGCAGATTCGCCCCTAGCAGCGCCTCTGTGAACCGCTAAGTCGCTCCTTCCGGCTGCAGATCTGGTCTCGCATACGGTTGCTCTCGCTATCCACCCTCGACCCAGCATCGGACTGCACAGGCTCTCGCGCAGGCGAAGTGCTCAGGGCCGGAGACGGGAACGGCCATCAGAAGCTGGCATGCCCAGGCGCGCTATGTCCCTGGCTACTACCGACCACCGGCAGCAGGGTCCGCCGTTGATGCGGTGGGGATGGCGCTCAGGGCAGACAAGAGATTGCCTGGGTTTTCTAATCGAAACACGCTCTGGTTGCCCAGCTAAGGCGATCCGCGGAGGCTTTCCAGCCGCTGCGTTGCAGGCGCCCGATGCTTGTGCTCGAGAGTCGACAAAAGACGCCAACCCCTCCTAGCCCCACAATCCTTCTGTGCGCTGCCGCAGCTCGGCCCTCAGCGCGTTTCTGTGCCCCTGCCAGGCTTACGGACACAGCCTCAGCGCGGGAATAGGCCACCCGCGATGATTCGGAGGTTGAGCTGGGATCAGAGTCCGCAGAAGCCAGGGCTCTGCCCTCGAGCTTGACCACCGACAGGCCCCAGGAGCCGTTCTGGACCTGCTGGCCATCGAGGACACGGGCACAGGAGCGGCGCCCGAACTTGCGTACCCGGACGCGCTCGGAGGTACAGGTCCGAACGAGTCAACTCGGAGAAACGATCCGGTTTTGATGCCCAGAGCAGTGTCCGCTGTGGGGCGGCGCCTATCAATGGTTTGGGGGGGGGGACTCACCAAATTACAGGAGTCGCTCACCACACCAGCTCAGACCATCCCCGTACGAACGACAGCGTTTTCACCACAGGCTGAGGAGCCCGTTCCGACGCCTACCCGTTTCGGGCAGGGCGCGGGGCACGATCGGGTGAGGTCGCGTTGCGGCGGCTGCAGGGAAAGCCGAGGTCTGAAAATCGCCGGCAGGGCAAGGAAATCCGGTGATCAGATGAACGACCGCCGCCGTTGTGCACGATTCGGCTGAAGGCGATCGGCGCAGTCGCTGGAATCTCTGGAGGCGCCTCACATCATGCCGAAATCGACGTACCCGACCATCTGAAGGTCGCACCCTCGGACCCGACGGTCGTTTTCCAGGCGGGTGGGCTTGAACAACAGCCGAAGAGGTTGCGCACAGGCGCGTGGGCAGTCGATCGCGCACCTGGCATGGAGCTGCGGACCGCGTCGGAAATAGCGAAGCTCTATAAGCGCACATATAGCCTGCCGACTACCTCGCCGTGCGAGCGTGCGGATCAGGCTTCGCGGGCCTCAACCGTGATGGGGGACTCCACGCTCTCGTGGAGTCCGATCCTCGTGCAGACTTTGAGTTCATGCATCCCGCGTGGATGGCGTGATAGTCACGGCGCGGCGCTGGAGAGTGCACACTGCGCGGCTACCACACTTTAGTGGCCTCGTGACGCGCCCTGGGAATGGCTGCGTGGGCGGCAGCGAACTTCAGTCCGGCCAGGGCACCGTCAGAAGCCGTTTTCAGGGTCATTGTCAGCTCTCGCGGCGGCCAGCGTCAGCTCCGACACTCTCCTCACAATCCAAGCCTTCCGGATGCCTTAACCTCTCTTGTCGATGTGCATGTCCTCGCCCGATGGCCTTACCCACTGTCCAGCGCCGCATTGAACTCGCCGCGCTCTGAGCGACCGCGAAGCACGCCGCGATCAGACACCACGAATCTCCGCCAGAAGCCGCGGTGGCAGACGGGCTAGCCAGGTTCGGAGGCGCAGCGACAGACTCACGCCCACGAGTCCGCTCCCTTGCTGACGTGTCCGCCTGTCAGCTCCGCTTTGTTAGAGCCGTGTGGCTCAGCTAGCTCGCCCGGGCCTAGCGAGTGGCAGCGCTTAGGCGGGGAAATGCTCGAAGAGGGCTGGTTTCGGCCCGTGTGCAGGCCTCCGCCGCTGCCCTACCCTTCAGATGCACACGCACACGGAGCGGGATCGCAATGAGGGATAAGGCGCGCCGGTGCGTAGGGGTGTCTCCCTGGAGGAGGCCTGGCTGAGCTGCTCGAGCCAGGTCGCGCTCGGACAGGTCGGGGAGCTGCGACGACGCGGCCTGGCAGAGCGTTGATGAAGCAGGGGCCCCAGGCTCTTAAACGGTCTGTAGCGTGCGTACGTGCATTGCGCGTCTGCCCCATCGTGATCGATTGAAGATCCGTGCGCGTGCCGCACGGTTCCACTGTCGATGAGCGCTCCTCTCCCTGCTCGCGACACCGCCCGCGGCACCCCACTCCACGGGACCCAGGCCTCCGGCAAATATTGTCCCACCGGGCAAGCGTCAATCCTACCACGAGATTCCGGCGGGCTCCCATCGATGGTCTTCACCTGGGACTCAGAAGTCCGTAGCGGCTTGCTCCGTCAATGACCAGCAGCCAACCGTATCAGTGCAGTTCCGCTCTCGCTGGGCGGGGGGTCGTAGGAGAAATTGCTTGAAACATCCAGCAACAGGTCACGGGCCTCGCTCGGTGCGTTGGGACAAACGCGACTTGACCCTGCGCCGGTGGTCGCCCTGCTGCCGCAACGTGGAGGCCCGAGCACGCCCGTCTTTAGCGAGTCTCGGCAATAGGAGAATCTCCCTGAAGCGGGCCAGGCCAAGACAGAACAAACTCTAGGAGACTTCGGCGCGGTGACCGGGATGGGCGCCTGCCTTCGAAGCGACTTACTCCGGCTTCATACTGCGGCGCGCGGCGCCCGCACGCGCCTGGCCGCTGCACTTCTCGCAACCGGCGCGCCTGGCACTGGAGCGTGGGCCCCGTGGCAACGGCTTGCGGGGGTTGGGCGAGCTCGGGGTCATCGCCGGCTTGCTGGCCGCGTCGCCAGACCCTAGCGAGCTCGGCCTACCCGAGACTGTCCTCGATCTGGTCGGACCCCTGCTGCGAGGGCGCGCGAGCGAGCTGCGGCCGAGGCGCCATCGCCCAGCCGACTGCCTGGACCTGCGTCTAGCTGTAGCAGCGGCGGATTGAGCCACCTATATCTAGCTCGGTCGCGAAATGGCCTCGCAGCGGCCTAGCTGGTCACGCGGCCCTGGCATCCCCTCGCCCCCCTGGCCAATGCGTCCGCGAACCCCGGCTGCTCTCTGAGCTGCGACCGGCCGCCGTCATTCATCGCGGTCACGCGCAGCCTGTTGACGGTCCAGGCAGTTTAAGGCCGAGCGTGGCTGTTCAGGTTCGCCGGGCAGCTCGCTTGCTTCGGCATTCCCTGTTCGACCTCGGCCCGTTTGCATGCCACGCACACGCGCGTGTGGCCGTCCCGGTGCAGGAGCACGCGTACCCGCGGGCTCGGGCCTGACGGACGCGGGGTCGCTCGGAGAGCTTCAGGCGAGACCCGCAAGGGGTTTTCACGCCTCGCGCCAGGGCCGTTCGCAGATTGGGCCTTGTCTCTCCACTCCCAAACCAACCACTGTGCATCGCGTGGTGGCCACGGACGAGTTCTCTGCGAAGTGCGTGGGCTCGCGCTCATGCGCACCGCCAGGGCAAGCTCTCTCTGCGAGGGGGATACATAGTGGTCTCGAGTAGTCGCCAGCGAAGAGGCCGACTCTCGTGCCAGCCTCGACACGAGTGCGTTTGCAGCAAGAGGCTCGTTGCCGCGTCCCTATTGTGCGGCGGGCAGGGCCGACTCAACTCGCCGACCTGGTGGACGCCGGTCTCGCTGAGGTCCTGCCACCAGCTCAGCAGTGGCGTTGTCGGGTGCCGGTCATAAAACCACCACGAATCGACCCCGATATTGGAGGGAGATAGGCGTTTTTGTCGGCGTTGCCGTTCGAAGCGAACTGGGGATTCTTCATCCTTGGCAGGGCCAAAAGCGAGGCGCGCAACGCCGCCACCTCCGGCGTGAGTCCACGCCCAGGTCTTTCGCGCATTCAAAGGGCGCAGGGGGTCCATGTCGCCAGGCCCCAAGGCAGGGGCTGCCCAACAGGGCATGGCCAGCGAAGATACGGTGCTTCCTATCCCGTCGGGCTGGGTCACGCAAGCGGCGCCGGGCCGCCGGGTCTGGGCCAGAGCGCGGTGCGTTGCTGCTGCAGGGGCAACGGTCGAGCCCGAAGCGCTTGTGGCGTGGCTTGCTCTGGCTGCAGACCTTCAGCCCCCAGTGCCCTGTTGCTCGCCTCCGTGGAGGCGTCCCCTCTGCCAGCTTCACCAAGTTCCGCGCGGCGGCGCTTCAGTGTGCAGGCGCGCCCTTGGGGCATCGCAAGCGCGGTTGCGCGAACGGCTGGAGACAGCTGGCGCCTTGGCCGGTCCGTCGGCCAGATCAGGATCCGCTTTCCGTCTGGTGCTGAACACGGCCGCCTTGGGCGTCAACGGCCTGGTGGCCGACGACTGGTTGTGAAGCGAGGCGTGGGGTGTCGCCGAGCTGCCGGAACCTGGGCTGTCTCACCTTCTGTCTGGGGGCAGGTGGCCACCGCGCTGTTTGAGTCGGCGCATTGCCCCGTCAGCTCAGCCGGTTGCCGCAGTTGCCTGGCCGGTTGTGCCCGCTGCCGGCCTTTCTGCCGTCCGCCGTTGCCGGCTGGTGGCCGAGCCGGAGCTGCCCGTTGCCTGCCTGGCGTTCTGACAGCCGAGGCCGTGACCCTGGGCCCAAGCAGTGGGCCGGCTGGCGGCCGAACCCCTGTGTCCCTTATCCGCCTGGCATTCCCCTGCTCATCCCGGAGAGCGGATCGTCAGGGGGCGGGCTTGAGTGGCTCCAGGAGCAGCGACGGTCTGGCCGGGTCAGATCGCTGATAAGGGCGTTGAAGGTTGTGTCTGAAGGGGCTGGCCATGGGCCTGGAGGGCCGGCGAATCGATTCGGATCCTCACCCGGTTCAAGTGGAATGCTGCAGGTGCTGGGCTCTGGAGCTTGCTTTGCTGGGATTTTGTGACCCCAGGCCTACCTGATTGCGCTTTTCGAGGACGCCCCGGCTTCAGTCCACTTCCCATGGAGTTGCGGGGATTGCTGCTGGCGCATTCTGCGTCCCCGGGCCGACTCAGTGGTCTGGGATGTGGGCGGCGGCACCGGAGCCCTGGCCCTGGAGATCGCCACGGTTGATGCCTGCGCGGCACGGTTCACACCCTGGAGCGGGACCCTGGGCGATCGACTTGCTGCAGCGCAACCGTCGGCGCTTGCGATCGAGATCTCCATATTGTCAGGCAGGCCCAGGCCCCCGACGACCGTCCCATCTTGCTGCCCCCCATCCGGATCGGGTGCTGCTGGAAGTGGGGCGCCGCTTTCGGCCGTGCTCCATGTTGGGGTCTGGCGCGCCCTTCAGCCTTGGCGGCCTGCTCGTGATCAGTACGGGCCAACCTTTGAGGGGCTGGTGGATGCCACCGACACGCTGGGTCAGCTTTGAGCGCTGGATGTGCAGTGGTTCAGGCCACCGGTCCATCGCATGCAGCGTCGCGGCAGCCAGGCCAGCGTTGGCGGCTTGCTTGAGCCCCTGTTCTGATCGCGGCACGAGCGTTCACGGGTGAAGCAGGGCCCGTCGTTCTCCCACCTCGCGTCCCGGGTGGTCAGCGGTCTTGCCGCCGGGGGGCTTTCGGCTGGTGGTGGTGCGGCCCCTGGCGGCTTGGTGGTTTGCCCTGGCGGTGGGCGTGATTTCGGTGCACTGGCTTGGCTGGAGTTCTTCCGCCTGGCCCAGTCAAAGCATCCGCCCTGCGACCAAAACCCCTGGTGTGTTTGCCAGTTGCTGCTGATCGCCACCAGTGGGGCAGCGGTGGTTGGCATGGCCGCCGACCTGGCCGCTGCGGTCGTGCCGGTGTCAGGGGCGGCAATCTGTGCCTGGTTACTGCTGCAGCCCGTCACAGCACCATCGCCGATATTGCCGCCTCAATCTTCGGGCTGTCTATCTGGTTTCTTCCCAGCCATTGGTTGCGGCTGCGTGACCTCAGCGACGGCTTGCTGGCCCCCGACTGGCAGAGCTTCGGCGGGCCGGCCAGCTCAGGCAATGGCACTCCACCCTGCTGGCCTGCCTGCTGTGGTCGCCACTGTAATCGGCTCCTATGTGGATGGCCGGCCGTCTCGGCCGCATCCCCTCTCGCCGATTTCGCCCGGGAAGGACGATTGAGGGGCCATCGTGGGTGGCCTGGAGTTGTGCTGGTCGGGTGGCGCGGTGGCGTTTGCTGCTGGGGCTGGCCCTGGGGCTGGGCGATCGGCGGCCTGCTCGGCGCCTGGTCTCCGGTGTTCGCCTTGGTTGCGGTGATCTGACCGAATCGAATGATGAAGGGGATGCCGCGGGTGAAGGATTCCGGAGGACGCCATTCCTGGCCATGGGCGGCGCATCCTTGATCGCATCGGACAGCTATCTGTCAACTCCGGGCGGTGGTGTTTCTACTTCGTACCCTTGGTGTTGCCCTGGTCAGCTGAGTTCGGATCTGTTCAGTTGAGTTCAAGGGAGATACCAGCGCCTCACCGCCTGCCAGTTGCAGGCTGCCGTTCCTGCACGCGGCCGCATTCGATCTGGGATGGCGGGAATCCATCGGCAGGCGCAGCTTCAAGGTTGCCTCGAGGCAGAGCGAAGCCAACGCTTGCCACCAGCGCAACCCAGGGGCGCGTTTCCAATTTCCAGCTCCGGTGTTCGCGTGGCAGTGCGCGCTGAAGATCAAAGTGTTCTCGGTCAAGCGCCAGATCGGCCAGCGGAGTGATCCCGCAGTTGTTCGGGCGAGGCTGTCGCCCGAGGCCTCCAGCGGGTGGCGAAAGGTTTTCCACCAGGGCGACAAGCACTGAAGGACCACCTGGCCACGACGATGAAGGATTGGTCGAGCCTCAAACGGCCCTTGCTCCTGATTCAGGGCCGCCACCGTTCACCTGGGATGCTTCGCTGCGCAGGTGGCACCGACTCAATCGCCACCCACCCCTGTACACCACCGCGTTGGGCCGCTCAGCTGACCCCCTGCAAATTGACGCCGCAGCAATTGCAGGGCGGTGCCATGGAGCTGCAGCTCCAGGTTTCTGCAGGCTTCGCATTGGGCTGCCGATCCAAACTTGAAGTCCAGGCCGCGGATGAGTTTGCAGGATCGGGCCGCTGCGGGGCTTCCATGGGGTTGGTACAGCCGTGTCACTCTGGGCCATTGCCGACAGCGAATGGTTGTGGTTTCCGCTGAAACAGTAAGCCACAGCTTGTATGATTCCATCCACCTCAGGGCTCTGCTGGCGGGCGCTGGGCCCTCTCAGCGGCCAGCAGACCGTTCTCTCGCTTCCCGCCCAATGCCATCGCATCCAGCCTGTGGGCAGTCATTGCAGTTCACACCGGTTACTGAGCCGATCTTCCAGCCCGCACCGTTGCTAGAGCCGATTCGCGGCCTCTTGGTGAAGGAACCAGGAGGGAGCGTTGCCTGCTCCCTCTTGGCCAATGGCCGCCTCTGGATTTCACCAGGGAGGCTGGCCACTTGATTGGCTGATCCAAGGATGGGGAAGGTGACCGCAGTCCTGCGAGCTCCATTCACTGCCGCGCGCCCAGCAGGGCCATGGGCTGCCCGCTTCAGCGGCGGGTCGCAGAGATCCGGTTCGTTGGTTCCCAAAAAGCACCGTGCAAAGCGGCTGCGGCTGGCGCGGGCTGCCGCAACCGGCGAAAACCACCGCTGCGGGGCAAAGCGTCGCAGCGAATCGCCCAGCCTGCGTGCGATAGATGCAGCGAGGCGACCTCTGCTTTCGGCCGGCCCCACAACTGGTTTTCTGGGTTTCGCGAAAGCCTGGCGACAGAGGACCGCGGCGCACGCAGGGCCGGCTCAAAAACCAACGCGAGTTCGGTCGAGCAGCGGGGGGCAATGGCTTCGGGCGGGCCGGTGTGAGCCCCGCCGGCGCCGAGGCAAACAGCAGGCCGCCGGATCCGCTCTGTCTGCGGGCGGGCCAGTTTCGACGCCTACCCGCACCACCATTGGAGGCGCCAATCGACACCCACAGGCCTGGGCATCGAGCCGGCGATAGCCCCCAACATGGCATTCAAGATGGGCTAGCACCCCGGCTGGGAATAGGGCCATCGCGGGGCGGGCGAACGGGGCTGAATCGCGAACCCAAAAAGTGTCGGGGATTGAAGCAAAACTGGGCCCCGGCCTGCCAATAAAACACGCGGGGGCAGCCGCCTGAACCCAGCAAGGAGCTTCGAAAGGCCGTGCAGAGAGCC
>Ga0163217_1058331_pt1 | contig 16592 bp, 23 predicted proteins | sample SynspAceP_FD_185933 | JGI IMG/M metagenome (GOLD analysis project Ga0163217, IMG submission 185933) | Saline lake microbial communities from Ace Lake in Antarctica - Synechococcus sp. Ace-P (PacBio error correction) | ecosystem: Environmental > Aquatic > Non-marine Saline and Alkaline > Saline ... | reverse complement strand
TGGGGTCGGTGCTGGGCCAACTCGGGGCTCTATCTGCCTGGTTCGCCGAGGCTGGTGCCTGCCAGGGGCCGCAAAACTGACACCGTGAAATGGGATCTGGCAAGCTCCCTGGGCTGTCTTCTCCGTCCGAGTTCGCCGCCCTGCTCACCGGCCTGATTCCACCTACACCGGTGCCTTCGTGGCCGACATTGGGCGTGGCCGGCATTCGCCGGCTGTGCCCGCGGCCAGTGGAAGGCCGCCTACTTCCCGTGGGACTGGCACTGCGAGCCAGAGCATTGCGCTCGTGGCCTTGTTGCCCCCAGCCCTGCCGGTTGCATCATTCCATGCACCTCGTGGCCCTCAATAGACCACGTTAATTCTACTGGCAAGAAACTCCCCCCGCCCTGGCGGTGGCCGTCGGCTACGCCGACCTCTATTCCCGTGCGCTGAAACCACCCATCAACCCAGACCGGCGGGCACTGGAGGTGTTCCTGCTGCTTGCTGAGGGCCTACCTGCGTGATCGATCTGCTGGATCTCCGCTGTGTCATGAACGGCCCCTGGAACCAGCTTTGTTCAAATTCCTGCGAGCCGCTGATGCCCTTCCCACCCGCGCTGAAAGGCCATCCGCCGCGAGCTTGTTCGCAGCGCGCACGGACGGGCACTGATTCAGCCTGGCCTGCTGGCCCTGATCGGGGCGTCGTTGCTTAGGGTCTGCTGCGCTGGGCCTTCCCTGGCAGGCGCAGTGCGGTGGTGATCCAGCAACAGCACCCTGTTCGCCGTTGGGCGCTACCCGTCGTTATCAGCAATGGCGGCTGTGGCTTGCTAGTGGCCTTGCTGGCCATGCCGGCCTCCGGGCCTCAGCTGGGGCCTGCGTGGCGCGCATTCCCAGGGCGGGACCGTAGCCGGCGTGCTCTGGCCGCTCAACGACCGGATCGCCCCTTGCCCTGCTGGCTCGTTTCTGGCCAAGCTGGCCCCCGCCGCCCTTGGGCTCAGTGTGCCGCTGCAGGCCCGCTGGTGGCTTGATCACAGCCCTGCTGGCTTGCCCATATCGCTGGTACGGCAGGCCGGCTGGGGCCGGCGCCTCCGCCACGCCTGCTGAAAACTGGTTCCCCTGGGAATGTCGGGCCGCTGCTCATCTTCTGGGGGCATGGCCCTGATCAGCGGGCGGGCCTGGGCCTGGGGCGGGTGCGCCCTTCGGAATGGCGAGGCCTGCTGCTCACGGTGCTGTGGCCAGCTTCGCCGTTCCTCGCAAGTTTTCCGCTTCTGGTGTCTTGATGGCCCTGGGACGAACGCAGCGAGCTGCCCCGCTGCGGCTGCGGGCTCGTGGGTCTACATCGAATTCGTCCGGGGTGCCCCGCTGAACACCCTGCTGTTCCTCGGCCAGAACATCCTTGGTTTCATGCTGGCCGCGGCCGCCTGGCACCGGATCGGGTCGCGCGCGGCCTGGGTGCTCACCTTTCTTGCTGCCGGCGCGCTACGTGGCTGGAAGCGGTGGAGGGCCGGGCTTGCCTCCGTACCCGCCGGCCAGCAGGATGGCGCTCGCTCCCTGGGCCTGACAGTGCCCAGGCCTTACAGCAGGTGGTGTTGCCCCAGGCCCTGCGTATCGCCCTGCCGGCCACGGTGGGGCAGGTCATCTCCTGTGTCAGGGACACCACGCTTGCTTTCCCTATCGGCCTGCTCGAACTGCTCCGGCACCGCCCGTACCGTGTGGCCCAACAGACTTCCTGGGGCCTCACCGGCCAGCGAGGTGTACCTCACCCTGGCCGGTGCTGTCTAGGTGCTGGCTGCGCGCCCTGGGCTCGGCAGCCGCGGCCCTGGAAACGGCCGCCTCGACCCCACCCATTCGCCTGCCTGCAAGCCATGACACCCCCCTCCATCAGCTCATGCGCAGGCTCCAGCGGCGACGGGCGGGCCCTGGATGATCGAGGCGCATCGGCGTTCAGAAAGCGGATATCCCAACGGTTTTCATGCCCTGCGCCGGGGGGTTCGGACCTGCGTGTGTTCAGGCGCGGCGAGGTGGTGGTGTCATGGGCCATCGGCGCCGGGAAAAAAGCACTTCATCCGCACCTCCAATGCCCTCGAAAGAGTTTCAGGAAGGATCGATCCAACGATCGACGCACCGCCCTCTCCAACGACGCCGGCGGCCAACATCGATCTGAATCCGCTGCGAAACCGGCATGGTCTTCCAGCAGTACCTGTTTTCCCCCATCTCACCGTGCTGCAGAAACCTCTGCAGCGCCGGTGCTGGTTGGCGCAAACGCGCCGCAGGCGAAGGAGCGCAGGCCACCGCCCCTGCTGGAGCGCGTCGGCGATCGCCGAGCAGGCCAGCAAGTATCCAGGCCAGCTTCTCCCGGGCGGGCAGCAGCAGCGGGTGGCGATTGCCGCGCTCCCTCTGCATTGGAGCCACGCATCCTGCTGGTTCGATTGAAGCCCACCAAGCGCCCTTGACCCCGAAATGGTCGGGGAAAGTGCTGGACGGTGATGAAGGCCTGGCCGCCGATGGCATGACGGTAATGGTGGTGGTCACCACCGAGATGGGTTCGCCCGGAGGTGGCCACCGCGTGCGTGCTGATGCAGAAGGGCGGATTTGTCGAGGAGGGCTCCGCCAAGGCACCTTTTTCACCAACCCCCAGCACGAGCGGTCAGCCGCCAGTTCCTTGGCCCAGATTCTCTAAACAAAGCCCTGCCGGGAGCAGCCTGTGTGTCACAACGGCCTTACACAGGACGTCTGGACACCGGGCCTCAAGCTCAGTGGCATCTGGTTTCAGGGGCGATTCACTCCCCTGGTAACCTTCATCCCAGCCCATCCTCAGAGCCCTCGTTTTCCGTTATGAAAAAAAGGTTGAAGCGAATCATCCGCCGCCAAGAGTGACGATGTCCATAAGACCCGCCTTGGTCGAAGCCGGGATCATTGGGCATGACCATCCACCGAATGTGCGTAGGCTTCCGTCCGGCAGGAAGGGTCAGGGTGGAGACCTTACGAGGAACCGAATTCACCGTGAATTCATCACCAAAGTGAAGGGTCGAGGTGGTTCGTCGATGACGAGAAGTGGATTGCCTCCATCTTCCGCCCAGTCAGCGCATCGCGCACCGAGAAAATCGGGCGACGGCAAGATCTTTGTTTGCTGCCTGTCGAAAGCGTGGTGCGCCATCTCGCACCTCGGGGATCGGGCCCCTCTGCCATCTGATTTCCGCACCGCCGTCCGGGGGTGCTGCTCCGGACGGCCCCCAGACGTCAAACAGCAGTGGCCGCAGCGATCGACTGCACAAGGCCACAGATGAGAGTGTACGGCCGTTCCCCTTCTCTGTGGGCCAACACCTCCAAGGCGATCAAGACCTCTTTCTTTCGGTGCTGCTCTGCGCCGGGGATCAGCCAGGCCTAGCCCATTCAGCCCGGCAAGCATCACCGGTTATCACTGCACGATCGTTGGTCACAGACAATGTCGGCGGAGAGCACTGAGGTGTCTTGACTTTCAAAGGCTCGGCGCAACGGATCGGAATCATGGCCCCCTCCAAGGCTCTCCCAGCTGGGCTGATCCACCCAGATCGGCTGCGGCTTGTTTAGGCGCCGTGAGAGATCACATGGAAATCTTGAGGATGCAGCCAGCTGGGGTGGTTCTTGCACCAAGGGTCTGCACACGGTGCGGCAGCAGGGCGCGAAGGCGTTCGTCCACCGGAGCAAACACCGATGAACGGTCCAGGACTCTCGAGGGGCACCGGTGAGACCGGCCACTTCACGGCTGTGAGAAGGTGGAGAGAGCGGCGGCCGCCCTTGGCGGTTTTCGATGATTGTTGGCCATCGGGACAATCTCAGCGGCTTAATGTTCGGTTGCCACATCCCTGAGGCCGCTTCGGGACGGATGAAAGCGGTCCATCTGGGATTTCGAAGAAGGCACGATTCGCCTTGAGGTGCTTCAGGGATCGGATCGTCGAGCGGGAACAGCAGGTGGCCCGCAGCGCCTGATCACCGCCGAGGTTTACTTGTACATGGAGCGTGGAAGGTGCATTACCCAAGCTTCCACCAGGATGTCGTCCTCGCCGCGCTTGTTTGCTGTAGTAAAGCTCGGTGAGTTAGGGCGGCAAGAAAAATGGCCAGCATGTCCTGCAATTCAGCAAGGTGGCGGTATCCCGCTGAGCCCACAGGAAAACACATCGCATAAGAGGGGATGCCGAGTTGAAAATTCGGGACTGGCTCGGAGGGCACTTGGCCAGCCTCGGGCGTTGTAGCTCTTGGTGCCGCGGAATGTCCGGTGCCGTGCGCGTAGAAACACCGCCTCACATAGGGGAGTGCCGCCTCGTAGAGCCAGGGGTGGAAGCCTTCTGATTTGGGAAATGATCTCGAAAGCACTCGCCACGGGTGATGAACACTGGTGGTAGATCGGCCGGCAGCCACCGCGAAGATGCCGTTCACCAGGAAAGTCATCGCGGCGGGAACACCCGAAAAACGCGCCCTCGCGTAGATGTCGGCCCGGCATCTCGAAGAAGACCGGCGCCTATCACCTCCCAGAACAGCCAGGTTCGCCACATAGCGACAGCTTTTTTCTTGACCTGCGTCCAGCAGCATCTCCGGAAACAGTTCTGTAGAGGCCAAGCATCAGGGGGTTGCCCTTGAAGTAGGCCTTGATCGCCTTGGTCGGCGTTCTGCCTGTAACACCTTTCACTGGCGAGATAGTCGGTGAAGCGGCCCGCCCCATGCCTTCGGTGCCACTCATCTCGGCGAACTCCATGTTGATCCGGTCATGCCAGAGCGTGCATGGAGCAGCTTCGGCCAGCATTGACCGGATTTCGCCTTTTCCATGAACTCCAGCAGCTCAGGGGTGGGCGCCCCGGCCTTCCACCGCGCCAGATGCGCAGCTCGGCCTGATCCCCCTTGATAGGAAATTTGGCGATCGAGATAATCCTGGCTGGGGAAGTATTTGAAGGCCGAGGGCAAGGGGGTGAGGAACACCTGCTCAGCGATTGTAGGCAGATCGCGCCAGTAAAAATCCGCATCGGCACGGCGTAGGCTTGTAGATGCCGCATGATTCTGCATTCAGGTTTCTCGGGGGTGTCCGGCGAAACATCGAGCCGCGGCCTCAAGGGACGTATCCACCACCTCGGCGAAAGGAGGGTGGAGGGGGCAGGCCTTGCAGGAGCTGGGTGAGGACCGTCATGTCAGGAAAAGCTCCAGCGAGGGCGGCGGCTTGGGGAACGGCGGCGGGACGCAGGGCAGCCACCAACACCGATGGGTGATGGATGGGTCAGGCCAGCGAGGCCGTGGCGCCCTCGCTCAAGCCCCAGCAGGAGGTTCGGCCAGAGGCCGGCAACGATCACCAGCATTCGACAGGCTCGAGGGCCGGTACCCGCCTCCTGCCAGCTGGTTCGGCGTATCCGCCAAGGCGTCTGTCGAGCCGACCGAAGCCCACCCGATTGAACAAGACCGCACGCATAAAACCGCAGTGAGACCGGAAGCCAGCAGGCGCCGAGGGTGTGGGGATCGGGGATAGAGGTGAAGCTGCCCTGGTAGATCACCATTCAGCCACAAAACCGGCCTGGCCAGGCACCCGGCTACAGCCATCAGGCCAACAGGAACAGGCCGTGCGTGAAAGGCGCCCCCGGCAAGGGTGAGCATCCGGAGAGGCCCGCGATTTCGGTGGTGGCCGGTGCGAGGTCTCGTCATGCCCACCAGAAGAACCAGCGCGAGGTGATCAGCCGTGGGCCAGGATCTGGGCCATGGGCCCCCTGCAGGCTGAGTGGTTAGGCGGCGGAGCATGGCCAGCATCAAGCAGGCCCATATGGCCCAGGGAAGCTGTAGGCCACCAGGCGGCGCATGTCGGTCTGGCAATGGGCATTGAGGGCGCGCGACTACAGCGCCGACACCAATGCCAAGCACGGCGATGTCCGGGGCCCAGGCGCCCAGGTTGTTCGCCCATCATCTCCGACGGTCAAAACGCAGCAGGCCATAGGCCCGAGCTTGGAACCACCCGCTGAGCTGCATTCGGCCACCGGTGCTGGAGCCGGGCTGTAGGCCAGCGGCCTGCCAGCCGTGCAGGGGCAAGACAACCGGCATCTTCCAGCCGAAAGGCCAGCAGCAGCAGGCCATGATCCAGCGCTGGGAAGCCAGGCCGGCAGGCGTCACCTGGGCCAGATCCAATCTGATGTCGTAGGCAAAGCTGAAGCGCCGGTTTGGTGTTAAAGCAGGCCCCAAGGCGCGAGCAGCACCGCCTGGAGCTAGGGCTACACCGGAAAACGGCCCATAACATCAGATAAACGGATCGCGGCTTGCGTGCGCGCGCTCGCCCTCCCAGATTGGCCAGGCAAACCAAGGTGGTAGGGGCATCAAGGTGATCTCGGAAGGCCAGCACGAAAAACCAGCAGGGCGTTGCGGTGCCAGAAAAGGCACCGGTGAGGCCGAAAATCGGCGGCCAAAGCAGTCCATACAAGAGCGGACCGCTGGGTTCTTCAGGGGCAGCTTTCCGGCCACCGACGGCAAGGGTGCATCAGGGCGTGGAGAAGCCCACCAGGCGGCAAGCTGAGGCCATCAAGGCCGGAGATGGAACTCCAGACCAAGCTGAGGCAACAGGCGCGTGTAAACTCCTCAACCGCATGGAGGCCAAGCCAAAAGCGTGATCAGTAGCTTGGGCGCCCACAGACCCAGGGCGAAGCGCGCGGGGCCCAGGGGCTCGAAGACGGAGGGCGGCAAGGCCAACCAGGGCGGCCAGGGCGGGAGCAGGAGCAGCAGAGTCAACATGGTGATGTCCCCTTCAGAAGGTGGGGGCAGGCTGACGGTCTGACGGTTGTTGAGAGCCAGAGGCCCCATCAAACACCACGCGAACAAACAACCGTGAGCGCGTTAGGTCACTGAACCGGCCGAGGTGCTGAAGCTGAAACGTGCGGCCTGCCAGCGAGAGCAGGGCCGCTTGCGGAGTGCTGAAAGCCATCCAACCGACCGCGCTCGAAACCAGTTCTTGCTGCGGCCGCCCAGCAAACACCACCAGGCCCACCACCGTGCGCCGGTAGAAGGTTTCGGTGTATGCAGATCCAGGCCAGCCATTCCTGGAGGGCCTGAGAAGGGAAGCGGGGCAGCACCGGCTGGCCGATCTTTCGGCCCGGGGTATGGGCGGAAAGCCGCGCGTGGAGGCACGAGGTAGAGAAAGCCCGCCACACCGATACCGCAGGGTGGAGGCGCACAGGGAAAGGCCATCGCGATTCCAACCCGCTGGCCACTCCTGCTTTGCCCATCGGATTGGCCAGGTGCAGCCACCAGGCGCACAAACAAAGGTGGGGCAACACCATAACCAGAGAACTTCCGGCGAGCGCTGGGTGAATTTACAGACGGCCGCCGCCCCAGATTCAGGCGAAGATCCGCACCAGGGCGGCGTGATCAAACCCATTGGTGATCAGGCACAATGCCGATCAGCAAAGCCGGTGGCGCGACTTGCCACCAAGTTGATGCCCACCCAGGTTGGCCAGGGCACCAAAGCCACCCAACGGCGGCAGGCCAACAGACCGGCGGCACCGGTGAGGAATGGCCAGGCCCATCAGCGGCCGGCCTGCTCCAGAGGCCGCCCAGCTGGGGTGAGGTCTTGGGTGACGTTGCTGACAGTCCACGTGCCCCACAGCCAGAGGTATCAGGGCCATCGGCCAGCGGATATCATACGCAGCATGCGCCAGGCGGGAGTCGGGAAAGCTCCGCTGCCGAGGCGAGGAAGAGAAGGCCGAGCCAGGTCATGCTCACCAGAAAGGAAGATGGCCCCGCTTGATGTCGATCTGGCCAGCGTCCCGTATGAGCTCCCACAGCGTGGTGCCCTCCCACGGTATCACCCAGCCACCACCCCATCACGATTCGGGGAGACGTCTCACCGCCGAAGCAGCGGCTCTCGATCCGCCAGCGCAGCCAGCACCCCCACCACCACCACGGTGATTACGGCAGAACAGCAGGAGGGAATCGGCCTTGTCATCAGCCTCATCGAGCCAGAGGTGTACAGGGGGTTGGTGCGCACTGCCATCGGGCCGCCATGATCGCCAGCAAGATTCAAAGGTGAAGTTTGCCAGTGTGGGCGTCTGGGAGTGGCAGCCCAGGCAGACGCGTTGAGGTATTGATGTTCCAGCTGCAGCCAATGGCAGCAGGGCGAATCAATCCAGCCCAAGCATGATCAGGTCGCCCACCCGCTTGGTTAGGAAGGCATCGCGTGCCCTTATCACCACCAGCGGGACTGGTTGAACCAAGTTGCCACGATCAAGATAGGCTTGCCGAGGGTGGAGGTCCAGCACCACATAGGCGAAGAAGACGTCTGTAACGTTGGAGCACCAAGGCACCAACAGGAGGTTCAGCGCTCAAATCACACTCAACTACCCACGCCCGTAAAGAATCTGGTGCCAGCCCCCTCAGTCCATCTCCAGATTTAGCCGACTGGAATAGATCTGGCGCCAAACACATGCACGCCACAGAGTCGATGATCGTCATCTCAGCTGACGCGCGATAGCGCGGGCTGTTGATGTGCTCCCGCTCTGCGAACGAAACCAATCGTTCAGCCGGCGTGAGAGAAGAGCCAGGTCCACGCCACTGTATGCTGCTGATTCGCGTCATTCTGTGCTGAATGGTGCCCGGCTCGCAATGGCGCTCAATCCAGCGGCAGCAGGCTGTGCAGGAAGGGCCACAGGTTGAACCGGCCAGGTTGATAATACCGGAGGGCCTGTGGGACCCTCTCTCGAGCGCAAGATCAGTCCTGGCCGCCCAGAACAACGAGGCAACGTGGCCCAGGATCGGGTGCATTATAACCGAAACTCCAAAGGCCGTTTGCACGAAGCTGGCTGGGACAGCGGGACTGCCTTTGAGGCTCTGGCAACGACGATCATCCTCTGCAAGAAAGCGGCGTCCGTGCTAGGAACATACGATAAACAAATCCTCTCAGTACTGTGCTGCATGACCTCGATAGCTCAGACTCCACGTAAGTCTACAGTTCACTCTGTCCTCACTCTCCATACATCGTATTGCAATGGATATATAATAAGTACACACTCAATATATGCGCTCTTTCGTGTAGAAAGAAGAACTGATACATTCCTGTCTCGCTCTCCTACTCGGCGCGACTCCGGCTCCTGCATTTACTGTACTGACGTCAGTCGATCTCTATCATCTATACTAACATCTCCGTCGCCACTCTCTTTCTTATCTATCCAAGAGTGCTAAGTCTCTCAGTAATTAGATTAGCACCTATATCCTAGAGCATCAATCTTCTATCGATCCTCCAACGCACACGAGGACCTCGCTTCGCTCTGCTCGTCTATGCTCCCCAGTGCGCTCATATCAGCGTGCTTACTCCGTGATCATCTCTCATGCTCTCATATAGCAGCGCGTGAGAGTCCAGACGTGCAGACCTAGCCAGCCGATAAAATCCATACGCCTCCGTCTATCGAGTGGTGGCTCTATCATACTCTCGGCGCGCGCGCGCCGTCGTAAGCGACGCCGACTGATCGCGCGCTCCTCTGCGTGTAAGATCAGATTCCTGAAGATCTTGCCATGCATTCTGATCCCATGCGAACGATCTCTTCGGTGGCACTGAGCGGCTTGTCTAAATACTATCTGCGAGGATCCATAGCAGGCGCGAGAGCCTGCTGCTCGCCCATAGTATCCAAGCCCAGCAGGCGTCCCAGGCGCCCTATACCCATCCATGATAGCGTTGAGTTTTCGTTGGCTGAACCACCGCCGAGAAGCAGGGCCGTTTCGAATATCCCGGCAACGAGATATCAGAACAGACAATGCGAACGGACACTCATGATCCTTAGCCCCACCACGATCGGCCGCTCTCGTCAGCCACCGCGGCCTCGGTTCACGAGGTATCGCCAGCATCCCGCATTAACCAGACGAAGCGCGGCGTCCGCGCGCGTCGCGATTAATGCGCAACGAATCCACACTCGGGCCCAAGCGGGTTTATCCGAGCGCTGTCAGCCCACGCCGTCTTAATCCACATCAAAGTCCAGCACACGTCATCCGTGCGCTCACAGTGGATCTATCTTTCAGCTGACGACTCTCTGTCCCATCGCAATATTAACGACGACTCCTGTCTTGACACGCAGAGTGAGCCTTCAGTCGATGCTTCGGAGGTGTGTTGACCGGTATCTGAACGCGGTCAAACAGACGGCCAGGGGAGCGCGTGCGCGCTGTCGAACCATGGCTGCAAGCGATCTGGTCCACCGAGGACGCTCCACTCGGTCTTGCGGGCGGCGCTCGTGCGCCTACTGCCGGAGGCGACCTGGATTCCCTAGATGATTCACGCGCCTTCCCTATCCGTGCCTCAAGCCGTCCCCAATTTTCAACCAGCAAGCTGGTTCAATGTCTGTTCGCCCACCGGTCGTTCGCGCCCCACGACCCGCCAAGCCCGCAGGAGTCGCCAGCCGGGGACCGAGTGAACAGGCCCCACCCGCGCATCGATTTTCGTCAGGCAATCGACAGTGGACCCGATAGCACGGTGCCGTTTTTCTCTAGAGCAGCAGCCACCAGGGTGGGGCGATGGTGCAGAACTGCGCGCGGAGGTGCTGTGTGGGGGGAAAAAGCGGGGCCCGCCAGAGTCGCGATACAACCAAGGAAGACGTCGGCAGGATGCTGCCAGAAAACCAGCAGCCCCCCTCCCGCAGATTCCTACACCATGGTAAGCTCGCCCGAAGCCAACCTCCGACCGTTTGGCGCGTCGATGAATGTGACGCGTAATCACCAGATCACAGTCAGCAATCCGCTTTGCTGTTGGGCCTGAGCACCAGGCAGGCATCAGCAAAGGCCTAGGGGTCGAGCGCCAGTCCTGCGCGAGCGGCCGGCGGCAGGGGACCGAGCAGCAGCACCCGTGGTGGCGTTGGGTAACCAGGCTCCGATCAAGGGGCGAGGCAACCAAGGCGAGCCAGGGGCAGGCGACGTTCCCTTCGCGCGCCAGCACCAGCAGGCCGATGGCCAGCACGGCGAAGACACCCGTGCTCTCCAGAGCCCGCCACCAGCACCATCATTCCGCAACAGCAAGCGTCAAGGTGCCTGCGGCCGCTCCAACGCTGTCCACCGCCTGGCCCGCATTGCCGTCACCACCCCCGTGACCACACCACGGCGGGCACCGAAGCAGGGCGCCTCGGTGAGATGGGTTCAGGCCAAAAAGCGGTGACCAGCAGCACAAACGGCGAAGGGCGACGCTGGCCACAGGGCTTGGGCTTGTCACACAGGACCCTCAAGAACGGAGGCAGCGCTGGTGGGATCAAGCCGCCTGCGCCGAGCAAACGACACCGGCAGCATGGCCAGCATGGGCAGGGCAGAGATCAAACCATTCTCGCAGGCGCCCAGCGGGGCCGTGCCAAGAAGTTGTTCATCCAGGGCGCCTGGCTAAAACAGATACTGAGCAGCAAACCCAACGCTTACCCCAGCAGCAGGGCCGGGGCCTGACGGATCGCCTTGCCAACCGCCAGCGCCCAAACGGCCAGAGCCCACGCCCCACCTGGCTGATGCTGCCAGGTAGGACCACCTGGGAAGCAGCACCAGGGCTTGAACCGCCATGGTGCGCGCCAGCGTCCAGATCGGCGCCAGATGGGCCTTGCCCCGAAGAAGACGACTGAAGACAAGCCCCCAAGTTGAACAAGGACACAGCCACGCACCCCGCCGGATCAGCCTGGGGGTCAGCAGCGGCTGAGCTGGGCGCACGGGGAGGTGAACCATTCAGCCCCTGTTGGCTTGCGCTCAAAGGGCCAGTGGTGACGGACATGGTCAAGCGAGCCTGACCATGTTGAAGCCGAGCACCTGCAGGGCCGTGACCGGGCAATGCTCAAGCCGAGGCACGGCGGCCAGCGAGGATCTGATCGAGGCACCGCCGTTGACGTGGCACAGCCCAGAAGGCCAGGGTCTGCGCAGATTCAGGCTACAACACCGCGACCCTCCTCACACGGCTGCTTCGATCGAGGCGAAAATCGTTCATCGGTGAGCAACATGTCAGCGGCCTGCCGGGCCACCTCCGGTGCCACCGCGACCATGGAGCAGACTGCCTCGGATTTGTGCGGCTGGCGCAGGGCCGGGGCGTCAATTTGACGCCGTCCGCCGGTTCATGGCCACCACGGCGCCATGGGCCTGCAGGCTCGCACCAGTTCAGTTTCGGGTGGGGCCACCGCGGCAAACACATCCGGTGCGATCCGGCGCAGGCGGCCAGGGCCTCCGGGGTCATGGCCGCCAGATCTTGCCCTTCCACCCCCACAACCGCATCACCCTGGCCGGGAAAGGCCGAAATCTGCGGCAGCGATTCGCCAGGCCGTGTCCAGGGTGTGGTCGCCGGTGATCATCGTCACAGGTGATTCCCGCCCTGATGACAGGCCGCCACGGGCCGCTGCGCCTCAGGACGGGGCGGGAATCGAGCATGCCCTGCAGCCCGAGAAGTCGAAAGCCCTCCGGCGGACGTGGTGATGATCCAGGCTTGGTCTCATTCGGCCGTGGCGGTGCCCATTGGCGAAGCCAGACCCTCAAGGCCCCGCCCCGGCCATGGCGACTGGTTGACGGCCCCTCCACGGGCGGCACATTCGAGTGGGATTCGCCACGCCGGAGCGATCCAGCTGCGCCGGCAGCGTGGCACACCGCCTCCAGCGACCCCTTATGACAAGGATTGCGCCGGCTGCCGTGCAGGGGGGCCATGTACTTGGTGCTCGGAGGCGAACGGAATCGCGTTTTGTGCGGGCGGTGTGTGGCCGAGGGCATGGTCGCGGCGATGCCGGCCAATCGGCCGCCACCAGCAGGGGGCTTCGGTGGATCGCCCACCAGATCGCGCCTCCGGGTTCGAGGCGGGCGCCGTTGCAAAGCAGGCCCTGAGCAGGGTTTCCTGCAGGGCCTGTTGGTCGAGCAAGGGGTCGGACCGCCCGGAACGGAGGGCCAGAGATCCTCCAGGGCCACCAGGCTGCCTCCGGCATAATTCTCGGCGACCGTTCATCTTCTGGGTCTGAGGGTGCGTCTTGTCGGAGCACATCCGGTTGGTGCTGCCCAGGGCCTCCACGGCGGAAGTTTGCGGATGATCGCGTTGCGCCGTGGCCATGCGGCCACGGCCGTATCGCCAGGGTGATGGTTCACGATCGCCGGCAGCTCCTCGGATGGCCCCCACAGCCAGGGCCACGGCTCCGGTGCAAAACATCTCCGCCGCCCCCGGCCCCCGGATCAAACCACAGCAAAGGTTGATGCCGGCCAGCACCAGGATAAATTGCAGCAACGTTCGGCTGCAATCGCCGGATCGTGCGCGTTGACGGGTCGTTCAGACGGCAGGGCTTGCGCAGCAGGGGGCCCGGAAGGGGGGGGGGAAAATTTCGGGAAACCCCCCCCCCCCCACCCTTTTTTTTCGGGTGGTCGTTCCACTGGCCAACGACAACCCCGCAGCCAACGCCCGCCGTGACGAAACTGCCCGCAATAGGCCATGTCGCTCCGCTCAGCCACGGCTACTGCCTGAGCCAAAGGGCAACGCCCTTCTCCACGGGTATGGATTCGCCGGTGAAAGCTGACTCGTCGACCTGCAGGTTTCGGGCAGCCACCAACCTCAGATCAGCCGGGATCCTGGCGGCCTGCCTCCAGGCGGACCAGATTCACCCCAACAGAGCAGGGGTCCTGGGAAGGAATCAGGCGCTGCTGGCCCTCGCGGATCACCGCGCTGTCGCTTGCGCACCGAGCGGGCCAGCGGCAGCGATGGCGGTCTCGGCTTATGCTTTCCTGCACGAAACCGATCAGCGCGTTGATCAGGGTCACACTCCAGATCACCAGCGCTTCAGTGAGCGAATGGATCAGGGCCTTGATTGGCGCCGGTGATCAGCAGGGCAATAGAGGAGCGGGTCATTTGAACTGCCCCAGAAAACGCCACCACAGCGGTGGCTCCCGTCGCCCGCTCAGCTCATTGGGGCCGAAACGCCTCAGTCGCAGAGCAGACTGCGGCTCGTCAAACCCAGGAAGCCGTTCGCTGCCAGAGGGCAGCGAGCCACGACTCCACCTCCAGGAGTGGCCGCCGGGCGACGGAGTGCAAGCCAGATCAGCCGCGTCTGGTCGGGCTGCACCAATTCGGCCATGGCGGACAGAGGATCGCGGACGCCCCATGCTTTAAGCGCGGTTCCCGGCAGCGATACGCACCGCGGCCTGGCCACGCCTGCATTGAGGTCAAGCGGAGCGGGAGGGGCGTCACCCGCTTCAAGGCGGGCAAGATCCTCGAAACCATGCCGAAGTTTTCGAGCCTCTGGAAGGTGTGCCCGTCTGCACCCACCACATAGCGGCGCCGGCCCCTTCATCCGAACCGGCTTTCTTCCACGCGTTCTCGAGGGCCAGGGCCCGCCGTGCACACCACAGGGTGGGTCACAGACGTCGAGGTCAAAGATGACGGAATCCGCAGCTGTGATGCGTTTGTGTTCTCTGGAGATCGCCTGGCCACCCAAAATCATGGCTCCATTGACTGGAACAGCCGCACCCTCTGCCCTTCGCCTGATCCAGCAGCCGCTTTATCTGCCCACGGATAGATCGGTATATCGCCATCGCCGGTGCTGATTCGCCTTTACCCCTGCGATTCCAGGAGTTGTTCATCCGCTTCGATCGTCAGGAAGTTGGCCACGAACAACCCCAACCCCACCGCCACCCATTCAGATCACCAGGACCGGAGCAGAATACCCCGTACATGAATCAGGCCCCCTTCACGAGAGGTGATGGGCCCGCTTGAGAAGCCCCAGTCGATGATGTCGATTTCCCCACCTTGAGGGCGATGCCGGCGAGGAAGCGCCATCGGAATCGAGGGGCAGCCCGAGGCTCCCCAGGATCAACCACCTCAAAACACGACGGCCCGGGTTCAGGCCGGAGAGGGCCGTGCGACCGCCGCCTGAATGTCACGACGTCACAACCGTTGCCTCGTGGCACCGGCTCCGGCGATGCCACCGAACAGGCCGTGAGACCACCATGCCCAGGGCCCTGCCCCAGTAACTCTTTTGTTGAATTGTGCTCGGTGCGGGTTGGGCTGTCGGCCACCATCGAGGTGAGCAGGCTTCAATGGAGCCCAGCATCCCCGCACCGCGCCATAGAAAAGCATTGCGCTGGTTTCGCAGAGGCATGAAGGTGGGGAGCTGGAAGCGGTGAGGACCGGAGGGAATCCAGCCGATGCGGCGGATGTCCTCACCACGAAGATCGCAAAGAGATCACGTTCCCGCCACCAGAGCCAAACAACTGGGGGGGGCACCAGTGCTTTGAACCGGCGAGGGCCGTGAACCAGATGATCGCCACCTGAGCCAGGCGCCAGAAGGTTTCGAATTCGGCTGCGTCTGGCCCAGCAACCAGGGATCGCCGCAGGGTCCCCATCACACCGCCGGAAAGGGCGGAAGGCCTGGCCCCAGGAACGGACCGGATCTGAAAGTAATGATCAGGATGATGCCGATCCCGGACAGAGCCCGAGATCACGGTGTAGGGCATCATCTGATGTAAACGGACCCAGCTTCAGGAGTCCGAAGAGAAGAATGGAAGGACGCCGGCCAGCATCACCACCGTGAAGGCCAGTGGCCATTGCCGTTCTCCGGATTCGCGGCAGTGGGAGGCCAGCGGATCACCGTCGTCATCACCACGGTCATGGACCGGTGGGTTCGGAGATCAAGGGTGGGAGTGCCTCCGAACAGGGCGGCAAAGAATCCCACCAGCACCGCCCCCCACAGACCGAAGCGGCCCCAGGCCCCGGACCGCCGACACCAAAGGCCAACGCCAATCGGCAGAGGCAATACACCGGCAGCGGTGAACCGCCCGAAACAGATCACCCTTGAGATGATGGAAAGTTGATTGCGATGGTGAATCATCAAACGGGTGGCTGGAGTTGCGGCGCGGAGCAACCTTTAGAAAACTTGCAACCGATTGCCATCCCTTGCTTTTGCCCTGGAATCTGTGGCAACACGCTGGCAGAGCCGCAGCGGAACGAAGGAGCAGGACACAGTCCATGCCCGTCAGCACTCCCACCTGCCTCTTTCGGCCGTCCTGGCCGTTGCTCAAGCCCTTGCCGTGCTCAGCGCGTGGAGATTCGTCGTTGGAATTTCCTGGCTGCTGTTCGGAGGCGGCGAAGCTGTTCGTCAGGGTTCTGGTGCGCTGGGCCCTGCTATTGGTTATCCCTCAAGCTGGTGAATCGGGGCTCACCGTCGTCGCTCTGGCACCAGCACACCCGGAACTGTTTCGTGACCTGCTGGTCCACCGCTTCAGGGTTCGAATGATCTGGCCGTGAAGCAATGTGGTCAGCAGCAAACATCTTTCAACATTGGATGGTGGTGCTGGGGCTTGCAGCGCGTGATCCTGCCGTTGCGGAGTGGCAGAGCCGGCTCGTCCGGCCGTGACGTGCCGATCCTGCTGGGCGGGTACGATGGCGGTGTGGGGCATGGCCTCGGGCGGGGCGGTTCACCGTGGCAGCGGGGTTGTGGCCTTGCTGGTGGGCCCTGGTGAATCAACACCATCTTGGGAAAAATTCGCCACCCATCAAGGGAAGCCCCAAAAATCTGCCTGAGGGGGCGCCGGATTCTTCCAAGGGCGGTCTGGTTCCAAAAGAAGGGCGGGTTCCGAGGGAGATAAACGAGACCTGGATTTTCTAGGCGAAAGTTCCAGACGATCAGTGATTCTCTCTCTTGTTTACTGGCG
>Ga0163217_1095379_pt1 | contig 16595 bp, 23 predicted proteins | sample SynspAceP_FD_185933 | JGI IMG/M metagenome (GOLD analysis project Ga0163217, IMG submission 185933) | Saline lake microbial communities from Ace Lake in Antarctica - Synechococcus sp. Ace-P (PacBio error correction) | ecosystem: Environmental > Aquatic > Non-marine Saline and Alkaline > Saline ... | reverse complement strand
CCTGGACGACGCGATGCCTGACGATGACGGGGCGAGGCTGAGCCACGCAGCGCCCCTCATTGCACGCCAGAACTAATTGGTATCAGGACTGCGAAAGCGCGTTTGGTGCTTGCAGCGGTTGGCCTTGCTTGCTACGCATGGGACCTCGCCGGTTGATCTGGCCAGCCGAGGTTTCACCACTGGGTGTTCGTCTGGCCACATTGATTGGGCTATATTCCGTGGCCCTTCGTGCGTTCGCAATGGCGCAGGGCTGGGGATGCCGTTTAACCATTCGAAATGCTAGGATGCATGACCATCGCCGCAGCGGATTTGCGCTTGTGATCGGAGAGCCGGAAGAGCGCGCTGGTGGTCTTTCTCTTTGGCCGCTGGGCGAATTGCTGGAGGTGTCTCTGCCGGGAAGGACTAACAGCTTCCGGCGCTGACCAAGCTGGATGCGACAGCGGCGGGCTTGAAGTGGACAGTAAGACACGCCAGAGGTGCGCAGAGACGCTTCAGCGTCGGGCAGATCGTGCAGGTGCGCCCCGGTGACGGGTTGCCTGTGATGGCCAGTGAAGTAGAGGCATTTCGGGGCGCCGATGAAAGCCCGTTACCGGCGAAAGCGTGCGCGCCTCAAAGAGGCCGGACGCGGAAGGTGTTTGGCCGGATCGATCAATACCGAAGCCCTACTGCGCGTGCGCAGTCACCAAAGCCGCGGCAGACCAACACCATGGGCCCGGAATTTGTGCGGCTTTGGCGAGGGCAGAAAGCGCCCCGCGCCCGACCGAGCGGTTCATCGACCGGTATCCAGCCGCATTTCATATATGCCCGCCGTTTGGTGGGCTTGCTGTATTTGGTCGGCCGTTCGTGCCCCGCTGCCTTTCGGGGCGGTGGGGCGACATGGGTCTTTATCGTGCACTGGCCTTGCGCTGATCGGTGCCCTGTGCACTGGGTGATTTCGGGTGCCCGCCGTCGATCACCTCGGCCCTGTTCCACCGTGGGCGCGCAACGGGTGTTGATGGAAGGGCGGCGCGCGTGATGAAGCGGCCGCGCGGGTCACGCATGTGGCCTTTGACAAGACCGGAAACGTTGACCCACGGGAAAGCCGCAAGGACGATTGTGCAAACCATCGTCGGGGACGAAACCGGTCTTTTGGCCCTTGCCGCCGGAGTAGAGGCGGCGCGAGCCACCGCTGGGCCAAGCATTTATGCAGGCGGCTGACAAGCGCACGGATCGACCCCGGCCAACTGCGACACAGTCACGCGCCTTGCCGGCAAAGGGCGCCGAGGCGGTGATTGCAGGGGCTACCAGGTGCGTGGCTCACTCGTTTTTGGCCGGAGGACGGGGGGCGCTGGTCAGGGCTTTGCGCGCCGATGTCGAACACTCGAGGCGCAGGCAAACCGTAGGTGATCGTCTGCGCGATGACGTTGCTCAAGGGCAATCATTTGCCCTGCGTGATGAAACGCGCTAGCCGATGCGGCAGCGGGCGGTGGCGCAGATGAACGCCTTGGGAAATTTCATTCGGTCATGCTTACAGGGGGACAACAGCCGCACAAGCCTTTTCTATTCGCAGAAGGGCTAGGCATCGACCATAGGTCAGAGCTGGATGCCCGAGGGATAAGTTCCGCGGCATTCAAGCCTCGCGGCTGAGGCCAAGTCATGATGATCGGCGACGGAATCAACGACGCGCCCTGCGCATTAGCCGCAGCGTTGGACGTTGCGATTGGGGTTCCGGCACCGATGTGGCGCTCGAGGGACAGCTGATGCAGCATTTTGCGCGACCGGGTGACAGATGTAACCTCCAATCCGGCTTGCCCGCGCGACGGATGGCAATATCCGCAGACATTTGCCATAGCTCTTGGACTAAAGGGGCATATTCCTTGTTACGACGATGCTCGCGTGACGGCTCTGGGATTTCGACGATCCTGGCTGATACTGGGGCAACCGTTTGGTGACGATTGAAACGCGCTGCGTTTGCTGTTCTTCCGCGTCAAACGTTGCTGATGGGGCTGGACCGAACCCGCCAGCGCACTACAACCTATTAATAAACCACATTTTGACCTCGGAAGACACGATTATGGACCCTCCACACGCACGGCAGCTTGTTGGCCTGTACTGCGAGCTTTGGCCGCCGCCGCACCTTTCGGGCATGGGCAAGGAAACTGCGATCCCACGTGATGAAAGACCCCAACTGCGGGTGCTGCTCAGCTTGGATCGAATCCTGGAAAAAAAAGAGGGCTTTGCTGTCACGACTGAACGCCGCTTAGAACGCTCTTGTATCCGCTACAAGCAAGACAACGGGCATTCCGAGAACATGCGTCTTGTCATACGGGAAAGATCGACGGCTATATGATATGAAGGCCATGTGCCGCCCGCTGGACTCCGCAACTACTGCCGAGCGTCAGACGCCATTTGGCCTCGCCGTACGGGGATGCCTATGGTTCGCCGGGAATGGGGCCGAGGACCAAGGCGCGAAGGATATTGACCGTGTTTCTTGATCGCCGCGATGGCCAGCACCGAAGTGTTACTCGAGCTACGAAGCCGATCGTACGCGCAGCGATTTGCTCTCCCGAAAAAAAAAAGGTAGCCCCCATGTCCCAAGGTCACGCCATATTGACCGCAAAGCGGTGATTTGCAGAGTTGTCTGGTCGCGATTGGCGAATGCGCTGCTCACGGTCGCGCAGATGTTGGGCGGGGTGTTATCGGGGTCGTTGCGCTTTGTCGCCGATGCGACTTCCACAAACTTTTTCTGATATGGCCTCTTTGGTCATTGCGTTTGCGCCGCAAAATTTGCGCGGCGGCCGGCGGCTGCGCCGCATGACATTTCGGCTATGGCCGGATCGTAAATCGTGGGCCGCCCTTATCAACTATACCACGTGATTACTGGTCGGCCTTTTTACCTAATATACGACGCGGCGGGAAATGGCGGCCTTGATCCACACGCCTCAAGTGCGGGACTGGGGACCGTGGTCATTCTGGGGCTGTGTTTGCGCTTTGTGATGATACCCGACAGCAAGCTGCCTGACCTATTTCTATTGCAAAAAGGACAGTGTGAAACATCAGGGGCGCTGTTTTTGCATTAACTGTTCAGATGCGCTGGCCTCGGTCGCAGTGATTTTCGGCGGTACGCTCATTATTCTGGTATGGGACCTGATTGGGTCGATCCTGCGATCACAATCGGTAATCGTGTGTACAATTCTCATCTTCCGCTGACCGAAATCGGCGGACGATTCCGCATGCTTATTGACTGGGCAGCCCACCTATATGGATGGCCACCGCAGTCGTTTCGAGGCGATGACAAAGTGGACGGTGTTGCGTGACGTGCATTCACCGTGCACCTTATGGCAAGATGCAAGAACATTGCAGGTGCGCTTGATTGTCATGTTCGTGTTGGTGGGGCACGGGATGGACCGAACTTACGCCGTGAAGCGCGGAGGCTTAACGGACACGCTCGCGGTTGATTCGTATTTCCCATTCGAGCCTTGAATTTGAAACCTCTGCCGCGCGCACGACGGCGCATCGTTGTTTGGTTACGAGCAACACCCAAGGCGGGTGCACAAGCCGGAGCACAGCTGCCCTAGTCAAAGCTTGACCATGTCCGCATCCCGCCGAACGGCGTGGCTCAACATGTGCAATGGAATCAACAACGCACCCGGATTTGTCGAAGGACGCAGATTAATCCCTGCTTTCGCTGCGGCAACCAGTGATGTATCGCGCAGGTCACCGAGGCTACCATCAGGGGGCACACCTCGTAGAAATGGTGCCGTTGAGGGTGAATGCCGTGCGGGGAATGCGGGTATCGTTCGCCGGAAGGTGATCCGCGCCGTCTCGCCGCGCTTCAAACCGCACCAACGGTCGTTCGTGCACGTCAGAGATATCGTTGAGGGGACCAGCATATTAGCCCCCCGTTGTCGCCGCCCATAGCCGCCGCCCATCAATGGTGAGCGTCAGATGCTGGTGTGTCGCCCGGCGTTGGCCAGGTTCGGCACTGCAGCGGGGGCAATCGGTCTTGGGAATCGGTTCGTTGTTTGTACCGAGTTGCCACTCAAGCCAGACGGTAGGCCCCTGCCGCGACTGGGCATGTCAAAGCCCCGGGACCAGGTGATAATTTTCAACGATCAATCCGCCGCTGCGCGGCGGGCCAGCACGAGGGTCCAGTCAAGTTGCCGCGGCGTTTTCACAGTGCCATTGCGTCTAGTGCAACGGACGATCCGGTGACGCCGGTACCGCCAACGGAAAGAATTTGCGGTTTGTGGCCGCGTTGATAATACGGGCCGGCACGGTCAGCTTTTTCACCGCATATTCCTGCGAGAGGAGCCCCGGCGCGAATTGCCCATATAGCTGCGTGGGCGACCGCTGTGCATTCGGAATTTCGTCGACGAGGCTGGCCATCTTCGGCAGATGATCCAATCAGACAAAAAGTACGTGATGTCATGGTCCACATCATGGGGGGGCAGATCATCCCTCCCCCCCTCTTTTTTCCCCTCGATGATTCACATGGCCCCATCATGCGCGTGCGACCTGCTCTTGCGAGAATGTAGTGCGAATGATACAATAAGGTCCCGCGTCTGGTTGGCACAAAAGGCTTATAGGTCTTGTTGTCGCCGGGACGTTGATCAGATTCTGTGTCATCATCGGTACCGTCTCCATCCGGGTCTTTCCAGCGAATGCCCATTGCCAATGGACAGCGGTGCCTTCGTCCAGGACCGTTCGACTCCACCGTCATGCGTTCGCCCGCGTTTCACCCTGTCTCTGGCCAGCATCGACCCGTGGAAGCCCAGCCATTGCGGTGACGCCTTCGCCTCTTCCGGCAGGATCTTGCCGCGTGAGGGTTCGGCCCTAGCGTGAAGGAGCCACAGCTTGCCATCGGCAGGGGGGAGATCGCTGTGGTGAAACGCTCGCTGAATAAACTGTCGTCTATCATACGTGTCTTACCGGATTGAAGTTCAAGTTGGTGCTAGTTAGGAAAAAAGAGGCGTTCCGGGGGCCGACCAATGTCGCCCGAAGCTGGGTTTACTTCATCTGTGTGGACGGTGAAGCTTGCCTTTGACGCGGTCAGCGACGAATGCGATTGTCCTGGACTTCTTTCTCTTGGCGATTCAAGCGCCCTATCAGCTTTGAACACCAGTGGTATGGACGGAGTCGAGCGTTTTCAAGCGGCCAGTGGATTGATTGGTGACCTTTTTGCCTTTCGGCGTCGACTTTTTTGAAGTCTTGCCCGTGGAGAAGAACAGCAGGTGCGCTGGGGGGCCTCGTCTGACTTGCGCCACAGTAATCGGACCGTGCATTGCCGGACTTCATAGTTGGCCGAGGATTCAGGCAGGCGAACTCAAAAGGCTGCCGTCATTGCTGAGTCCAGGATCACTTCGCCATTCATGCCGGGATCCAGACGTACAGAATTCGGGTCTCATGCTCCATTCATTTGCCCATGGGCTTCTTTTGTGCCGAATTGCCGTCCATCGCTGTCGATCACAATTCATGCTCGATCTCGCCTTTGTTGGTCGACGGTCAAAGCGGATGGTTTCACCTTTTTTTGATGTCGAACTCGGACCGGTTCAAAGATCATTCGCCAGGTGTCGTTCCGCGCATTGGTGACTTCGATCGTGCGGTCGACGCGTCTGCGCTTCGGGCATGCCGATCGCCATTTTTTATGTGGCATGTCGTCGTGGCCTCATGCCGTGGCGCCGTCATGGCTGCCAGCAGCGAAAGCAGGGGCCGAAAGGAGCAGTGTCAGGGCAGGGCGAGATAAGAAGTTTGTTCATGGTTTTTCCTGTAAGTTTGAGTGATTTTGTTTTTCATAGTGTTCAAGAAGCCCTTCAGCCTTGGAGGTTAGGGTTTGGCGTGAGTGTTTTAGGGACTGTGGGTTTCTGCGCAAAGCCGGCAGCTCTCCGAGTCCATTCATACGCTCGGTGCCCGGTGGGTTTTGGCGGACCAACCGGGATCTTCGTATCGTCCGCGTCGATTGCCTGGCGCACCTTTCACGGACCGAAAACATGCGCCCATCTCCAGCGGGGCCATGCGGGCCCCCAAGACCGGCCATCATCGCACGGGTAATTGTCGGGCAGCGGGCATCGACATTCGCCATAATTCCGCCATTTTGCCGGCCGCTGCCCATGGGCATTTAAATTCCGGCTGCACGGCGGCGAATTGGCGCGTTCATGTTCGAAACTGTTTGTGCCGATCAGCTCCGGCACGGTCATTTGACCATCGCATTCATTGGTATGGTGCGGGCTTTGGCAGTGGATCGCCCAATCGCCAGATGGTCTGCGGTAAACTCGTAGCGCGCGCATGGCACCCCACGGGGATGTCGATCGACCACCTCGGGGCAATTGCGCCGATTTCCGGCACCCAGCAGCATCGTGCAGGTGACCTATTGAAGTCATAGCGTTGCTGTGGGATCGGTGGTAGGTTATGTCATCGTAGGTTGGCCGACGCGCACGCGCACATTGTCCCCTTGATTGACCACAAGCGGGTCGATGTCAGGGAAAAATCCGGCTTGTTCCAGTCCACAAGTTGAATCTGCATGGTCATTGATGCGCGGAATGTAGGTGCCCGGATTTTCAATGTCGAAAAGCATTCAGCATGATAGGAATCCAGAATTCAACCCGGCATGAAGTCCGGGTCTTGGGGGTGGGACCCACCGAACATGCCCATCATTACCCATTCGCCATCTGCACCATTTCTCATCCCATGGGGGGTGATACATTGAAAGGTGGCCGGATTTGGTCAGATCGAAACTCTAAGAACAAAAGTTCTTGCCCGGCGGAATACCGGGGTGGACTCGAGCGCCGACACGTCCATGCCCGAGGCAAGATCAGACCCGTGCCCAGCTGTACGCCGTTGTGTGCTTCGGGCAGGCGGTTGGTCACATAGATGCGGACGCGGTCGCCTTCGGACGGCTTCGATGGTCTGGGCCGGTGGATTGGCCATTGTACCCCAAAGACGGGCGACACCCATCCCGTCGGCCATTCGCGCGTCGACGGATTCTGCACACAAGTGGAATTTTCCTTAACCCCGTTGTTCATCCGGTGCGGCAAAGTCCACCCATTGAGCGTTACGACCGGGATTGTTAGTCCGGCCCGCTGGTGGGGGGGTGGGGGTCTGGGTGAGGGCATGTCCATCACGCGGCTTCGGGCAGAGCCATGTTCATGGTCTGGCCCATGCTTTGGAGGAACAAGCGTGGCCCCAGCGCCGCCGGCCCTAGCTTGACGCGTTCTGTTTCATCATGTGGATTGTTTTCCTGTCTCAATGTCCGCACGCACCGGCGGCCGTATTTGCGTCTCTGCGCTGCCACCAACCCGCCGCTGCACCGCATAGATCGGCGGCGGTCAGACCAGCAGAGGCCCAGCAGAAGTCGCGTTTTGGCGTTCGCGCTTCCAACTCGCTCGACAGTTTTCTCGCGCGGGCGTCATTGGCAGTCGGAAGTTGCTGGTGATCATCGTTGTTGCTCAGCAGCGCCCTTCGTTTGATTGTGCGCCGCAAGGGGCATACCCAGTCCGAATATGCGCGCGATCTGGTGGCTGGAGCGGATTAGGCCGTGGTTGCTGCGCAGTGGCCTCGGACCGCACATTCACGGTTGTTCAGCCAAGCACAATTCGCAGCCTGAAGGTAGCTCAGATCTGCTTGCGCATCCGCGCCTTGCGCTGTCGAGTCGGGATGGACGATTCGAATCGAACCTGCGAGGATGCTGGTCTCCGATCTCGCCGTCTCTACCTCGCGTCAATCTCTGCGCCGGCGATTCACTTCAGGTCGGTCAGGGTGCGGTTGCATCGGTCAGGCCCATAAACCCTTGGCTGTGGCCGCGAGCCCAGCGCGCCACTTCCAGATCAACCCGTTGGCAAGCGCCAGCCGTTCGATCCCGCGGTGACCATTCACTGTGTTGGGCACGCGGTAGGGCATTCGGGCACGCTAATACGCCACGTCTTGCCCCAGAGCCCATCAAAGGGCAGCTAGTTCCCTTAGCCAATTCCGCATCAAGCCGCGCCGGCCACTGACGGCCATCTCGGCGTTAAAGGCCTGCTCGCGCGCTTGTTGCCGCCTTGTTAAGAGCACCGTTTGCCAAGCTGTCTATGCGCCAGTTCTGCGGCCGCAATCGGTGGTGATGCGGCGCGTTTCAGATAGCTCCACCGTCTCGAACGCCGCGACGGCGTTGACCCAACTTCGGCGGGCTCGTTTGCCAGTGCCAGCGTGTCATTGACGGCTTGCACTTGCGCCTGTTTGGAACTGCACGTTCGGCAGCGGCGATGCGCTTGTTTTGCGAGTATTTGCGAGCGGGTCCAGCAGAGTTTGACGGCGATCATGCTTTCAAGGGCCGGTACAGCCCCACCTCAGGCCGCGCCGATGCCCAAAAGACCAACGAGACACAGGGTTTTCAGCGATGGACCTGTTGCCATGTTCTGCTGCCGAAGACCGATGTCTGTCGCGTATAGACGCCTGTAGCCCCTTGTTATTTCCAGCCAAAGCGGACTTGCCACGGCGGTTTCGGGCGTTAATTTCTTGCCCTGCAACCATGGCGCGGACTGTTTCGAAGTGGCCACCGTTTCGGACTGCGACTGCACCCAAAACGGTTTTGCGCTTGCCCAATCGCTTTGAGGTTGCGCGACTCGACGGCGGGCATAGCCCGCCTTTTTTTTTTTTTTCCGGGGCGTGCGGAAAGTGCCCGGGCCAAGGTCGAGGCTCTGCAGGCCCGCCAAGAAAACGATGCGGCGTCTGACAGCGGCGTTTTCACATCGTCCAAACGCACAGTGGTTCATCCCTGCGCATCCGTGCCCTGTTCCGCGTTCAGCCGTCGCAGTAAGAGCGGTTCCACCACGCCACGTCGGCGGGTAGCCTGCAAAGGGCTGTTCAGTGGCGGTTGTGGACGGCGCACGCGGCTGGCTTGTCAGCAGCGGTCATCGCGCGATTCGGGGGGGTGTGGGCTGTTGACATAGGCAGTTCGTGACATCGGGAAGGCGGAAGCGTGGTTGCGCAAGCCCAAGGGTCAGGGAATCGCCCTCGCAATCAATTACTGTTTTCATGGATATTTGACTGAAATTTAGGTGATCTTGCCACGCGACGCAATGTATCGCAGGCGGCAAATGCCGCTATGCAGCGGCGATCAGGTTCGGGCTCGAGGGGGCGCAAGCTGTCTGGTTGCGGTCGGCGGGCCATGGGACCGGTAGCTGAGGCGAAACAGGCGGATTGACGGCTTGTCACTTTCAGGCGTTGCTGCGATGCGCAAGGCGCAGCAGTCATTGCATTATTGCCGCCGCAGCAGGCGCACCTTTCAAAGCTGTCAGGATGTGTCGTCGGGCGGCAGGCTAGCGACCGCAGCTTGCTGCGATGTTCAGGCCATCTCAGAATCAGCCCCAAGTGTGGTGCGTCGCATGTGCACCTCGTCGCATCCGCTGTTCGCGTTGCGCCGGAAGAGGGGGCAGCAACAAAAGCCGCATACCGAATACGCGCTAGAACGAGCCGAGAGGTTTGATAGGATGTAGGAAAACGCAGGGCCAATCAGTGCGCTTACACCAAGCGATCTTGTCCAACGCGTCAGCGCTGGAAGCTTTGGCGGACTTTGTTGGCAGAAAACCCGCCAAAAGGCCCACATGATTGACGCCTGTTGTCTGAGCCTAGGGCATTGCGCCATGAATTGAACCTCCGCAAAGTTCTGATCTGCAGCTAGGCTTAGGCTCGTTTTTCTGCCTGCCGCCAAGAAAACCATTGCGCGACGCTATGATTGCAGGTTTCGTTCGGATGTTGGCGTGAATGAGCGAGTTGAAAATCTGTTGCCGGGCATGCGCTTCGGTGTGATTGTATCGCGCTTGGTGCACTGTCGGTGTAAAGCGACCAAGGGGCTTTGCCCCGCCCGGCATTTCAGGTGGTCTGTAAGCCCGGTGTGCGTGCGGTCGTTACGCAGCAGGCGACCGCCACGTGATGCTATCGCCTTTGCGATGGAAAATCCAGCCTTTTGGGCGTCTATTCAACACTTTCTTTACGAACTGGGATTCACGGCCCATTGGCGGACTCCAGGAACCTTGCAGTCGATGTTCGTGATCGCCGTCGCCAAACGGGAAATGCCGCGACCTTGGTTCGACATTTAACACGGGACGAAGACCTTTGATTTTCAGGGGTCCTTTAATCACGGCGCGGGTGTCACCATCCCTCTAGCACATTCCCGACGCGCCTATCGCGGGTGGCCGGCGCGGTGTGGAGGGTCTTGGCGACCCTTCGTGTCACACTCTGGGGCAGTTCATAGCATCGACCTGATAGACGTAGATCGAGGGCGCATCGGGCCAGGGGGAGCTGTGTCATTCATAGGACCCTTCGTACCCCGAAACCAACTGGAGAGGAGCACAGAGGAAACTCTGGCATCAAGTTTTCCGGGTTCTTACTGAGGGCGTTTGGGCGTTGTCTATCCGCAGGGTTGAAAAGACCGTCCGCGGGGGACGAGAGGACGAGGGATGGGGGCGTTGACCATCGCTTGGCCAAAGCGGGATTGATCGAAGGTTAGGCGCTTGTTATCCGCGTCTGCGCGCCCAGGCGTATCTTCGAGGTGCCAGTCTTTGAAACGATTCCCTGCCACCCATTCTCACCCCTCACAAGGGCCAAGATGGCGACAAGATGTTTTGATTGCGCGCGAATACGGATTTTTTGCCGTTGCCAACTGATCGGCGACAGGTGGTCTTTCTAATACTCTGGCCCTCACGCGGTTGGCTTGGACGCCGGTGACAGAACGCCCCGCAACGTGCGCGGACTAAAAGGCTGTCTATAGGCTCTACAAAGATCGATTCGTTGTCGGCATCAAACAAGGATGGATTGGCGGGTGGACACGGCGTTCAGCTTTGGATATCACCAACAGTCATGGCGCGCGAAATAGGTGTCGGACTGCGGCAAGAAGATCGGGGTCGAGTGTCATGAGATCATCTCCATCTGACGTGCTGTCAAATTCACCTTGGCACCAAAACCAAAAGCCGCGAAACTGGCAAAGTGACAATATCCCGTCGGATGCCACAATACGGGAGGCGTTATTTCGAGCGATGCGCCTAGGTCTGTATGATGGCCGAACGGTTGCGCACCTGGAGCAAATTTTAGCCCCGCGCTCGACGGTATCCGTCGATTATCTCTACCTTTGCGATAAATAATACCCTCAGGGTAGCGAGTCGGAAAGGGTATCGTAACACTTTTCAATCGAGTCGCAGGTTTCAGCCTGCGTGAGAGGTTTAAAAAGGATTATTTTACAAGGTATATTTATCGAATCGATCCACCCTTTCTATCGATGGGGCGTATATATGGATGACATTTGTTTTGTGAAATTATATTTTCGAATTTTGAGTTTTCGCGTCGGATTTATTGCAATTGCGCTTACAGTATGGATGCTAAAAATTCTATTTCATTACAACTGAGGGTGCCGTATTTTCGTACCTCTCAATTTAATGAATTAGCACAGTACACTTTAAAACGAGTAGTCAATTCTGCCAACAAATACATACGGTTCGTTAAATGGTTTGTAGCTGTGGGTTGTACGTCTTAAGTCTCTGGGGAAAACAGGAGTTGTTCATTTGGACGTGTATAAACGTAAGTATTAGAAAGTGATATTCATGAAATCTCACACTTCAAACTCGCCTTGGGCTAGTTTTTTTTAATTTTTCCCCTGTATCGCAGTCGCCGCTGAGTGCATGCGGCAAGCAGCAACGGTATTGCTGACTATAAGAGATGGGAAATAAAGCCGACGCGTGTTTCGATCGCGTTAAAGTAGTGGGCGGACTACAACGAGGAGAAACGGGAAAGAGTTACCAAAAACATCAACGCTGAGGGAAATGTCCCAGCGTTCCGTTCGGCGACATAGTACGGCGTCGCCGGTTTGTGGGTGGCGACAGCGACGAAATCTTGCGCAGCGCATGGAAATGATGCAGCCCCGCCGTTGTTGCGGCCTCATCTTACTGCTGACTTCGACGTCCTCCCTCACCGGTTCGATTGACGGAATCTTGCCAAAAACGAACGAGGAAAGACATGCCCGTAAGCGGATAAATTGATCTGGCTAGGCACCATCTCGGGGCGGGTGATCTGACGGCCGATCTTACAGGGAACGATTGAAAACAACCGGCGATGGCCCTGTCGAACCCTCACATTGACCCGGACAACACGGGGCGTCGTCGGGACACGCAGGAAGCGGCAGTAGGCGAATTTTGACGCGGACCTTTGTCGGCGGCGGCTTGGATTGTCGAAGAGAATAATACTTCTCCGGAACTTCAGTAAAAATTTGGAGGGCGGGCATATGTCCCCTAACTCCTTAAAAAATGTTGAGAAATCAATTTGTTGAACCTATTCAAAGCGGGCACCGCTTATTCTGCTGTGCGGCTTGGCGACCGCGCCCTTGGCAGGATCCTGAGTGTGGAAATCCGCGATGAATTCGGGAATCTCAGCGTCTGAGCTTTTTGGTAGCGTGTCAAGGCAAAACCGCCGGGACAGAGACTTTTCACCTGAAGCGCCTTATGCGGTTATGGACGCGTTTGATTGCACCGACCCGCAAGGGGCCCAGAAGGCTGCTATCTTACCTGAGGGGCTCAAGCCGTTTTGATCCGGCTACGATTCCAACATCACAACGGTCTGCCCGGCGCACGATTCATAATCGGAAAATCAACCTCCGCACCGACGAGAGATCAGGCGCAAGGCGGGGTATGCCGTGGGCGCGGGGCGACAGGTACGCTATTTGATACAGCGTTGACCGGCGCAAGTTCTCAAGTTTCTGCTCGGCTGTTACGGAATTCGCCCCCGAAACAGCCTGTCAAACACACTGTGGGGCGTCGGGGCGTGGGCCTTGGAGCATGTCGCGTCTCTATACTGGATCGACAGTTTGCCGGGCGTACGGGCATTGCCGAAAGAAGAATGCTAGGCGTCGAAGAAGTGTATGCGTACTTGGCGCGAATTCGCAGGGCCTTTCCGCGGACTGGTGGGGGCACACGAGGCAAATGGGCGTTCAACGAGATGTTTCGGGATGACTATCCAAAGAGCTATTCACGTTGGGTTTGCTGAGCGCCATGCCCGATGTTGGTGCATCGTATACGGGTGTGAGTTGGGGCGAGGAATCCGCGTGGAAAACACACATCACGATGGGGGGCGACTGCATCGATCACACGTCCCGTATTAAAACGAAAGACAACACTTTCTATTTCACTATGGGATTTCGGGGAGGTCCCATTCGGAGAAACGAGAGAAGACAATCATACACGGTCAATTTAAAAAGTCAGGTACACAAGAATAGTCGCGTGAGTTTCGGTTATCCCTGGAATAACTCGAACGTCGCGTTTTATGATGAGAACAGCGTGCTGTTCGCGTTAGATATAAAATCTATTTCATTTTGATATTCCTTTTCGTTTTGTATTTCTATTACTGATGAGACATATTTACGTTTCCCATAGCGATAACCTAAATGGCATATGTGGTCGTATAGGAGGTTTTTCGACGGATCAACTGCGCCTTAATTCAGCGTCAGGGTTGATATTTCTTTGGTTTGGTCGGGACCTTCGGCGTGGGTAGCGCTCGAGCGAGGATGCAACTTTCCGAGATATCGCGATTCCCATCGCGATATCCGCTCACATCGGGATGCTGGTGTTCCGCTGATTTCGCGCAGCACTACGTTGGTCTGGCGCTTTCGGACCGCTTGGCAGACCGAAAGAAATCTTCGAGAAAACCGTTTTATAGGCGGCGATGCACCGGACATAGGGACGCGCAGCTGGAGTCGGCTGTGCCCGAGGTCGTGCATAACATTCCAGCACCTCGCGCGAATTGCGCATTGCGGTAATGACTCGGCCAGTTTCTCCTGATTATGGCGGGCAATTGCACCTGTCCAAGGCCTTGAAAACCATTGCCTGCCTATGGTCGGGGATCGTCCGCGCTACCGCTCATGCGCCCGCGTCTTCAAAGGGCCTTGACCGTCGCCAGCAGGCAGAAGGGGGGACATTGCCTGCCTTTGTCGGCCAATTCGGCATTCGAGATCGGCAATCGCGCACTGCAAGAGATCAAGCAACGACGGTCGCGTTGCGTTCAAAAGATCATCCTGGTCAGACCATTTTCATCTTCACTTGTCATATGCGAATAGAATTTTTCGATCAGTTCCGCAATCGGTGCAAGTTGGGGGAGATTATTATCACGGAAATGTGTTTGATGGTATCGACAGCAAGGATCGCCATTATGACCCAAAGAGACCCACGACTTTTACCCTAAGCCTGTCGGGACGCTATACGCGGGCCAAGGAACAGTGTTATCTGGACCGGCACGCAAGCGCTGGGTTACTGGATTATTGGCTGGTCAGGCGCGGACGGCGATACGGCGCAGGGAACCTGAGCACTGCGGGTTTTATCTCGGATATCGCGGCTCGCGCTTTCGGGGCCGGTCGATTTCTAGAGGGCTTGGCGCGCGCGGGAATGTATCGACGGTCAATTAAATATCACCTTTGGCCGCTTGTGAACGAAGACCTCGGGGCGGACAGCCGGTTTGGGCGCGCAGCAGGCGGTTGCTCGACCCTCATTGCGAAGTCGAGGGCGTGTTCCATGTGTATGGCAAGGGACGAGGCGTTGACCGGTCAGGCGTGCCCTGCGCCACGGCAAAACGCCTATGGGTTCGTCGCCAAGGGCCGGCGTTCTGGTTGTTTGCGGGGGCACGGACCACGGGTGCGTAGTCGTCGTCGATGCGCAATCAGTCCGAATGTGGCGTTCATGGACTGGATTGATGGCCCACGCTAAACCTGCAAACGTGGCGAATTCACTTGGTTTGGCGCGTTCGGGCTGGCGATTAGCCGGTTTTTCGGGCACATGGGCGGTTTCAAGGCGATTCTCTGAACGGTTGGGAAAGGGCAATCGGTGATCCTGCGCCCATGACCGCGCGTTCCACTCTTCTTCCGCAAGTTCACTCCACCGCCGGCGTCTGGCAATGTACGCCGCTTCTGATTGCCGAGCCCTGAGATCTTTAGACACGTTCTTGGAACATAAGCTTGCGCTGCGCGTCGAAGCCTTTGTCGAGCCAACACGATCGACAGCGCATCTATGATCTGGAAGACGCGATCTTGCATCGTCACCACCGGCAAGGGCCATCTGGACTGATGGGAAGCGCTTGCGTCTGTTGGGGTTGGACGAGGCGGCGTTGTCGGCGCTTGGGGATCGATAATTTACAAGGTCGGGATGCGTCTGCGCCCTTGGCGCGACGGGATGCGCTTGCATGGTGTGGGTGCTGGGTGATCGAGGAACGCGGCATCATTCGAAAGCCAGCTTAAGGAATATTTTTACGTTGCCGGGGCACAAGCCCGGTTCGCATGGTCGGCAACACCGCGCGGCGGGGCGACTCCGCTATGCTGCCTGGACCGGAGAAGCTAGGCCCGCTGACATTGGTGCGGGTCGTGGCGAACGGTTTGATGCGTTCTTTCCGCGATGAAAATTGGCTGCAAAGAGCGCGTGCGCTGACTGAAAGCGCTGTGTTTGTTGAAGTTTGCCAGGGGCCAAGCGGCACGCCGTATTTCCTGTTCGGGCTTGTCCGCATAATACACTCGACAAAACTTGCCCGAGGGCTCGCAGGCTTGCTGCGGCATTGGCTGTTCACGTCATTGGGGGTGGATGCCGCGAAACGAGAGCGTTATTTGCGCAAATGGGCGGCGAGGGCGTGCCGCATGTTGGGTGGACGTCAAGTTTTAACGGTGGCAAGCATCTATTCCAGACCTGGGCGAGGCACGTGGTACACTCGGGCTCGCTTGCCCATCGTCAGCGGTCGCGGCACAGGACGAATATAACGTATAAAATCCTTTATAACGATGCGGTTGCGAGACGGGCGGGGCAACCCGTGGACGGGCCGATCAGCGTGGCCGGTTACATCGCCCACAACGTGATCGTGCGAAGGGGTGGCCGGATCTGCGCTGGTGTCGGATGTCATCGACCAAATTCGACCGTGCTGATTTCCCGCAAGCACCAGCTTCCATTTTCGCGCGAAGACATGGATATCGTCCAGCGCGACCTTGCGCCGAGGTTTCAAAGGCGTATCGGGCTGAATCTAGAGCAACACCTGTGCCACCGAAAAAAACGCCCGCACGCCGCCAACAACACGCGGCCAGATGGAGGACCCAAAAACCTTTTCCTTTATCAACCGGCCGTCTGCGAGGGCCTGCGGGCGATTGCTCGCTCGAAAGACAAACTGCCTGAGCATCGCAGCCGATGCGAGACTGAACTGAGGGCCGCAAGCGCAAGATCCAACCTGTCGAGCTGCAAACAAGGATTTTTCTGTCTGAACGGTTTCGCCCGAGCTTTGTGGACCCTTGGAAGGGGCTGTGGCGGCGGCAATGAAAACCGGTGCGAGGTGGATGTCGCGCGTTCTGGTCCGACATTACCCGCCAACACCCGCCGTTTATTGCCAAAGTGCAGACGCCATTTGGACCTGTTTGGTTCAACAGGGGTTGGCGGCCACGGGGGGTCATTTACCGTCGGCGCGTGATATTCCACGATTGGGCGGCGCCCTCTGGAATGGGCAAGAGGGTCAAAAGCCGTGGGGCTGGATTTCACCGGCTCCTTTGCGCAGAAAAAAACATTGTTTCGGGGCTTGTTGTTTGAAAAAAGGGGGGCTTTCATCAGATTTTCCTTTCCCTTTTTTTTTCTTTTTCC
>Ga0163217_1020754_pt1 | contig 16596 bp, 4 predicted proteins | sample SynspAceP_FD_185933 | JGI IMG/M metagenome (GOLD analysis project Ga0163217, IMG submission 185933) | Saline lake microbial communities from Ace Lake in Antarctica - Synechococcus sp. Ace-P (PacBio error correction) | ecosystem: Environmental > Aquatic > Non-marine Saline and Alkaline > Saline ... | reverse complement strand
GAACTGTGGGTGCTGTTGCTTGCGATTATTCAGGGAAATTTGGCCGCAGCAACTTCTACAGGCGGAATGACCCAATAAAAAATGGGGGGAGTAGGAGATAGCCATGATTGGAGCAGGAACGTATGCCAATAATAACAACCTGTGCAATAAGTTGCACAGGAAGTGAGAGAGTTTTTTATTCGAGCCAGTGGTCGCTTATGATGTCTCTTTGCCTGATGGCAATACAAAGGAATTGAGTTTAGAGGAAGCGGCCTCCGAATTGATTTCATAAAAAAGTTGCTTGAAATTGGTGGCGATTGTGGTTTAATTGCAGTGGATGCAATGGGAAATATGCCATGCCTTTCAAAACTTGAAGGAATGTACCCGTGGAAAAACGCAACTTTCTACAAGTGAAGCAGTTATTCAAGATTTATAAAGGGACTAAAGGCAGTTTAATCGAACTACTCCAAATAACGGAGTAGTTTCCAATCTCTATCATTTGCTTTGCGAAGGCTAATTTTGACTTTTAAAATTATTAGACCGATTCTTTCACGAGGCATGAATGGGGAGATTTTGCAATTTGCGTGTTCTTCACCACAAAACTGATCACCACTCACTAAATATTGTGTTATAAAATGTTTGCGTCGATTGGAAGAGTTTGGAAGCCAAGATTTCTCATGTTGTGCTTTAAGGTTCTCGGATTAAAAAGGATAATCATTCCAGAACCAATCACTTCGCATTGTTGCTATTCTGTTTTATCACCAACCCAGTATCTTTCCTCGCTAATCCAACACCCACTTAATTTTAGGAATTTTGCAACGGCTTCTGCCAAAACTTCAAAGCGCCCACGACGAATGAATGTGAATCAATTGGATGGAGACTAGGTTGAAAAACTTCATTCCCTGCCCCATATTAACGCACCTTTTACAAATTGCTTCAGTACTACTGCCGCTGTTATTTCATTTCAGGCTCATGCACATGGCAACCGGCACTCGTTCTGCTATCACAAAGTGTTCCTTTGATAACGGCTCCAAAATAATGTCGTGAATTTTTCCGTCTTGCCCAATGTATTTTAACCAATTTTGGATTGAATCTCCACCTGAAAACATTGATACAAATCTGCTTTCTTCATCAATCGATGTACTCGCTTTTTTCAGCATCTTTTTCCGATTTCGGATGTCCATAACTTCTAGGTTTGTACAACCTAGTTTTCGGAAGCCTCAAGGTATTGTTTCCATAACTTCCATTCAGGTGTATACTAGATGCTGTAGGAACAATTAACGATTAATTTATTCAATGTTTTCCACCGTTCTTTAACCACACGAGCAAGAATGACCATTTCTTTCAATATTACTCAAGTGTATATTTTTCATTTCTTATCTAATCCTATTGTCTTCGCTTCCCCCCGATTGGAATTTAATGTTCCTTTTATCTTGCATTTCGACATAAATTTAGGATGCAAAAATACGACATAGTTAAAAATATATATATAACTTTAACGAATCATCCTTATTTATTAAATATCAATTCCTTTATGAAAAATTATAGAAATAAAATGCATGCGAAGGTCCTAATTATTGGTCCGGTTCGCCGCCATAAATTAATTGTAAGGTGTTGATTTGGAAGAAATGGAAGAATATCCTCCAACAAAAATTGAGGTTTTAATAAGCGATTGCAAGACAGTTTCCGAGTATGTTACAGTTCATAGATTGCTCGGTATGTAACCGCCGGTGGTTTTTTGAAGAGTTGGAGGAAGGTACTTGGATGGGGCACATTATAGAGCACATCGCATTATAGATTCAAAACGTTAGCCGGAATGGAATACTGTTTTGGCGAAACCAAAGAGATTACGGAGAAAAAAGGGCGTTACAATTGTCTTTTCATTACCTAGAAGAGAATGTAGGGCCCCATTTGCGGCAGAATAGCAGTAGCCTATTTGTGAAGCGCTTGATAGAAGCAGAAAAGAATATGATTTAGAAGCAGACATATCAAGAAATGCGAGAGAAATTGCCGTGAAGCCGAACGATTTGGGCCAAGTACAGGTTCTATTGTGGAAGAAGCTTGAAAGGTAGAGGTATTCCTGGATAAGATTGAATAAATATTCCCTTTGTCAGGTTGGGTTATGGCGCCAATCAGAAACGAATTCAGGCCACTGCTAAACATCAGAAACCAGAGTATTTTGGTGTAAGAATTAGCTTGCGACAAGGGAAGATACAAAAAATTATTTAGAAACAAGCGGAGTAGCTGTTCCAAAAGGTGGACATCATCAGTCGTGAAGGTTAGTCTTCAAGAAGCGTTGTTAATTACGTTGGTTTTCCTTTGGTGGTTAAACAATTCAATGGCAACCATGGAAGAGAAATTACGGTGAATGGTCAACAATTATTGAGATGCTTTTGGTGGCTTATTTCGTGAAGCAAAGAAGTTATCAGCTAAAGTGATTATCGAGCGTTACATTACTTGGTGACGATACCGATTATGGTGATTGATAATGTGTTTGTTGCTGCTCAAAACGAACAGGCAGCTTCATGTAATAGGAGATGGAGTTTCCACTTATTGCCGGAATTAGTAAAGAAAAACCAATGGATGATCCTAGGACGTTGTTTTGGTTCATGAAAATATATTGACCAAATTACAATCAATAGTTTGACAGAAAGCATTTTGTCAAACTCTCAGGATACACAGTAGCATTACCATTCCTAAAAAGGTTGAAGTTGGTGACCTTGAAGGACACAGCGAATCTGAGTACTGGAGGAACAGCAGAAGATGTAACAGTCATTGTACATCCGGCAAATTGTGTCTATGGCGGAGGCGGATTTTTTCAAAAATTATCGACTTAGACATTTGCGAATTATATCATGACGACTAACATCGTATTCTTTGGCATGAGACAGGAGGAGCAGTTTTAGAAGTTAATGCAGACCAGGCTTAGATCACTTAGGCCAAACTAAAGGGTTGCCTCGAAATGTGGCTTGCTCCGTGGTGGATAAATTATTTCCCAAATTCAAGGAGATTAACCGGCCGAATCCGATTATTTTGCCATTACTGGAACCAATGGGAAAAACAAACCACTTCCGATTGATTGCGCACATGGCCAAAATGAAGGGTTACGAGTGGGAGTTACACCACTAGTGATGGAGTTTACATTCAGAATTAGATGTTGATGAAAGAGATTGCACAAGGGCCCAAGTAGTGCTGAATTGTGTATTGAAAGATCCTAACCGTCACTTTGCGGTGTTGAAATGCGCTAGAGGAGGATATTGAAGAGCAGGATTAGGATTTAAAAACTGTGAGTTGTGGCCATGTGAACCAATTGTAGATGCAGACCATTTGGGATGAAGGTATCCACACCATTGGCAATTGGCAAAAGAAAAAAGGCTATTTGCAGAGACTGTTTTGTCCAGGTGGATATGCTATTTAAATGCCGATGACGACTTGGTGTACGACATGCGAAAATCAATTAAAGTAACCTCGGCTTTGTGTTCAAGAATGAAGAAAATCCTAGAATCAAGGCATTGCCAAAAGTTGCGGTGGAATCACTGCGATCTACCGAAACGGATTAACATCACCATTTTGCCGAGGCCACATGGAAAATGCGGATTATGGGAAGCCAAAGAGATTCCATTGACGTATGTGGAAAGGCGACCTTTATGAATTCAAAATATTGTTACCTGCAGTTGCTTGCAAGGCAAACGGTGAGAGGAATTAGTATTGAAGACATGAAAAGCCGGCCACTGGACGACTTTTATTCCTTCAGCCACTCAAACTCCGGGAAGATTGAACTTCTTTAAGTTTAAAAATTTCCACCGTGTGCTAGATTATGCGCACAATCCATCAGGAATGGTTGGCATTGAAGAAATTTACCGATAGCATAGGAAGCCACAGTTAAAGTGGGAAATAATAGCAGGTGTGGGCGATAGGAAGAAAGAAGATACCAATCAAATTTGGAAGCATTGCAGCTGATATGTTCACGAAGATTATTATTCGCCAAGATAAAGCGATTGAGAGGTAGAACAGAGAGGAGGTTGATTCAATATGTTGAACGATTGATAAAAATGAAAGAATCCCAACAAAAAGACAACCATTCATTCCTTTCTGAAAAAGAAGCGTTACATACGCCATTAAAAATGCTCAAAAAGGTTCACTCATCCCCCCCCCATTTGTGTAGCGATTGTTGATAACCGGAAGCATTGATTTGTGATGAAATTTAAAGAGGAAGAAGTATAGGGAATTAAGGTTGCGTTCGAAAATAAAGCCATTTGAAAACCCTTAGTGAAAATATGGTTTTCTTTTGATCATTTTAGGGATCGTTGCGGCACAGCGATCTTTAAAATGATGTTTTTGTTGGTGTTGATTTGAGTTTTTAGTAATTTACTACTGTATTAGTGGGGATTAATAGAAGTCGTACTTAACGTTTTCGTTATCCGTTTCAGAATTGGAATACTCAAAATTATCCGACCAACCTGATTTTTAAAGGCAAGACTTGTCTTCCTCTGTACCTTCTCTTATCATTACCACCTTTTCAAGAAACCTTGATTGACCCAATATTATCTAACAGCGCATTCCTGCTTGAATTCATGCAGATTTAATTCATCAAATCCGAATCTATATTTTCGCTAAACTTCGTGGCTAATTCCTTGATTTCCAATAAGAAGGAAGTATTTAAACCAATTTCTCCCGTCTATATTTTTCCACGCCTTAGTTTTAGACCAAATAGACCGATGAAATCGTAATCCAACCATTTTCAATGCAAAAGTGTAGTTTTTAATCGTATTCAAATTCATTTTCGCCAACCCAGTGTGTAATAATGGATTGGTTTCCTCCCTATTATTGAATTCCCAATGCATTGTATTTATCCGTTTCAGGCAACGTATGGAGGTTATGAATGGAGATTAAATCAGAGAATTTAATTAACCTTACCCTGTTCTATTTGTGGAGATTTTTACAGTCATTTTAGTTTTAACATTCGGTATTCGATTAGTGGATCTATTAAGTTATTGATTATGTTAATTTTAATCTGAGTGCTTATGTTTTATTTTAACAGCTTACCAAAGAGCATCAATTTATAAAATGTTCTAAAAACTTTCATTCTTTTATTAACATCCGTGTTAAGAAGCAGGTTTTTGCATTTGTTCATATTCCCTTATCCCACTCAACAATTTGTCTAAGTTTTTCTTTGAAAAACCGATTAAACTAAAGAGATCTTTGAAAGTTATATTGTTTTAATCGGTAGATGTACAACCATTCAAAGTATTGATTTTAATGTCTTCTGGTCCATTTTAGAACAAATCGAAATACCATTATTCATAGTCCTTCCAAAACCATAATTTACATTGAGTGTATCACTCAACTACGTTAATAGGATAAGTATATTGACAAACTAATACCATACTGCATGAGACAATCTGATTTAGCATTTTCATTTTCCATTTTTTTTATTTGTTCAGATTGGAGATAAATAGTTGATCTTCAATAATTGGGTGTATACATTTTCGGTGTAGATATCAATAGTATTAGCTTCAAACTTGATATCTTATATGAAATTTTTAATACAGGTGAAGAACTTCCTTTTGTTCTATTTTAGGTAATTCGCTTGAAACAAGATTTGATTGCTTTTTTTGAAAATAAAGGTTCTGATCGCTTTCCATTTTCTAAATTATAGTTAGATTAAAGGTTATTTTTAATTTTATATTAATTGGATTTGCGGAATCCTTTTAGTGTAGTTGTTTAGAATTTTCCATTTTATTAATTCATTGGCATACAATTTTTGAGCGGAATTTTCACAGTGTTTTTTTACCATTTTTCTTTTTGGATATAAGGATGGAAGTTTATATAATGGAATAGATTTTATAATAATTTACAAAAAACGTAAAAATTGTCTGCTAAAAACAGGAAATACAGACATTTTGTTATTTTTACTTAAAATTTAATTGATGCAATGCAGTTAGGTAAGTTAAGTTATCCATTGATTCATTGTATTACATCCTAAATGTTGCAAACTATTTGGTAACCATCAATTTCAATTAATTTTATTATTAGGCACAATACAATTACTGTTAAGTTTGGAGGTTAAATTCCTTTTAAATAACTAATGTTATTGTTGATAAATTCATTCCAAACTCGGTTGAAATATTGAAGTCCTTCTAAGTCTTGTATTTTTTCATTAGAAAGCTAATTGGAGTCGCCCTCATTTTACGAGTATCAAGAGAGTCGTTTGTAGTAAACCCTTGCATTTATTAATTTTCTGTTTTTAAATTTTGATCAGGAATATAAACAAGATTTGTGATTAAATCTGGTGATAGTAGTGTTAAAAAATTAGAATTTCTCATTTATTTGATTTGCTACATCCTTACAAAGCGCAGGGTCCCATTTATTCACCATCTATCAGATTGTTAATATTTTAAGTTCAGGAGTCACAAAAATAAAACTCTAATCTAGGTCAACGGAATCAAATTTTCTTGGGAATTAAGCACAATCACTTTGAATAAATACAATGGATTAAAAGACTCAATAATTCTTTATTAATCTTTTTTTCGAAAACTCCAAGCTCAGGGAAATCTATATGTTAACCCTTTTTTAATTGTTTTAAATTTAAAGGAATTATTAATGTTTAACTCATCAAGTAATAAGTACTTTACCTCAACCACTAAATAGGTTGAAATTTCAAATTGGTATTACTCTCTCGTCGATATTTAAAAGTCGGTTTAAACAGGGTTAGGAAAACAAATAATTTGATTCATTTAATGATTAGACTCAATCCTATTGTTTGCTTTATAGATTTCTGGTTTCTGTTTTAAAACGCTCCGGTCGGTAATAAATATCTCTTTTGATTTTTTGCTTTGACCTAATTAAAGTAGAGTGTTGTATTCGAATCCATGGCCACCGTTATTCATTTTAATCACATAATTTTTAGAGAAAGGAGATCCAGTTAACGAGACATAAACATTATTATACCCAAATTCAAGTATCTAAATCTATACTTACTCTAAGCAGAGTAAACATAGTAGCAAAACACTGTAAATGAATAGTAATACTCATTTATAGGCAAAGTATTTCTAAAAAGTACAGATGTCCCCTTGAGGCCTTCTATAGGTGCGCCACAATGTTGTTTTCTTCAAGCTATCTATTTAAACTGTGTTGTAGCTATGGGGGTATATCCAATTAGGGAATATGGGGTGAAGGAAATTACCGCTTCTCCATCAATATTATACGGTGTCTTTTAGGAAGGTAAGTTTGAAGTCACGCTAATTTTTCACCAAAAGAGTCGTAATTACATTATAGATGGTGCCAGAATAATATTGATTGGAATTCCGGATTTGTAATTCTAGCCAGTTAAGGGTAGAACTATCCGATAAAACTGAAATGCAGTGTCTATTTTTAGGTTGATAGATTGACAAACATTAGGACTGTTCAAAAAACACTCCATTGGTATCAAACAAATTAAACTGATTCACACCCTAATTCCTCCGTCAAACGATAATCTAACTGGCACATTTTTATTATAATATGGACTTGCGTAATATTGTCTTCACCAAGTAGTATTGGTTTTCTTGTTGTTTGAAAATTGATTAAATGAAATTAAGATGAATACGTTTTTCTGTTAGATTTGCGTTGAGTTAGTTACATTTGTATCAATGGTGCATAGCTTCCATAAGGTTTATTGTTTCGGAAAATTGCACCAAGCGCGTTTTCGTAACCTAAAAATATTGTGAGAAGGCAAGTAGAATAACTGAGACACAGCAAGTAATTAGTTAAAATTGTTTTCATTTAGGGATTGGGTTAAACATCCTTAACGACCAAAATATTATAAATGTATTACTATTAAAGGTATTTTTAAAAATTTCAATTGAATTCTCATCAAAAAACAAATCCATTAAAAAATTTGCTAAAATAAACCAATTCTGTTGCCCTTGCCCTCTTCTGCGATTGTAAACAAGTTACCGAATAATCGAAATTTAACTTTTAAGGCACTTAAAATGTGGGTTACTAAAACTAAGTAGGTTTTAAAACTTTATATTCGTTCATTGGTTATTCTTTCATTGTATTTTTTCAAAGAGTTCATCAATTCAGCCCACATCCCAAAATTAAAGGCGAAAGTCCACAATTTTATTTCACCATCTATCAGACTGTTATTACTTTATGTTAGTTGCAAAGAATACTTAAAACCTCAGCGGACCATTAAAAAAACGAATATGAGTTTATCCAATTTTTCCAAATCTGAAGTTAATTAAGAAATGCCAATTATTCGAGTAGGAGATGGTTATAATTAGTTGGTTAGGGGAGGACTGAACTCAACCTTTCAGAAATAGATTAGGCAGAGTAAATTTCATTAATTGGGTGACCGATTCCTTTAAAAAGCTGTAGCTACTCAAAAAGTACGCGATAATTTTAATCGCTTGTAAAGAGTGATGAATTAATTGTCAGTTAATTACTTACTTATTTATCATTGAACCTTAATCGCTTTTTCCATAATCATCCTTGTTCTGAGGGGCGCCTTTTTTTTTTTTTTTTTTCTTTTATACCTTATAAATCGTAGGATTTACTTCTATAGGCAGGAACAATTCCTTATTCTCTGAGTCCTCTCCATTGGAAGTAACACACCAATTCCTGAAATCATAGTTACTTAGTTCACCTGGCAATCGAAATTGCAGAAACATTTCCCGTCCGCACCAGCCGGTTGCACTTCCAAATTATAGTTGTGTTAAACTCCGGCTTTAAAGGCCATCGCAGTATATTCAGCTTGACTTTGAGATAATTCGTTGAGTAATACTACTACCGGGCCTTTATATGTTTTACCTTTCTAGAAATAGAATGGTTTTAGTGAATTTAAATTTCACCAGGATGGTCAGATCAGCAGTGGTAAACTTGACAAATGGATAGTGGAAGTGACAAAAATAAGAGCCTAAACTAAAAGGGACGAATGTAGAAGGATAATGTCGAATATCAATAATAATGCCTTGGTATCAATAAATCTTCCTTTATATTGGTTTAAATTTTCCTCAGCCCTTAATAGAACTAAGTGTTGATGTATCCCGATCATTGTCTCGATTATTTTATATGATTTTTCATCAGGATTACTTTCTGTATTGCAATATAAATGTTTCCAGACTATCTTTGGGATTATAGGCTTCAATGATTCTTTTGTAGTGTGGCATTAGCCTGAATAGTATTCAATTTCTTATTTGAATTTGGAATTTCGAACGGTAATAGGTCGGCAGAGAAATGTCTCTCTAATTTTGACGTTAAATTTGAAGCAGGATAAAACCTTCAATTTTTCTTTTTACCCAACGTTTCAACGGGAATGCCATTTATTTGAGTGATTACATCTCCAATTTCTAAACCGACTTCTTTTTCACTCTTCATTGTTAATTAATCTGCCACAACGAGCTGATTTTCTATTTTTAAACGAAGGTTGAATTGGTGGGCAGTTAACACCTTCCCATTCATTTGATTTTATATCTTCCTCCATTCCATAAGTTCGCGTTGGCAATCTTGAACTGTCACCAATAATTTGAATAGACAGCTAATTCATATTTCTAATTCGTTCTTTTGCGTCGCAGGATATGCAGGGATATACCTTTTAAGTTTAGTATTCCAGTACTCATCCATTAAGTGTTTATAGGGAAAAAAGTTTAATGATCATATTCAATATCGATAAAGAATACAATCTAATTCCATCATCAGGAACTTCATGTTTGCACTAATCGTCTCATTTTTGAATTGAGGGATTTCCTAGCCTGGTGCCATATGCTTAGTTAATATGGTCTCCTTGAGCCCGATTTTTGTACACTGTTATCAAATTTATTTTGTAGGATTTTCTTCTTGTGTTTCCAAGTCCCTTTAAATCTGCGTTTATGAACAGGCATTTTTATCTATGGGTTTGCATTTTGAGCCATTTTTTAGTCTCCAATGAATCTATTCCAACCGATGAAGCAAATAGGTTTTCTTTTCTTTTCATTTGTTCGTTTTCAAGGGTACTTTGGAGAAACCGAAAAAGTTCCAAAATCCCAATTATAGTTTCCTTTTGCAATTTCTGGGTGATATATTTTTTGAAGAAACCCCCAAATTCGACCTAGTAACTCCCAAACCTGAATATCATCAGCTGAAACGTTAGATTAAATTAAGGCAAAGAGGCCCATTAAACATTCTTTTTTGTTTTTTTCTAAACTCTTTATCCATTTTTAGATTAGACCAACTCCTTTTCTTATTTCTTTCAGTGTTTGATATGTCTTTACCGTCGATGGTCACCACAAATCATCAAACCAAGCTTCTTCTTTTCCTGTAAGGATTCCTGGCCACAAATTATCAATTCAGCAGATTCAGGAAGTCGAGGGTGATTGCTTGTATTTTTGCCAATCTTTGTGCCGAATATTTTGATCTTTCAATTTTCAAATGCTAAAGATCCTCCTTCTCATCAATTCGGCATCAATTTAATCCTGCGAATCCACTCCGAACATTTTTGAAAAAAAAAAAAAAAAAAAAAAAAAAAAATTTTTTTACTTATACCCTTTCCAATTTGATCTTTTTTCCAGCTATAATTGGGCCGGGTATTTTATAGGCTATACTTCCAATAGTTTCCATGATAGTAGAAGTTATTTTACCTGACCTTTTCCCTGAATGAGCTATTTTGTCGGATTGACAAATTCATATTTCCCCATGTAAAACCAACCATCTGAAAGACCAATTATTGTTTTTTTGCTTTTCCCAAAGCCAAGTGTTAAACTTTTCCGTTTTTTGAGCTTGGCAAATAATAGATAAAAAGCAAGATAATAATGTTGAGGAGTATGTTTTTCATCGGTTCTATTTTTATAAATAACTAAAAGTTGTTCACCCGAAGATAATTAAAAATGCAATTTAATTCGAGCTAGGGAATGGTTTTAATTAGTTGGTTAGAGGGAAGACTGAACTCAAACCCTATCAGAAATTAGTTAGGAGTAGTAAATTTCATTAATGGGTGACCCTATCCTTAAAAATCTGTAACCATACTCAAAAAGTACGCGATTAATTTTTAATCGCTGTAAAGAGTGATTAAAAAAGATGGGTTGCTAACCTTCCTAGAAAATTTCTGGATCGAGTTACGCTGTGCTCACACAGGAATTGGAGAGTCTGTTTACTGAGCTTGTCGTAGTATGAACTCTGGCTTCACGATAGCTGTAATCGGGATGAGTCGGAGCCATCTACGTTCCGATTTAGCTTGCCGGCTTTTTTTATTCTTCTTTAGGGTTATATCATATAATCTCTTGGTCTAGTACTCATTATTGCCCACTTTCTTTAAAAACGAATTTTTAAAAAACAAATATGACTATCAAGTGGAAATTTTGAAGTCAATTAAATCGGAGATTTTGTTTTCAGATTTCTTGAAAGTTGTCAAAGTTCATTCGATTGGTAAAGTATAAGAATACCTGCAAACATATTTTCGGTTCGTCATTTCAACTTGGTCATAGAATCGGAAGTTTAGCTTCTTTTATTAACATTTAAGTTCATTCTCCAAATATGTTCGTTGGTTTGCTCACTTTTAGTTTTGTTAAATGAAGGTCTCGACATAATGAAAACTTTGTCCGTTTTCATTTGTGAAACTTTTTAAGAATTTAAATGGAAGTGAAATAAGAGCAGAAAGCCATACTGCAAATCAAAATGCAAACTGTTTAAATTTTGACCAATCCATTTTTGTCTTTTCAGGATTTTTCAACATAGTCAATTCTTGTTCCTGCGATTTTGTGTCTCCAAGTCGCCTTTTGGGATTAATGAGCACGAATTTCACTTCAATTGCCAAAGGGACTATAGTTAAATTACGAACTAAGCATTTTTAACGGATTTGCGACTAATCCTGTTCTTGTTTCAATAACTTGGCATTTTAATTCTTTTTGCAGGGGACTTTCGACCATTAAAAATGTCTTTGTTGAAAGTATACAGAAAAACCGAAAAGCCAAAAAAGAATTTGACATTTCCACCAAAAACTGAATGAAGTTGGGTTCATGGTCAAGATTAAAAAGCGTTCAAAAGCACTATTTACACAAAATCCTGGCATTTTATAAACATCGCTATGAAAGTCATTGCAAATGGTCTACTAACATTGAAGCTAATCTTAGTCCAATAGTTACTTTTAATCTTTTATTTCTGTCATTAAATTTATAATTGGTTTGTGTGCTTGCAACTAGACAACAGTGTTAAGCGGCATTTACATTTATATTCAAATTATATAGTTTTTGGTGAAAATTTATATTCCAGCTTAAATTAGTAGCAAAAACTTTAGTATTCGTTGCCACCACGGCGGAATTTAATTTTGTTTGTTCATTCCACCTCAGCGGGAACCATAAAAAACGAATCATTTGTTTATCCATTTTTTCCACTTTCCGAAAGGATAATCCAAAAAAATTAAATAATAGAGTGGAAAGGTTTAAAATTAATTGATCTAAATTTAAAGACTGTAATTTGATTGAAATAAGAAAACCAAGCCGAAATTAATTCTTTCAAACAAGGAGGGAGCAATACTCATGTCTATGATTCCTAAATTGAACGTGGGCCTAAAGTAAAAAGCCAATCGATCATTCATATTAAATTCTTAATCCTCCTCCTAATAAAACAGAGAGAAAATCTATAGCTTTATAATATCCGTTTTCGTTAGTTTTAGATTGGTTCGATTTAGTTTTGAAAGTTTTTCATTTACCAAAATACCTGTATGGAGTCCCCGCATTTCCATATAACTTTACTTTCTTTGGTTTTAAAAGTGCGAATATTGGGATTTGAAGGTAATTAAGTTATCTGATAATGTCATTACTTCAAAAATTATTACTGTATTGTCAGAAAAAGTGACTTCTGTTTTTTCCTCCTTTTTCTTTCGTTATTCAATCCAACGTTCAATTGAATAACCTCTGTTAATTTGTACTCTAATTGTACATGGGGTAACAAAAAACACGGCATCATTATTCAAAAAATTCGTTCTGCAAAGCAGCAGATGGACTGGCTTATACAACCAATTCCTATACGAAAATTTGAATCTTGTCCTTTTAAAAGAACCACTACTTAATAATAAAAAAAACAGGATAGGGATGATTGATTTTGTATACATTTTTAGGGAATATAACGTTGCGTTTATAGTTTATATTGATGGGTTTATTTTTATTTTAACGATTTGCTTATAATGGAAATCACCACACATACTTTCAAAGATATTTCTAGCAAGTGCTTTTTCGGATCAGCATCCAAACCCTGGGTGTGTTTTAGAGCTTTGAATCGCAGGTGCTTCGCGCTAAGCCGTCAAAAAACCATCTTAAAACGATCCGACAATTTCTAGATTGTCCTATTCTTTCCACCTTTTGGATCACCTTCGCAAAACGAGTTTTCCATGCCGTTTAAATAAGCTTGAAACTGATCCAATCTATTTCAGAATGGAACGCTTTTAGTTTGGTTTCATTAATTTCAACCTTGATTGCCTAAAAAACTTTTCTGTTTAGAAAACAAGATAAACTCCGACATTAAAAAATCTTTCCCGTTCCACTTTGGAACAATACGAATGGATGCGTATGCAAAGATATATTTATTCTGGCATCAAGCGGCTTCTTTAAACTAAATGAATCATCTTAGACAGGTAAAACGGTTAGTTTATAAATTCGATGTAAGCAGGCTCTCATTTCGTTAGGAGTCATTCTTTTCAATTCTATGCTCAGCCAATCTTCAGGAATGTTGGCAACGATGTACTTCAATTATAAGTTGGCGTAAAGCAACTGCTTTATTTCTGCTGCCAGCTTCGGTTAGCATCTCCGCTTTAATTATACAAGGCACATGGTCTTTTTTCAATGGAAATGTTCTGGTCAAATGGTTTGGTCCAGTTGTCCCCAGTTGTTGGTGAAATCTAAACACTAGCGCCATTGTGATTCACCACAATTTCATGTTCCAGTGCAGTAAAGTTGGTGTTTTTGTCTGTGCGATCTATGTTTTACTGAAATGCTATCGAGCATCACTATTTTGGAAAGCCGTCATTGCATCTACTTTCGTCACCAAAGGACGTAAGTAATGGCAGGGATAAAAAATGTACCCTAGGTTTTAGTCGACACTGAACTTGAGAAGGTTCTTGAATTTCCTTTCATCTGGTTCTGTCTTGCTGAAAGAATTCATCTAAATTCAAAACACCAATTCAGGCACTTTAACCCAATAGCTTCGAGCGGTTTCCCCACCTATAAATTTCAGCGATCAATGCCATTTTCCTTGTCCAGGCCCCTCTTAAATTTAAGCACGTACAAAAAACCATCGTCAGCCTTTACTACGCAGGCATTAGCAGCCACCCTCTCTTTAAAAGGCTGCAAATATTGAGTGACATAAAACAGTCCGAATATCAATTTTATTCATTAACCACAAAAATTGCGAAAATTCTAGGGAGTAAATCTCACTAACCAAGTATTTTATGAATGATTTCCATAATTGCTTCGGGTATTTTGGAAAGACTTTCAATGGTTTCAGTGGCTCTTTAATCAACTGGGTGATAATTCTTCGGTAAAACGCCAACTATTTCAAGTGCGATAGCACACAATGGCAATAGCATATTACGCCCAAAGGAGAACCTGAAATTTGGTATTACGTTGTGCCATACAGCTCTCCAAATGATTTTCAATTTTTCTTCTTTATAATGCCAAAGAATTAGGAGCGTCTAAACAATAGTAAAAGCTCAGTCGCCAGCAAAAACCTTCAGCCAATGGTTGAAAGGCTATAAAATGTTTAAGTTCAATGATTTAAGATGTTGCAACAATTGGAAGAGAATAGAAAATGCCCAATAAATTGCAGTTGCGATTAATTTAGTAATAAAGGCCACAAACAATTGAGAAAATAGTAATAAAACTCTTGAAAGGTTCATGGTCAAATAAGTTACCACGATTAATTTAAATAGGCGAAATGTCTTTAAGTGGAGTCGTCATTTTCCATTCATTTATTCCAATTGTTCCAGCCAATTTAGTTTACTAAACCATAACCTAGAAAAGTTCCAGGCGAGAAGAAATCTAGCTGGTCAGTATTAACGTAATCCCAAATTTGGTTCTTTGATATTTTCTTCACGATTTTTAGTGGTTGTCCATCTTCTTCATAAAATAGAAGGTATTCTTGAACAGTTCTATTAATAATATTATTGTTTTTAGGTTTATTCGTTTCTTGTATCTGGTTGTTTATTAATTTAATTCATAGAATGGAATGGCCTATCTATTTAATGCCATTCTGAATTTTAAACTGCTCCAAGAAAACCTTCGATTCAGGTGTATTTTGAAGTTCCCAGTTCTTCAATAATTCTCTTTGCAGTCAGGTTCAGAATAACAACTTCTAATTCCTGTTCTTCATCAAATCATAACCCATGGATTTGAAACAACTCATCCGACCATTTTATTTACGCACACAATCAATAACCAAAATGTACGCGGTTAGTGGTTCCCTATTTTTCTGCACGTATGTGGCAAATTCACGTTGGTATACCCACAACTTCTCCCGACTTCATAATTACTCTCTATCATTTAAAAATAAGTTAGACTTTATCCGTGTAATTAACTGGAATATGTATTCGGAAATAACCGTCTTCATATCCACTTTCGTGATCAATTGTGTGTTATTTAATTCTTTCCGCCAGGAGGGAAGATTTCAATTTAATTCGGATGGTTCTATCTCGCATAAAAAACTAGCGATGACTTTTTGAAAAGTAGGTGCATTCAGATAGGGCAGGGGTATTTCTTTGTAATTTTCAAGATTACCCGAAATGGCGGCAATCCTATTAATTCCCCATTAACAGAGCGCGGGGTAAAATGTAATTCTCACCATCGTATAATTTTCAGGGATGTTATTTTTAAGGAAAAACTAAAGGTCATGCATTTTGTCTGATCTGCTTGCAAGTAATTAGCCGAACAAACTGAAACGCAATAGAAAGGAGGCATTCTTGGAGAGTAATTTTTCATTGGTTGGAGGGGTGTTAGTTTGCAAAGTGAGGTTGCGTTCAACTTTTAGTTTTTCTAAATATTAAATTTCAAAAGAAAAAATAGCTTTTCTGTTTTTCCCCACATCATAACCAATAGTACTTATTAATATTGGTTTCCATTTGTCCTGTCCAAACTATATTTTTTATTTAAGTCTTTTTTAATCTTTCGTTTGTCCCCACCACTCAAAAAATTGTGCTGCATTAATCAAAATCCCCATTTAGTCTTGAATTGTAGTAGTGTTTTTCAAGTGTTAGTTTGTTCACTATAAATTATTTTTGCTTAGGAAAGTTGTAGGAATTACAAATTAAAAAGGCCAAACATGATTAATCAAAAACATTTCAATTCCGGAATAGCATCATCCAAAGGCAGAAATAGGTTATTTATTTTACATTTCAGGAGTGATTTTCAAACTTTTTTAAAAAAAAAATCTCTTAAAAAATTCTATTTTTTTCTTATTTCTTTTTTTGTGTCAAGGCTTTAATTTCGTGGTTCAAAATGGGTGGGGGAAAAAACTTTTGTTTCCCCCAATTTTTTACCCCTTTCTTTTGAGTTTGCCACTGTTCAGGCTTTTTCCTAGGGTTTTTTTGTTACTTTAACCTCGTTCGCCTACTTTTTCTGATTTATTCTTAATTCGGTCACAAGAATTCAATCCAAATAAGAACTTCTCTCTCTG
>Ga0163217_1029973_pt1 | contig 16598 bp, 19 predicted proteins | sample SynspAceP_FD_185933 | JGI IMG/M metagenome (GOLD analysis project Ga0163217, IMG submission 185933) | Saline lake microbial communities from Ace Lake in Antarctica - Synechococcus sp. Ace-P (PacBio error correction) | ecosystem: Environmental > Aquatic > Non-marine Saline and Alkaline > Saline ... | reverse complement strand
CATGATCCAGATCAAAAGTTTTTAATTGAATTAATTAGGGCATATCATGGCACATTTATGCAGGTCGTGATGCTGTTGGCCGGGGATCGGCATTCCCGTTCTGGCCGCGCTGAACGCCCCGGTCTCGGCGCCGGATCGCTCACCTGCGGCGGCGGCACGGTGCTGGTTTGTGGCTGCTTTCACGGTCAGCTTTTTTTTCGTTTTTTTTTTTTTTTTCTTCTTTGTTTTGTTTTTTTGGGGGGGGTGGGGGTTTTTTTTGGGGGGGGGCGATGATGGTCGGCGACAGGGGTTTGCGCAGATCCCCGCGGCCCCAAACACCTGCTGCTTGGCGGTTTTCTAGTGGCCTTCTAACAATCTTGTCGATCCCTTCTATGCGCGCATGTCGGCGTGAGAGCAACGCGGTGATTCCTTTGTTCTTGGTGCGGGCAGCTGTTCAGCGCCCGGCTGGATTGACCCCATCTCGGCCTGTTCGGCGCGCAGGTCTCGCCCTTGGCGGTGGCCAGCCGCGCGGCGGGGTATGCGGTGATGTGCGGCCGGCGTGTGGGGCCTGACCCCAGCAGGCCTGATAGCAGCGCGCTAAAAGGTTGTCCCAACTGCCCTGCATCCAGCCGGAACCTGGACGGTCCATCCGCCGCGGGCCAGTTCCAAGGTTATGGCGTCGCGAATCACGCACGAAATAGCCCCACCATGCCGCGGCACCAGCGTCATTCAGACCGCCGCAAGACCCATGTCGAAGGTTGTCGGGTCAAGGTTGACCCGTCGGTTCATCCCGACCAGCAGCAGGCGCGGCGCATTTGGCCAACGCAACGCAAAAGGCGAACCCGTATGCTGTTCACGCCGACAGCGCGGCCTGGCCGGTGGGTCGGCACGTGGCCGCATACCGACCTCGTCCCAGCAAGGACCGCGGCACGGGTCTTGGCATCGGCTTGCGACACGCACATTAGAAGGCTGTGGCAGGACGATATTTTCAAGCGCACGAAAACTTCGGCAGCAGGTGGTGGAACTGATAGATGAACCCCACATCGCGCCGCAACGCACGGCACGGTGCGTTTGCGATCGGAACTGACCCGTCCATATCGGTGCCCGATTTTTCAACTGTCCCGCGTTCGAGGCGTATCCAGACAGCCTGCGATATGCAGCGCGTTCGACTTGCCCGCGCGCGACGGCGGGGCTACCAGCGCCACGACCCTCGGCCCGGGCGAACAGTTTACAGGTCGATCCGCGCAGCACGTTTGACTTCGTTCGAGTTGGCCGGGAATTGTAGGATTGCCAATCCCCGAGAGCCAAAACACGGATCATTCATGCGCAGCGCCTCGGACTGGAGTTCATGCGCGCGCACGGCGCGCAGGAAAGATGGTGAACAACAAAGGACAGCCGAGCCGAAGGCCGATGGCCGACATCACGTACGCCGAACTGAAGCTTGGCCGGCAGGGAAAAGGCCAGCGATTGACGGGTCCATGCGTATGCCGCCCGAAAGATAGTTCACGCGGCAAAATCTGATCGACGTAAAAGCGCAAGACAGACAGGCCCAGGGGATCACCCCATCGCCGTGCGATGATGCCGGTGAAGGCCCCGCGAGATAAAGACACGCGCAGGATTCGACCCTTCGCTCAGGCCCATAGGTTGCGCAGGAATACGATGTACGCGGGCCCTGTTTATTGCACCAGCATAATCAGCCCAGACACGATGTTCATCGCGGCGAATTCAGGACGAGGGATGCTAAGATCCGAACATCACGCCCCCGGGTTTTCCCTTTATCCGATTATTTCAAAAAGGCAGCATCTCTTTTTTTCAGAAACGACACCCGACGCCATCACGCCATGTCCAGATCATGCCGCGATCCCCTGCCGCGGACACGCAGCGGGACCGGTCAGATCATCCACGTTGTCCGGCGTCTTCGCACCATCACTTCCAAGCTCGTCGGCGAACGCCTTTCGCGGTTTAAAGAACAGCCTGCGCCTCGTTCCAGTGCAGTAGGACGCGGTACAGGTCGATGTTCATTAGCGACCGCGGTGAAAATATAGGTCACCTCTAGCATTGACCCGTGGCGACGCTGCAAGGCGGTTTTCCCACGGTTCGGAGAGATTGATTTTTGATCGTGCTCACCCAAAGCCGACCCGCAACGGCCTGCGCCACGCCGGACCGAATGGCGATTGCCCTGTGTTCGAATCGGCCAGATCACCCTCGGCGGTTTCGGGGTTGCGATGCGCGGGATATTCGCCAGCATCCGCCGGCATCTGCGAAATTTCGCATTGGCCGCGTTGGCCTGCCTTGTTGGCCATCACCTGACCACGTTACCAGGGGCACTGACCGTCACCCCGGCCCACTTGACGGCCACGCTTTCAGCCATCTCCGCGGTTAGTTTGCAATCCCCGTCTGGGAGAACCCGTTATCGCTCCACATCGCCATATTATATCTACGGTCACATGGGGCATTGCCCCAAGGATCGTGTCGACTGAATTCAGCCGAAAGCCCGAGCCGTACGGCAAGCGTCGCGATCAGGGCAAAGAACGCCAGGTGATCCCGATCAGGCTGCCAGGTCATCACGCTGACGCACGCCTTTCGGCGCGACGGCGCCGCAAGGTTAGCGCCATAGGCGCATTACATCCATTCAAAAGCGGCAAAGGAGCGGTGTCGAGGAAACTGGTTTGGCCAAGGGAATGGCTCCGATCTGAGATCATCCGCGCGCACTCGCGTTTCGGCGCATGGTTCAAGCGAGGAGTGGTCAGATCGCAGCTGCGAGGCGGGCATATGAGGAAAGGTCAGCGGGCCTGCGCCGGCTGTGGGGGGACGCCGTCGACGAAAAACGGGGGCGCGCAGCAAGCCGCATCAGGCACCCCAGCCCCAAGCCCCCCGCGACAAAAGCCCCACGCCCGCAAAGACCACCCCTGCAAAGTTCATAGGGCACGGCGGGGCTTGAAACACCTGCCCATGGCCGCCCGCGCAATCTGCGGATCGGACATCTGCGACAGTGATAGGCCCGCATGAACGGCCCCTGGCCCCTGCAAATCGGGTCATGCGGCATCCAATGGTTCAAAGCGTGCAAAGGTCGTTCGCACATATCTGTGCGCGCTCGCTCCATAAAGGCGGTGCGGTCATCTGGCGCCAGGCGCATCGTTGCGCGACAGACCGACCGCTTGGGCGCTGCATCGAAATCGGCAAACGACCTCGTGCAGCGCATCAACCGCACCGCCCCAACCGTGGCAGGCTATTTGCTTGCGAGTATTTCGGAAACTGCGACGTTTACCGCAGCCCCAGCCACGCCGACAGCAAGGGTCAGCGCCCGCAAGAATCATGAAACGCCACCGAAGCGGTCACGTAATTGCAAGCGCTTCATTGATCCGCCCCCGTTTTTTAATGCCCGCGTTCAAGGTTAGGCGATACCGCGATTAATCTCGGCGATTTTTCAACCGCGGCTCGGGCGTCATCTCTTCGCTCTCGCCGGTGGCCGCGAGGTGAGCTCGACCACGCCGTATTTTCAGACGCGGCCCAACGGTGATCCGCCACGGCAGACCGATAAGGTCCATTCGTCGCACAACTTACCGCCCGCGCGTTCTTTGGATGTCGTCATAAGCGGATCCCAAGCCCCAAGGCCATGCAGGCTGGCATAGAGCGCGTCAACGGCCGCATCCGCCTGACGTTCAGCCCTGCTTGAGGCTTACATTTGCCTACGTTGGAAACGGCGTGACGCCTTCGGGCCAGATGATTGCCCTTTGTCGTTCGTTGAGACGACCTCGATAGATCGCGCCCAGCAGACGGCTGACGCCGATGCCGTGGGCGACCCCATGTGAACCGGCACAGGCTTGCCATCCGAGCCCTTGCAACGGTCGCCGCGCCCATCGGTTTCGGCAATACTTGGCTGCCCGAATAAAAGCTCTGCCCCACTGCGATACCGCGCGCGCTTAGCGCTGGCTTCGGCGGGCCCACTCGGCAAACAGCGCCGCGTTCGTGAGTTTCGTCGTGTGCGGGGCGTAGCGCGAGGTGAACCCTCCATCACGGCCTGACACTGTGTCGACGGACATTCATAAGCGATCTCCGCGGGCGTTCGCCGAACTAATCAGCTCGGGATCTGGCTGTCATAGAAACACCTCGGATTCGCCGCGTTTTCGCCAGCACCAAGGACTCGCTGCGTGTTGGCGTCACCCCGATCGGACCGGAATCCCGCGCGGCATTCCGGGATCGCTTGAGGCCCATGCGTTATCATAGCTGCGCAGATAGGTCACCAGGATGGCGGTTATTAGGCGTGCAAGCGCGTCTTCTTTGGTCAGATCAAAAGTATAACCGTCCTTCATCAGGAACTCGCGGCCGGCGCATGGACGCCGAAACGGGGACGCGAACCTCGTCGCGGAATTCTCCACTGGGATTGGGTATCAGCGTCATTGCAAGGTCTTTGATACGACCCCCGTGCTGCGGAAGATATCGGTGTCATTTCCTCGTTCGTGGGGACCACTAAAGCATATCGCGGTCCTGACGGTCCTTTGATGCCGCAGCATCTCGGGGCCGATAGGGCGTCAAAGCGCCGGATTCTTCTCACAGGTCGGGCCGATTGCAAACGTCGCATCAACACATCGGGATGTGGCCGGCGCGCGGGCTGTTCTTCGTGCACGATGGCTATTCGATCTTGGGCAAGCCTTTAAGCCAAGCGGAACCACGCATAGATGCCCGCAGCAGATTGCTTGAATCATGCCGGCCCGCCAGCATTTCAACCGGTGGCTGCGATCTGCGACCTCGGACGGGTTTTCCTTGAGCCAGGCAAAAAATACCGGAAGACGGACATGAATGATCCTCTCAGAGCTGAATTGGACCAACCCCAATGACTTTGATAAATCCCGCGCCGAGACAATCACAACAGCGGGCACCAACAAAGCGAGGCACCAAGACGGCCACCATGACGGGCACCAAGGACGGGCGCACGCTTGGTGTTGGCCTTCGGGCGCAGACGCGTTTCTTCGGCATCGCCAAACCCAAAGGACGCCCATGACCTGATCCAGCAGCCCCCGCGCGAAACCCCAGTGATCCATGAGACCGGCGTGCTGTGATCGGGTCCGGCCCCGGTGGTCTGGCGCTGCCCTTCGCCGCGGCCCGCGCGAGGGGCCGACGTTAACGCTGTTGGACCGTTTCGGCAGCTTGTTGCACTATTACCCCGTGGTCGGCGGTTTCGAAGGCTTTGCCTGGTACGCATGAACAAACGTAGAGGCGGCGGCATGGCTGGAATTCGAAGAACGCGCCAAAGCGGATGGGGCCGCCACGCCGAATTCCCAATCGCTGGAGCTACGAGCTGGGACAGCGCAAGGGTTTCACACTTGTCGCCGACCGCCGGTGACCGAAGCAGGGGCATTCACACGATGCTTGCACGCCAGTTTCGTCGCCCCGATCGGGGTTATTATGTGTTGGGGGCACCAGGCGCGATGCGCGGAAATCGAGCGTCGCCGTTGGGCGTCGATCACGATTTTGGCAAGGAATCGCCTCGCGGCCCGATTTTGATATCGATCGATGACGCCATTGATTCGTGTCGCCCTCCATGATCGGCGACGAAAAACGCGGGTGCAGCAATCGGGGTGGATGCCTGCTTCGGTCACCAGGGCGGTCGGCGACAAGTTTTGAACCCTTCGCTGCCAGCTCGTTAGACTTCAGCGATTGGATTCGGGGCTGGCGGCCCCCATGCTTTGAGCGCAGTCTTCGAATTCCCAGCCGATGCCGCCGGCCTCTAATTCGTTTGTTCATGGCGGGTTACCAGGCAAAGCCTTACGACCCCGACCACGGTATATTGCCACCCAAAGCAAGCCGAAACGGTTCAACGGCGTTACGTCGGCCCCCGCAGCGGGCCGCGGCGAGGGCAGCGGCAGACCACCGGGGGCCGACCGAATCACCCCCAGCACGCCGTCTCCATGGATCACTGGGTTCGCGCGGGGCTCTAGCGGATTCTGGTTCATGGGGCGTCTTTGTGGTTTGGCGATGCCCGGTTAGAAAACGCGTCTGCGCACCGAAGGGTCAATCACCAAGCGTGAGCCCGTCTTGGTGCCCGTCTTTGGTGCCCGTCTTGCGTGCCCCGCTTGTTCGGTTTGCGCCGCTTGGGGGTGATTGTCTCGGCGCGGGGATTATCAACTAGTCAGGTTGCCAACTTCACTCTGAGGACACCAGAAATTGATCGAAACACACAAAAAAAAAAATAACAGAAAAAATTCATTTCATGCCGTCTGGTCCCGTTATTTTTTGCCTGTGCTTCAAGGAAAAACCGTCCGAGGGCGGCAGATCGTCAGCCACCAGGGTTGATGCTGCGGCCGGACATGATCAAGCATCGGCGGCGGGATCTATTCGGTGGTTGCGCTTGGCTTTTAAAAGTGCTGCGCAAAGGAATCGAAGCCATTCGTCGCACGGGGGGGGAAGGAAACAGCAGCCGCGACCAGCCACATATCCGATGTTATGCCGACCGTTTGACAATCGGCCGACCTTGAAAGAATCCGGGCGCTTTGACGCCTACGGCCCCGGAGATGCTGCGCATTCAAGGACCGTCAGGACCGCGATATGCTTTATGGTCCCACGAAACGAGGAAATGATTCACCGTATTCGTCGCAGCCACGTGGGGTCGATACAAGACCTGCCAATGACGCTATACCAATCCAGTTGCGAAAAATTCCGCGACGAAGGGTCCGTCCCCGGGTTTCCCGGCGTCATCGCGCAGCGCCGAGTTCATGAGTTTGAAGGACGGTTATTTACTTTTGATCTGACCAAGAAGACGCGCGGACGCTATAAACCGCCATCTGGTGACCTAATCTGCGCAGTTGAACGGGCATGGGCCTGCAAGCGATTCCGATGGCGCGCTGGATTCAAAACGGTTCGATCGGGGTGACGACACGCCACGAGTTCCTTGGCTGGCGAAAACGAGCGGAATCCGAGGTGTTCTATGACAGCAGAATCACCGAGCTGATAGTTCGGCGACGCGCGAGATTCGACTATGAATTCCGTCGCCAGTGTTCAAGGCCGTGATGGAGGAAGTTCACCTTCGCGGCTACGCCCCGCACCGACGAAACTCACGACGCGGCGCTGCTGCCCGGAACAGTGGCCCAGCCGACACGCCAGCGCAGCGCGCGCGGGATCGAATGGGGCAGGATCTTTATATTTCGGGCACCAAGTAATTCCGAACCGATGGCGCGCACCGTGCAGGGGGCCGGATGGCAACCTGGTGCCGGTTAACATGGGGTCGCACGGAATCGACGTTCAGCCGTCGCTGGGCCGCGATTCATCGAGGCCGTCTCACGAACGACAGGAGCAATCATCTGGCCCGAAGGCGTCACCGCCGCTTCCACGTAGGCATCGTTTTAACCTCAAGCAGAGGGCGGACGATCAGAGCGGATGGCGGCGTGTGACGCGCTCTATGCCAGCCTGCAGGCCTTGGAGGCTTTTTGGGAATTATCTTATTTTTTTTTTTTTTTTTTTTTTTTTTCCGCTTGTATTGAGCGACAACCAAGAAGACGCGCGGGCAGGTAAGTTTTGCGACGATGGACCTTATCGGTCTGCCGTGGCCGGATTCACCGTAGGGCCGCGGAGGTCTGAAAACGGCGCCGTAGTCGGCTCACCTACGCGGGACGCAACCGGCCGAGAGCGAAGAGATTGACGCCCGAGGCCCGCGGTTGAAAAAATCGCCGGATTATCGCGGGTATCGGGCCGTACACCGTTGAACGACGGCATTAAAAAACGGGGGCGGAATCATGGAACGCTGCAAGACGGACCTTCGGGGCGTTTCATGATCCTTCGCGGGCGCTGACCCTTGCTGGTCGGCGTGGCGGCGAGGGCTGGGTAACGTCGCAGTCTTTCCCGCAATACTCCGCAACAAATACACTGCAACGGATTGGGCGGTCGCGGTTGATGCGCTTGCACAGAGGTCGTTGCCGATTTCATGCCAGCGCCCAAGCGGTCGGGTCTGTCGGCGGCAACGATGCAGCTAGGCCGAGATGACGGGCACCGCCTTTATGGAGCGACGTCGCCACGATTGGCAGGAGACCTTTGCACGCTTTGATGACATTGGATACCGGGGACATTGACCCGATTTGCAGGGGCAGGGGCCGTTCATGGCGGGGCCTATAGCCTGTCGCAGATGTCGATTCCGCAGAATGCGCGGGGCGGCATGGCAGGGTTCAGCCCGCCGTGCCCTTTGGAACTTTTGGGGGTGGTCTTTGCGGGCGGGGGCTTTGTCGCGGGGGGCTTGGGCTGGGGGTGGATTGCGCTTGCTGCGCGCCCCGTTCGTCGACGGCCGTCCCCCCACACCGGACGCAGGGCCACTTGACCTTCCTCATATGCCCGCCTCGCAGACTGCGACTGACCCACTCCTCGCTTGCACCGATGCGCGAAACGCGAGGTTGGCGCTTCGATTGATTCCCAGCATCGGAAGCATCCCTTTGCCAAACCAGTTTCTCGGACCCGCCCTTTTTGCCGTTTTTGAATGGATGATACGGTCTGGCGCACCTGCGGGACGCGTCGCGCCGAGGCGGTCGTCAGCCGTTGATGACCTGGATCAGCCTGATCGGGATCCCTTGGCGGTCTTTGCCCTGATCGCGACGCTTTGCCGTAGCGCTCGGGCTTTCGTCTGAAATTCGTCGACACGATCCTTGGGGCCAATGCCCATGTGACCGTTATTTAATATGAGCGACTTCATGTGGGACGATACGGGGGTCTCCCAGACGGGATGCAAACTATACCGAGATGCTGACAGCGCTGGCCCAAGTGCCGGGGGTGCAGCGCAGGTGGCCCCCTTGGTACGTTGGTCAGTGATGGCAACAAAGGGACAGGCCACGGCGAGGCATCGAAAATTTTCGGGCATTTGAATGCCGCCATCTGGCGAATATCCGCGCATCGCAACCCGAACCGCCGAGGGTGATTCTGGCCGATTCGACGGGCATCGCCATCGGGTCCGGCGTGGCGTGGCGCAGGCGTTGGGTCGGCTTGGGTAGACCACGATCAAATCATCTCTCCGAACGGGTCAAAACCGGCTTCTGGCACGTCGCCACGGGTTCAATGGCTATGAGGTGACCTATATTTTCACCGGCCGGTCGCTATGACATCGGGACGTACGCGCGCTATTGCGCACTGGGCGAGGCAGGCGTTTCTTTAACGCGAAAGGCGTCGTCGCCGACGAGGTTGAGGTGATTGGTCGGAAGACCCGAACAACGTGGATGATTCTGGACCGTTCCCGCTTGCTGTCCCGCGGCAGGGGATCGCACGGCCGATGATCTGGACATGGCGTTGATGCGTCGGGGTCGTTTCTGAATGCGCTTAATATCGAGACCGCGTGATGTTTCGTGATCCTTACATCTCGTCCTTTTGATCGACCGCGATGAAACATGTGTCTGGGCTGATTATGCTGGTCAAAACAAGGGCCGCGACATCGGTATTTCTGCGCACCATGGCGGCCTAGCGCAAGGGTCGATCCTGCGCGGTGTTCGTTATCTGCGGGGCTTCACCGGCATCATCGGCACGGCGATGGGGGTGATCCTGGGCTGTCTGTTTGCGCTTTTACGTCGATCAGATATTGCCGCGGGTGAACTATCTTTTCGGCGGCAACGCATGGGACCCGTCAATCCGCGGCATCTATTCCTGCCGGCCCAAGCTTCAGTTCGGGCGACGTGATGTCGGCCATCGGCCTGTCGCTCAGGGGGCTTGTCCTTTGTTGTCACCATCATTTCCTGCGCGCCGTGCCGCGCGACATGAAACCCAGTCGGAGGCGCTGCGCTATGAATGTCTTTTTTGGCGCTCTCGCGGGATTGGCAAATTCTACAATCCACGGCCAACCGAACGAAGTCAACTTGCTGCGCGGGGATCGACCTGGCTGTTCGCCCGGGCGCGGTCGTGGCAGCTGTGTGCCCCGTCGGCGCGGGCAAGTCGACGCTGCTGATATCGCAGGGGCTGCTGGATACGCCCGGACGGGGGGACATTTGCAATCGGGGGCACCGATATGGACGGGGCAGTACCGATCGCAAACCGCACCGGGCGTGCGGCGCGCCAGATGTGGGGTTCATCTATCAAGGTCTCCACCACTGCTGCCCGAGTTTTCGGCGCTGGAAAATATCGTCCTGCCACAGCCTTGCTAATGGCGTGTCGGCAGCCGATGCCAGACGTGCGCGGTCCTTTGCTGGACGAGGTCGGATATCGGCCACCGTGCCGACCCCGGCCAGCGGCGCCTGTCGGGCGGTGACAGCAACGGTCGCCTTTTGCCGTGGTTGGCCATATGCGCCGCGCCTGCTGCTGGTGGGATGAACCGGCGGGCACCTTGACCCGACAACCTCGGATCAGGTTCTTTGCGGCAGCTGATTGGACGCTGGTGCGCGGCACGGGGCTCTCTGCGGGTGCATCGCGCACCTAACCTTGAACTGGCCGCAGCGGATGGAACCGTCAGATCCGGCTGAGATTGCAGGGCAGTTGGGCAAACCTTAGCGCGCTGCTATCAGGCAACTGCTGGGTCAGCCACACGCCGGCGACATCACCGCGATACGCCGGCGCGCGCCCGGCCACACCCAAGGGCGACACCTGCGCGGCGAAAGGCCGAATGGTCAATTCGCAGCCGCGCTGAACAGCATGCCCACAAGACAAAGAACACCGCGTTGGGCCACACGCCGAATGCGGCGCGATTAAAAGGTGATCGACAAGATGTAGAGGCACTAGAAAACCGGCCAGCAGCAGGTGTTTGGGGGCCGCGGGGATGCTGCGCAAACCCTGCTCGCCCGCCAGCATCGACCACACAGTTTTACTGACCGTGAACAGACACCACAAACAGCACCGTTGCCGCCGCCCGCAGGTGACCGATCGGCTGCCGAGACCGTGCGTCAGCGCGGCCAGAACCGGGAATAGCCGATCCGGCCAACAGCATCCGATTTGCATAATCTGTGCATGATATGCCCTAATATAATTCCAATTTACTTTGGATTCCTGGATCATGCGGACGAAGCCCGGCCAGGGGCAAGCATTCCAATGACCTACCGAGGATCATATGACAAAAAACACCACAGCCCTCGGCGTTGCGCTCTGGTGGGCCTTCCCGCCTGTATGGCCCGCCAGCCGATGCCGGACGCCCCCGACCGTTGCGAAGGGCCGCGTTCTTCGCGCAGAACTGCGTGCAATGCCACGGCGTAACGCGCAGGCGGACGGGCGCGGGCTGCAATAGGGCATGCAAGCCAGGCACCCGCGCGACCTAGACCTGCTGGGCGCGCGACAACGGCGTCGGTTCCCGCAGAACAGACGCTTGGTATATCTATGCGCTCTGATGATTGGAATTTCGGCGGGTCTCACCTGATAACGGGTGATGCCGAACTCTTGGCGAGGCATGGCGCTGGATCTGTACCGGTTCGATTCTCACGGACAATTGCGCCGACGCCACGCGTCCTTTGACCGGTCTGTGGATTTATCTCGAAAGATCAGCGTAACCACAAAATCCGTTCACTTAACCAATCCCACGGCATCCGCCACAGCAGAAGGCGCGGCTTTGGGGCAGGGGGGCTTACAGGCATGACGCTTGCGGAGATCAGCGCTGCATAGCGTTTGCGTCCGTTGGGGGCTGCGGGGATCCAAGACGGCAACCAGACGAATTCCTCGACGATGGAGCCTTGGCTGCTCATAGGCGAAATCCAGAAACTGGCGGGTCGCTTTTCAAGTCAAAGAGGTCGGATCAGCCTGCCGCCATGCCTTCAAAAAGCGCACGTAGCGGGGTTGTAGCCGTGTCTTGCGGTTTCTGCCATTGCCGGATTGAGGTCAGCTATTTCGCAAAGTCATCGTCGCGATCAGCCCGATCCGGTCGGGGTAATCGGGCAGATATCGTCCAGTACGTCCTCGTTCAAACAGCCCGTTGGCCACAGCGCACCGCCGCGGGTTTGGTTGGTTGATTCACCTCCCCCTTTTTCGGGCGGCAGAATTACGTTCGCGGACAGGTCGTGCGCGGCCGGCCGTTGGCGTTTCCATCGTCACCCCGCGAAGCGCGACCCGTCATTTGCAAGGCCGCACCTTGGGGATAATTCAGCGTGTGCCGCCATGATGTCACCGGCAAACAGCGTTCATTTCTGCGTCAACGGCCGCCCGCAGAAGAGCAAGAAACTAGGAGGTGAAGGCTCGGATCATAAAGAAACGTTGGAGTGAAAGCGGGTTGGCGGTTCAAGGGGTATTTTAGGGGTTGAGAACCCCGTCTCCGGAAACCTTCCGGGGGGAAGTTTCAGGGGCGAAACGGGCGGAGGCCCGAGGGGGCGCGGTCCGAGGCAGGCAGGCTCGGGCGTGGACCGCCGTACCTATGTTCGCTTTCAAAATCAACTTTCGTCAAAAAGGTTCTCGCCCAGTTCCATCAGCCTAACGACTGATTTTTTGGCGACATTTTCCGATTCCGGTAAGTGCATCATCAAGTTTGCCAGGCCTTTCACATTCAATTAGCACGAATGCGGCCTCCTATGCTTTTGTGGTTCCTTGGCGGAGGGGGTGAATTTGAGGTGGTTACAAATACTTTGGTTGCTTTTATGGAATTGCTTCAACGGCACCAAAAAAAATCTCTGATATCACCAGACCCAACAAACCATTTTTCGGAAGGCATACCCGCTTATGCTTGGATGTATATTCTGAGTCACACGCCAAGAGGGATCTTGATCAATTACACCATTTCATACCGTTGTCACCTGACTTCCCAATGTGCACGACACCGGTGTTTTCTGACGAACCGCCGCTATCCCATGCCAATATAATTAATTCGACAATGAGTTGTTTCAAAAACGCGGGTGAGGCTTCTTTGTGTGGCTTTCAAATAAACTGCTTGAAAGTTTTGTCTCCAACGTCTTGAAGGGGCATTCCTTCAATTTGTTTCGTCCGGCTGTTATCGTCTTTATCCGCAGCTTTGTATCAGAAACCTCCAATCTCGGTTCTTGTTTGATCGCTGACGAAACTCTTGAAATGCTTCGTTACTGTTTCAGATATTTGACGTCGTCATTTTCGCGGCTAGCGTTCTTGAGCCGCGCAAAACCAGTTTCAGTTAACTCGAACAACCCCGCGTGGGTGTTTTTACAAGCCCAGCCTGTTTAGGTAAAAGACCTGCCAGTGTATGCGGTTAGCCAATTACGGTTGTTTTGCCATGGGAAGTAAAAAGTTCTCGATTGCCTCGCTCACAAGTTCAATGAGTTGGAGATTTCTTCCACAACTTCCGATATCTTTCGGGGCCCATTCTTTCCGCAGATTTCAGAACCGTCGCATTCGGCTATTTTGGTAAGGTTCGGATGTGATCCTTACAGGTCAACATCCAGCTCTCCACAAACTGGGCGTTTCTCCTGAAATATACTGGCTAGCGCAGCTCGGGCTTTTTTGACCCATTCAGGGCGCTCGACTAGATCGCTAGGTCTCTCAGGCTGTTCTTACGTCGACGGTGACCGCGGAATCAGCTTGCGGGTGTTTGGGATTCCATCGGTGGCTTCTTTCAGGTCCTTCGCGTCCATTCGCCCAGACCTTAAAGCGTTGCAGGTCGATTTGCCTTTTGCCGCCAGACCTTTTTCCAGCCACATGATCTTTCTCTGCGTTCGTCAGGACACATAGACGTTTTGCCTTGCGTCAGGACGGATACAGCGGCGGGGCAGGCGAGGTGCAGGTGCCGGCGTCGATTCATCGGGCGATCTGGGTTGTAAAAGACGTCATGAGCAGGGCCGCGATATGGCCCGTCGACGTCCGCATCGGTCATGATGATTGATCTTGTCATAGCGCAGGTCGTCCAGCACGAAATTGCTGCCCATACCCGACGCCCAAGCGCTCGCCAGATCGTTAAGTCTCGGGCATTTGGTGTTCAGCTTTGCCCGAGGCCGCCCCCAGACGTCAAGATCTTGCCCTTCAGCGCCAGCAGCGCTTGGTTTACGCGGTTGCGCCGCGCACCTTGCCAGATCCGCAGCAGAAGATCGCCTTCCACGATGAACAGCTCAGGTAGCCTTCGCGCGGTTTTTGAGTTTACAGTCAGTCAGCTTGCGGGCAGGCGCAGCTTCTTGGTGGCGGGTTTTAGCGGGGCGGTTTCCTTTTTCCTGAACGGACGGCGCAGGGCGTTTTCGGCGCGCTGCACCAGAAAATTCAAGGATCGGCACCGGCAGATGTTGGTATCCGCTGCCAGGCAGTTGGTCAAAGTGTGCGCACGGCGTTTTCCACCATAGCGCTGCGCGGTCCACACGTGGGCCAGCCGGTCCCTGCTGGTCTGGCCACGAATTCAGAGCTCGCGGATAAAGCACGAACACCGCGCACAGGCCGCCGGAATCAGGTCGTCCGCGGCGGTGATGGTGGCGCCTTTTTTGTTGCCGACCCAGTTCGGCCATACGCTTTGACGCCTTCAGGATCGCGGACCAGAAACCCGGCTTCGTGGGTGCCGCCTTCGGGGGTGGGATGGTTGTTACAATACGATGGTATTAACCCGTCGGCGCGTCGGCGTCCAGTGATTCGGACCATTCGACCTTGCCCGGAGCATTGCGAAACTTCTCGCCGAAAGTCACGGTGCCGCCAAAGGGTGTTCGGCCGATAGATTAGGTCGTCGGTCCTTTCAGCGTTATCGTTCAGATAGTCCGACAGGCCGCCGGGAAAGTGGACGTCGCTTTGCGGGTGTCGCCGTCGTTTTCTGGGCAGTTTCAAGCGAATTTCGACGCCCCGGAAAAACAATAGGCCTTTGGACCGTTTCCATCGCGAACAGGCGCGGCAGGCTTGAGGGCTTGAGGCGCGCCAAAAGATGTCGGGGGTGGGGTTGAAGGTGACAGCCGTGCCGCGCCGGTTCGGGGCCGACGCCGATTTTCTCGAGCTTGCCTTGGGGATGCCGCGCGAAAAACTCCATCGCGAAAAGCTCGCGATTTGCGTGCGATCCTCGACCCGCACGGTGATCGGACAGGGCGTTGACCACCGTGACCCGCCCGTGCAGACCGCCCGAGGTTCTACGAATTCGCCCGGAGAATTTGCGCCCGCATTCAGCGTACAAAGATGATCAAGCGCGGATTTACTGGGGTCTTTGGGAGTGCGGATCCGGTGGGGATGCCAGCCCGTTTGTCGCGCACGGTGACATGGGCCGTTCTCGTGCATTCAGGTTTCAATCCAGAAGGTGGCAATGGGCCCGCGACCGCCTCATCCATCGAGTTATCGATGATTTCCGCGACCATATGGTGCAGCGCGCGGTACGTCCTTGCCCCCGATGTTACCTTTGCCCGGGCCGTAGGCGACGTTGCTCCATTATCCCTCAAAGTACTAGAATGGGGCATGAGAATCATTATTCCTTGGCGTTGGTCTGCGCACCGGAAAGAGATCGGACATGTAGGGCCTGCACGTCTGTTCTTTTTGTTGGAGCCTTGCCACTATGCCAGGAGCGCCATTTGGTCGGGGGGAAGGGCGGCATGACGTCGCAAAGCGGTGTTTCCTGCGCCTGTGCCTTTTGGTATCATTGGTGACACGAAAACCGTCGGAAGGCCCACTACTTGACGTTTGACACCCACTTGTGCCCGCACCCCTGGCGTGGACGTGCCTGATGGCGCTATATGATGGCAGGAATGTGACGAGCTGTATGCGCTATTCTTCACGCAGGGGGGCCAGCGACCGGATCAAAAAGCCCAGCGCAAAAGCCCGCGAGGCCAAATTTGCGCGGCTGCTGCGCGGCAACGCAGAGCTGGCTTGCACCCGCCTGCCGCGTGAAAAAAAACCCGTGACGCGCATCTGCGTCGCGCGCTTGACGGAAGGGCAACGGTGCTTGCACCCGGCGGTGCGGGCGCTGGATGCGATAGCAATGATTCCTAAGCTGCGCAATTACGGCTACGAGAAGTTCCCAAGGGCTGACCAACACGCTATGCCTATGCCAACTGGCGGGGGCGCAGGTGCGGTCGTCAGCCAATGATATCCTTTTGGGGTGTTCGTGCTTTTTGCGCCGGGCTGCAACCTTATCCGTCGCAGCCCATAAGGGGATCACCGAAAGCTACGTGTGTCTTCTTCCGGGCCGCGGTGTTCGGAAAACCATCCAGGGCGGTCTATGGCCCGCGGGCTCAGATGATCTCTTAACCCGCCAGGACATCTGCACGGATCACGGTGGGGGACCGCGAAGCCGGCGCTCTGCTGGCCATGCGTGATGGGCGAAATTCCTCGCAGATCTTGCACAGCAAAAGATGGTGTCGCCGCCTGGCCGCAAAATGGACGCGGGCCCGCGGGGCAGGCGGCGTCCTAAGCCAGTCGAGGGATCGCCTTGGCCACTTCCTCTGGTTTTATTGGTGGTGCAGGCCCATGTGGGTCGGCCCGTCGATGGTGACGCGGGTCAGGTTCGTGGGGCCGTACTCCTCAAAGCCCGCGGGGTCGTTTCGGGGGGGCAGCAGCGCCGGTATCCGTTCCGTCCCCAGACCAACCAGGTTGCGTGGGCCAGCGAACACTGCAACAACGCGCAGGATCAAAAAAGGCTTCAAAGCGCGTCAGTTTCAAATCGCCCTCGGCTTGGCGTACGGCCCCAGCTTCAAAAGGTTTTGAGGGGCGGCAGGGTTACCAGTTTTTCCACCATCCGCGGGGGCAAAAAAACCCGCTGGCATCGAACGGCCCATTCGCGCCCAATTTTTTCATTCCCCCACAAACAACCACTTTAAACCCTTCCCTGT
>Ga0163217_1047647_pt1 | contig 16599 bp, 14 predicted proteins | sample SynspAceP_FD_185933 | JGI IMG/M metagenome (GOLD analysis project Ga0163217, IMG submission 185933) | Saline lake microbial communities from Ace Lake in Antarctica - Synechococcus sp. Ace-P (PacBio error correction) | ecosystem: Environmental > Aquatic > Non-marine Saline and Alkaline > Saline ... | reverse complement strand
TCTCCCGTGACAGGCGCTGGAAGGCCACATCTCCGACAGCTTCAACGTCCTGCAGAAAGCAACCAACCACTTCTTCCTCTCAAACGGCAGGCCGAATGTCGGAAGCAACCGCTCGCTCGGCACGCGCGGCCACAGGTACACGCGGCTGCTGGTCTAATTGTTGGGTCTAGGGACTTCAAGCTGGCTCACATGCATCTAAGTGAATTCACTCCAGACACCGGATCGTCCCAATTTTGGCCAGCGGACGAGCAATTCCAAGCGATACAGATTCATTCCGGAAACCGGGATCGTCGCTCTTCATTGTGAAACGTGAACAGGGCGATTGACGACATGTCACGCATTCAGGCTGCCATCTGGACGTGTCGATGATGAGCGGCGTTGAGGCCACGGTATTTTTCCGACCATCGCCATCGATCACGAAAAACAGCGGAATAGTCCCCGTCCTGGTTATCGGGCGCCGTTGCCTGCGTGCAGGTTTTCGAGTGTGTATTTTTTCGGAATGCAGCATTGCATCGCCATGATCTTCGCAAGGTTTTGGCTGCCGATATGCGGTCTTCGGTCAGCGGGTTTCATTGGGGCAAAATCCTCATATGATAGCGAAACATCGACGTGGGCTTTTCTGAGCAGAAGCCACGATCATTCGTTGAGATAAGCCGTCCAGTTTTGCGCGGGCATGCACCATTACGAAGCAACGTCCAAGCCAAGCTGTCTTCCGATTCGATAGAGGATAATTATGGGACCCCTGACGCGTAATACCCCGCACCACGGGCGGCGATTTTACGAGCCGTTCGCGCAGCGATTTGCGAGTGCTACGGACCAGCAGGGACAATATCCGCTGCCATCGCGCGAATGTAGGTTTCGGCCTGTCGACAGACCAGAATGCGCAGGGTGTAATCCCAGAATGCGTCCAGATGCTTTAATGCTGCGGGAGACAGCCGATATTCAGTGAAGCCGTTTTCTGTTTCGGACATTCTTGATTCTCCGCTTGCGGGCAATGAATGGTTCGACATCCAGATGGCCGCGGGAGGGGCCACTGGCGATTGCCCTCATCGGACGGAGTGCAGCAGCTCGCGCAATGGTACCTGTGAATGGCGGTCCTGGTCCGGCGGTGAGATCACGAACGTAAGTCACTTGGCGTTGCTGTAACGCCACATCCTTGGTTTGCGCCGCGACCCAGGTCTTCATCGGATCGGCCAAATGAAACATTCATCGTCGCCATGTCATGATTCTTTTGGATGACGATTGGCATAAATTGACATAATTTGCAAACATGCGCAGCGGCACCAGGACTTGGACCCTAACCGTTTACGGCGCAACCCCGAACCCGGCGGGTTGTCCGACCGGGACCAGGAAGGGGAGGAGGACCCGTTCCTCAGAACGGGATTCTCGTCGTCCGCGGTCGACCAGCTCGGGGTTCTTGACTCGGCCGATCTTCGGGCGACTGAGGGAAGTCGACCTTCCTCGGCGAATGATCTCGCCAGCCGTAGCTTTATTCGGTTGCCATGCTGTACGATCCACTTGCGTGAGTTGAATACGGCCCGTGGACGAGACCTTTCCTCTTGGCCCTTTTCGTCCAACCTGCTCCGCGTACCGTCTTGCGAGGGGACGTTGAAGAAGGGATGCGGTTGCATTTCGTGTCCATTGAACCGGGTAGCGTTCCGCTCCGTCGCGCACAACGCGACCCTTCCGAGCAGCCGGGGACGCAGACCCCGGTGGCGAGGCTTGAAGTTGGTGATCCTGCGGCGATGACCGCCTGGGTTTGGTGCGGGCTTACGGGGTTTGGACCGATGTTGCCGGCAGAGGATTTGACGGATGTTCTGGCATGGATAAGCCTCCTACTGTGTTCCACTGTACTTCGCGGAACCCGTCCTTCGACAGACCCTGAAAAGCCCGTCGGGTGACGCGTGCACGTGGACGCATGGAAGCCGGGAAACCCCAGAGGACCGGTGGGAGCGGGCAGGCCGGCACAGTCAACAACGGGGACCCGGACGACGCAGGGAGTTTGCGACGCAGAGCAGGACCGAACGGGATTAGGGGACTTGTCAGTCGAAGAAGGACCCAGAGACAGAGGCGCAGAGAGCACATTGGCCTGACCCGTTGTCATCTTGCCAGTTTCGGACTTGTTGAACCACAAGGCCCGCTCACCTCTCATGGCGGCGACGAAATACTGATGAATACAACCCCTATGCAACGGTGACCAACGTCTTACCGGCCGATTCGTGGGCTAAGGCTTGACGCAGGCATCAATACCGGAGCATTCAAGGCGAGGCTGCTGCATGCGACATGATTGCGGTCCGCGCGCCGCTTGCTCGCTCAACGCGGCCTGAAGTAAATTGACAGAGGGAGTCCGGCAAGGCGATAGCCACCTATTGAGTGGATTCCACAGCACGCCCGGCCCCGCACCAAAAGGTGAAGCCTTCGCTCTCGTTACTCACCAGGGATCAGAATTGGCAGCGTCGAAGCGAAAGCACCACGGCGCCAGCCGGCTTCGGGGATACCGGCAACGCCAAGAGAATCGGCCCTACCTGAATTCCAAAACCTCGGGCTATTGGCTACCCGGCCGTCCGGCCCTTTTGTCGCGCGCTAGAAACATGTCTGGGATATGGCGTTAATGCGACCATCGCGATCGTAGAATAGGCCCCGTGGGGATGGACTGCGGTCTAATTCGCACCTCGCAATAGTTTCCATAGGCATGCCACACCCGCAGGGGATTTTCTGGGACAGACCACATAGCTTGGGGTGACGCCAACCTCCAATCAGGGCAATAGAGTAGCTGCCCGCTCCTTACCACACCACAGCCAAGCCATGCCGATGATTTTGCGATGAGCTCTACGTCTCCAAGATCATGTCCACGAACAAGGCTGTCGTCCTCCTAGTTAATCCCCGCAGGCGGTAGTTCGGAAATCGCGCTTAGATCAGTTCGTAAATTGGCCCCATCGGTATTAAGGCACGGCTCGCAATGTGCGCTGATTTGCGCGCCGCAAAGGGATGCGGTTCTGCGCCAAAATCAAAAATCTGAGTGCATGACCCACTGGCAGGTTTATGAGGCGCAAAAGCCTGGCGGCAGCATGTGCCATTAAGGTGAGGCTGTCTGCGCGATGCACTGAGTGCACGTCTGATGGCCAGGGAATGGGCTTACCAGATATTGTATCGGGGAAAGCAATGAAAACAAGTTTCCTGAATGCTGTCAGTGCCTAGGTAAACCGCCCAGTTCGCGCGCGGGCGCCAAACCTTGCTTTCGGCGTTAATGACTTTATCCTCACTTATTGTCAGCGACTGCTGGAGGCTAGAACGTTGCGGCCCGAGCACCAAGTGCGGTACCGGTTGAAAACAATCGTATTGGCGACCACCAAAATTTCAATTTGTTGTCCGGCTCGATACCATACCATTAGGGTTGGTGTATGTTGAGGTGACAGTGTGGAGCGATCCAAGATGTCGAAGCGATCAGGCACGTTTCATTAGCCATCACTCTCTCTCTGTCCGTGAATATATTTTTAGCAACTCGTGTATCGATAATATGCGATTCGACCACAAACATATTGCCTTGGGCTCACAAGAATAGAGCTCTTGACGAACACCTCTCACAGTTTTCTGAGATTGCAGCAGCGAGTAGCTCATACTACCAGGCTCTCCGATCGACTAATCTCTACTCTCCGGAAAAAGAACGCTTTCAAGCGAGATTCGCTGCGCCCCAGTGGGTGATAGTCTTGGGCCGGGAACCGTAAGACTCGGTTACTGATAAGCGGGCCAAGAAAAAACACATCAACGGCCATGGGTGGTTCTCTCAAATCAAAAAGGCAAATGAACTCGAGGAAGACGCGGATCGTGGGCGGTGAGTATACTCATGGTGGAACGGGAGTGTGGACATTCCAGCTTTGCGTTTTGAAGAAAATACCGGAGATGCTCTGAGTGAAACTGAGAACTTCGGCACAGCGTCCATTGACCGCCATTGAAGGCAAAAGACTAGTAGAGCGTCAAACCACTTTGTCCAGCGCCGCGACAACCATTTCTTGGCCGGTTTTCAGGACCGCTGAGGTTGGCGTTCCTGTTCGGGTTTTTCGACTCAACTAGTCTCTCCTTCGTTTTGCGTTGTCATGAGATGATCTCTCTGGTTCGTGTGTGCTCTGTTCGGTCATGCTCACTCTCGTCGTATTGTAGGCCTCCGCGGCTGTCACGATGACCGCTGTGAGTCTTTTCGGACTAGTGCATATTCTCCGATTGGACACTCGCGAAAGCCGGCAGTGTTATTACCTCCTGCTATGAACGAACGGCACGCTGCATAGATAGACCTCGCGCAACTCTATGCCTGTAGTCGGGAAGCATTTCTGATCCAGCCGGCTGCAAGGGATTGGCTTGCTGCGACGATGCGCGATTTTGCTGCGGGTATGGGCGCTTCAGCGCGGGCGACTCCATAGAGTATGCACGTGAAATTCCTTGTTTGTTTTAAGAGTGTGCCGCATTCGACCGTAGTCGAGTTTGGCGCAGGGCCAGCTATCGAGAACGCAATTCGCGCCTGTAGCGCATTCCTGCAGCATCCGCCTATTTGTCACTCAGGGTGTGGTGTCGGTGCGTACGACCGCTGTATTTGCTCGGCCCACATGCCGGCTAGGTCCTGCACATTCCACCAGAGCGAGGTGTATTGCGGCCGTGCCTCATCTTACGATACCGCGATCAAGGCTTGCCGCGCCGTCCAGCAAATGCCTCGCTGACCAGAGCCTCCGATGCGCGGCACGGGGGCAAGGTTGGCAGTGGGCCTTGAAGGTCGACAGGTTGCCAATGTTTTGCCTGGTGGGCAGTTGTGCTTTCGTTCAGGATGGCGGCGGATTGTCAGGCGCATGTTCGCGCTCGGGCGAGTCATTTTCGCCAGAACGGCGAAGGAAACGGGCAGCAGGCCAGCCTTCGTTATACGGCGCGACGGTCGCAATTCTATCGGCCAAGTGCTTGTGGAAGCTGGGCAGCCGAGAGCGCGGTCAACATGCTTGGGGCAGAGTGTGAATGTCAGATCTCGCGGCCTGCGGTTCATGCGCTTGCCCCCAAGAGAAGCATCGAAGCTTGTCCAGCGAGATGAGCGCGGACAGCCAACTCACAATCTCGGGCAATTGTTGTCGCTTTTGGATACGCAAGCAGCCAATTACAGGGCCTTGGGCTCCGGCACCCGGGCCTGCGTCGAGGTCTGCTGCCAGCAGATGCGCCAGTTCCGCTCACAGGCTGTTCATGGGACAATGAACAGAAGAGTTTTGCCAACTCCTCGTACAGTCAGCAGGCGTTCCAGTCTTGGCAGATCGCGCTGCAATACCTTCACGCTTCAGCATTATTCCGGCCTGCGCGGGAACAGGCTGCTCGCCGGAGATCCGAACTCCACAGGGCCTGCGGTTTTGCCGCCGCAAGGGCGTGATGACATGGGTGATAGTTGATGTGACATCTAGTGCAGCGCTGCTCGATGCACCATGTGTTGCGCGACGCGGGGCCCCAGGAGGAGATCGGATCGAGGATACGACAGAGCCCGTTACCCACCCAGGAAACAGCGCTCTGCAGCATCGGCGGTCATCGTAGAGGTGGACGCGAGAGCGGTCCTCGGCGCGTCGCCTCTTATATCAGTACACCGTGCCTCTGCCGTGACTGGCTGCCACGGTTATCTCGTGTGAAGTCAGGTGAGTGCGCCGCTGCGGCAGAGGCGTTCAATTGCGTCCGTTTCCCAGCCCTGAACAGGCAGCAACCCGCTGCTTGTTGCGCCGGGCAACCAGAGCAGCCGTCGTCGATGAAGTGGCGGTAATCTTCAATTCTTGCGGAAGGCGCGGCTGCCGCGCACAGCGGTATCAGTGGCCTGAGCAATGGCTTTTCTTGAGATGCCGGTTCATGACGGATTCCACCCCCGTTTCTACGTGGGGGCTCCTCACACGGTTGTTTTTAGCGGCCCTGGCGTCCAATGCACGGAATGGCCGGACGAAGGCATCATAGCGCCTTGGTGATGTTCCTCGCGCTGATCGGTGGTTCAGGTTGCGGAAAGCAGGCCGAAATGCTGTCGGTCGGTGGTTTCTGCGGCACCGCCACAAGCGAGCCATTAGGGCTTGACTGCAGGTTCTCGGCCAAGCGCCGTTGAAGCTTTCCCACCAAGACGACCGCCAACGTGTTCCCAGCGGCTGATTAGACCATGACGAAAAGTGATAAAGCAGGTGCGGGAACGCTGGGCCTTGCGATCATCACGCGCCAGGCTCGGTCAGCAATGGGTGAAGTCGGACTGGCCCCATTGATGATATTATTCGGGTCTCTCAGCGTCGGTCCTCTCGAACGGAAGGAATGTAGTGTACGGGCTCGGACCGCTGTACATGCAGGCCGACGCACTTGCCACGCGATACCCGCCAGTCGTACTCAGCGGTGCCGGCGCGGAAATACGGCGTCGTCGTGAACGCCACGGGTGGGGGATAGGCGCTTCGGTTGAACCCCTGTGGCGCCGAACCACAGGGTGACCGGCGCTGGCACAGCAGGCTGTCCACTTCCAACAAGAGGGAGAGGTTCGCTTACTCCCATTAGCGTATCGAGAGGATCGCTGCACAGTATGCGCCCCTGAAGAACGATCTTCCGCGCTTTTAGAGGGCCGCTCGGGTCGGCACTTCAGAAAGCGTCGGGCGGTTCGTAGACTGAACCCGGTCCGCGCAGGCAGCCGCTCGTGCGCTGACTCGCTCTCTCTCTCTCACGCGTGGTTTTTCATGTTTATAATCTCAATTTGCATGGTCGTGATGGGTTGCTAGGCCAATCCGGGTCCTCCCGTTTCGCTGGCAGAGAGACCCGGGCTTACAACCCGACAGCGGACCAGCACCTATCCCAGAAATCAAATCAGGCCGGTGGAGGCTGCCTCCAAAAACGGGCAAGGCCCGCTCGTTTCCGTTCAGGCCCCACGGCCAGCGGTGGTCGGCACCGGCCAAGGCACTCGTTGTCGCTCATCAAAGACAGTCACTTCGAGACCCAAGGCAGCGGCCACGACTCGTGATTCTGTACCATGGCCGCACCAACTCGAAGTTGCTGAAACGCCATTCGCATGCCCAGTGTATAAATTTACGTGGTCGCTCGAGATTTCTCGGTTTCGCGCCGAATCTTTCACGGCGTATGACACGCATCGCAAACCTTGCAAAGCCCGTGATGACCGCAAGACGGCACAGGATTGGATGACTGGCGGGTTCGTTGGATGGGTGGTGCCAGCTTAGAGCAGGGGCGGCCGTTTGCAATTATATGCGATGCAGGTGACGACACTCGGATTCGGACGCATATTGGGACGATCCAGTGTTTCATTTCAAACGTCCAGTACGCAACGGCACATCAGGAAAACCATCATGGGTTGACAATATCTACCATCGGTCGGCTGGAACATATGGCATGGCATCCAGGAAGACTCACGAGTCACAGCCAGAGTTCAGCCAGAACCATCAATACAAAAAAGCTCAATTCAGCAATTGCTAGTGCACATGGTCCAACCGGCAGGTTCCTATGCTGCGGCGAGGACGGCGAGTGGATAGTGGGTTGCCTGGAAGCACTGCAGATAAACATCTGAGATAGCTGTCGGAGATAATTTGGTAGATGCGTACTCGCCGCGCCCTCGACAGGTGAGTACTTTGAGCGCTCATGGCGGCTGTTGAACGGTACTGATGTGCAGATTTCTCCCCGGACACCTGCTCGCCAGACTCTCTTCGCTGGCTGCTCAGCGCCTCATGGCTAGAGCCATCGCGGCGGCGAGGGCGGATAACTGATGCGCAGCGTCCGTGACAGCAAAGGCGTACCAGATCAAGGGTATGGCTGCAAAACGCTTGCAAATGAGCGGCCGGACACCGCTGGGCAATATTGGCGTGACCGTGGCGCCGGTGCAGGTCGCGGCCATCAGACCGGGAACCTGTTTTCATTGCGACAATCCCCGTTTTTGACGCCTTGCGCCGCGCCTGCGGGTGCCTTGCTATCTCTCTCTAATTCCTTTATCTTTTACGATTGCTCAGACAAACGGTCTTCGTCGCTCGACGGATTACCACGCAGTGTGAATCGCGCCAAGAGTCACAGCCCGCAAGGAAGCAGGATAACGAGCCAGGCGAAAAGCCGTTGCTGCGGCACCGCCCCAGCGCGCCGCCGAGGTATTCACCGTGTCGGCATCGTTAACGACCAGGCAAATCGTCCAGGCAATCCTTGTTGTCGCAGCCGAGTAACGGCCGTTCCCATCCAGGGCGTTGAGGTTTTTGCCGCACGGATCTTGCAAAAATACCGCTTCAACGTAATGAGCGGACTCGGATCCACAGCCCGCCCGTCGACAATGCGGACAGCTTCGCGCCGTCCCGATCTGTCCGCTTCTCCAGAGTCCTGAGTTCACCGGCTTCCAGCGCGGCTGACCAGCCAGCGAGCCGAACGTTGCAATTCGCTGGGTCCGGGGGAAAGATCATCAAAGTCTCAGATAGCACAGCTAGATAGTCGTGATGTCCATGCGCGCTCCTGCGTTCATGTTCGTATAATATCGATCAGAGAGTGCATAAGTAATGCGGAATTGAGCCATCAAAAATGAACCCAGAACAAACGAAGTGTTGATTTCGCGCCGATTTTACTATTATTGGCGCATTAGCCCACTCGGATTCCACATTTATCACATTCTTATACCATCGGTTATCTCGGGGGGGGGGGAACCAGATTGCGGCACAGACACTCTCCCCACTTGTTAGGGGCTTCAGCCCTGCTGGACTGGATTGAAGCCAATACAAGGCGGCAGACAACACTGTGATCGGTGAATCCTTATCAGTTAATGGAGAGCGGTGCGCGTACTCAAAGAGGCGAATGGATAAATCCTCGTTAAGGCACGAAAGGTAACACAAGAGAATCGGCTATCAATTAGCACACTGCATGGGACATGATTGAGAAACAATTTGAAGGTGAAACGATTGAAACCGCCATTTAAGGCCCCTCAAACATTCTAGTGTCCTATTATCAAAAAGAAAGTTGCGGAAACTTGAACACGATTGGCGCACTGAAAGATTTGACACCGATTCCTTGCTTGGTCTTTTCGTGGGCGAAGTGGGCCCAGTGTTATGAAGCCACTTCGAAAAACTGGCAACGCGGAAGCAGTGCATTCAGTTGGCTACCTGCGCGAATTCGAGGAAGAACTGGGCGATACGCTTTGGTATCTGGACCGCTACTGTGCCGCCGGCCTCGGTATACATCAGATTGACTGATTTGTTGACGAAGTCTTGCGGAGTCTGGGGTTCACGCAAAAGCATTGCTGCGAACGCGCGCCACTCCATCCACTGTCCCCAGTGTTCATTCAGCGCGGAAATCAGATCGCGCGCTGGACTGATGTTTCTCTCGTGGACATGCTACGGCGCCTTTCTTGCGTAGATGCCGGACGGACAGAAGGCTCGGCCTGCCTTGCAGATTTCACACGTTGCCTATCTAGAGGCCGTTCAGGCATCGGGCGTCTTCGTTTTGCCGCAGTTTTGCATGGCACATTTGCCAAGGTTCGGGTACGTTTCCTGAACCTTGACCCCAAGCACCTGCCCGATTTTTGACAAGGAATTTTCTGTAGACGGAAACAGCTTTCCCGGAAATTCCAGATTAGAGGTGACCCAGGCCGCCCGAATGCGGCACAGTTACCTTGCGTGGAAAGGTGTGTTTTCTCCGGTGACCCGTTGACCGACAACTCGAATCTCGGATACCGTTTTCCATGACTGCATGTGTTTTCATTTACGCAAATGCTGCGATTTCCTGCACTGGTCCCCGGACTTTCCGGCGCCCTGATCAAAGCATAAAACGCAAGAGCAACGCCTGCGTGGATTGAGGCCAGCGGATTAGCGGGTCGGGCGATAGGGCGTGGACGAGGGAGTTTCAGCTACATCTTCGCTCAAGCCAAATCCTTGAATTTCTTATGAGGGACAAAATTCGTCTACTTTCGACTTGCTCAAATTTGTGCGCAACTTTGTTCAGGGAGTACGAAGGTCGAACAATGCCCTGTGAAACTTTGGGAAGATTGCCCATCTTGCCAGGATACAGCGTCTTCGACAATTCGCCAACACAACGGCGGGAATTGTTATCGGCGACCGCAACGAAAGGACGCTGCGCTTAAGGCAATGTGATCCGAGAAACGGGTAGAGGAGTAGGACCAGGAACCGGAGCCATTCTGCGGGCGATAACCTGAGTTTGGCGCTTTGAAAAACATTTCACAATCCCATATGACGACCGATGCCGCGGTCCCATTTGATCGTAGAGAGCGCACAGCCCATGAGGCGTGATTATCTTAGCGTCGATTGCTTGACCGTGCTGGTGAGTGAGCGATATCGATTGCCATTTGGGTCCGGTCGCGATTTCGGAGATATCGGCGAGAGGTTCGGACGCACCGGCTTGGCCGCTCACCTGATGACGTGCATTACGCCGACCACCTGTCGCGTTGGGACTGTCGGTGCAGCGCCCGACCATCGGCGACACCCTGGCTCGAGGCGCACGGCGACATCGTGATCTGGGATATCCTAGTCGGGTCTGAGACGTGCCACTTTCAATGTGGAATGTATTCCCTGCATCCGCATGACCAGGCAGATCCCTTCAAACCGTGCGCCCTTAATTAGCGCTGGAACGGCGCCGCGGGGGTGCGATATTTGATGGGCCATCATTAAGCGTCTTTAACAAATCCTCGCCGAATTTTGTCGCGTTGGGCAATGACGTGATTTACCGCGCTTGCTGACACCTTCGGGACCAGATACGCTTACACAAAGCGCGGTCATCCCAGCTATGGGGGGCAGACAGAGTTTTTGCTACCATGAGTCTATGTTATGCTAGTGAGATGCGTCCGCGATCGGCTCGACACTTTCTGCCAAATTGTTGCTAAGTTAGAGCCTAAAATGCAGCGATGTCCACGGACCAAACCAAACGGTTGCGATGCTCCAGAGCGACCGCAATCTCACACTGAAAGGCTCTTCGTTCTTTATTTCGCGCTGCACGAACAGGCCGGTTTACAGTATTCCTTTTATTGAGCAAGCAGTTTAGCTATTGAGTGCAGGAATCCGTTACGCGGTCCGAGCACCCCGAGATTAGTCAAGGCCTCAGACTGTGAATATGAGGCCATTGCTTTCTCCGTTACAGATCGCTTCGGCTACTGCAGTTAAGCCTTTTCAACATAGGCTGGCGAGGACGTAGGGTACACCATAGGAAATACCACCCGACGTGTGGAATTCGGGCAAGAAGGATGAATTTGGACGGTGAAGGAAATATCGTGCAAGCCCTCAATCAAGGTGCGACCTGTGCGACGGATTGTGTTCGGTCAAGCATCATCACGGCGGCGACCAAAACCTCTACGACAGCCTTTCGAACGTGCATGATCGTTTGCGACTTCTCACGACAAATTTCGCTGGAGAGGCGGAATCAACGGCAAACCATAACTACATCATGCGGCGCATTACGTGAAAACTACCTTTCATGGGCAGACCTGCACCATCGTGCTCTGCCGGCGCGAATAGTGCGGACGTAAATAGTACGTCTGATTGGGAGATTCAGGCGTCATTGGTTCCAAAAGATGGGAATGGTCAGGTATCTTGGCTTCCGACATTGTTCACTGCATACCCAATAAACGGCACAGAGAAGCCACTCGCGCCTTTTCAGGAACATAGTCGATTAGTGGATATTGCGTTTGGGATTCGTGCGAGCGGATTTATTGTGGCCAATCTTAGTGACACTTACTGATGCCCATTGAAGAAAGCGAATGCCACATCCAAAGGATTTTGATGTTAATCGCAGCTCGAATGGGAAATCAACAGATGAGTGCGGCCTGCAGGATCGCCTGCTACCCACCGCGTCCTAAGACTGCTTCGTATCACGTCGTATGGGCAGATGGTCGGGATGATGCGCGCGGATTGCGAGATCGTGTACGAAGAATTTCGACGGAATAGGTACTGGACGGACGGCGTTGTTACCGGGTGCCGGTACCGGTTTGCCAGTACACGGGGGGATAGTTCATCGCCCCTTCCCACTGCATTGATCTGGACCTGCTGAACATAACGCGATCATTTACTACTCCACGATGATAGTTATGCAGGAGAATGTCGGAAAAAACGGGCTGAACGGTTATATCCATCGGACAAGGAGGCAAGATCGTTGGCGCGCCGCAATGTACAGAGATTATACCATTCCGTTCGGCAGCCCCTTCTGGCGATACCGCATTGCCGTTCTATGCTGCGCCAAGGTTCAGTCGTGTACCGGAAAGAAGTGGCAACGAGGGAATGCCAGGTTGCGGCCGAGATAGTCGGCTGCTCACTGCACACAATCGTATCAGATTGCGGCGCCAAGCTGGCGCTCTTGGGGAGGTGGAGACGGGCAGGAGAGGGATCTTTCGTCAGCCATTGCGAAAGCGGACGCGATGCTACCGCCTCGCGGGTTCGTCGCTTTCGTGAACGACAAAACTCAAGACGTTTCACTAACATCACTTATTTACGGACGCGAAGGAGAACTGAGACCCGGAGAGGTATTTTAGGCCACCGGTTCGAGAGAGGAGAACGGTGCAAGGCACGTTCTCCGCAATCGTTTCTGACCTTACGACTCTAGCCTTTGGTTGGTATTCCTAGCCGACTACAGGCAAGCGAACAAGCGGCGCCCCGATCGTTCTCGGCGATGTGTGCAAGGCGGAACCAGTCGCAACTATCCTACGGAAGCAATCTTCCTAGGTCCGGATTCTCTACGACGCCCGGAGATTAAGATGGATCGAGCCCGCTATTGGATTGACCGGTCACTCGCTTCGCACGGATATAGCTCCCATGTGGACACTCGTTCCGAGGGGCCACGCACGCTAATGTAATCGACAAGACCCGACAAGCGCTAATGTTTACCGCCCACAGAGCTCTTCGACGTGAGTAGACGCAGATAAGCGCCGGGAGATGATTCGTCTATTCCCGACACCTCTGGGTGAGATCGAGGAGAGTCCTCATGATCAAGGCTCTCAAGGTGACTGTACCATCGCGACACGCTGGAGCTTACGCTGGGGAGCTATCATACGACACTTCCAAGGGTCAGCGCTCAGTACGCAACTTCGGATAAGCGAAGATGCACTGGACCGGGCCCGGAACAGCTTGCCTGCGCGGTGAGGGTACGATTCGTGGCTCATTTTATCTGCACCGTGTTGTTCCGTGCCGGCATGCGAAAATTGTCTACGAGGCAATCTCTCGAATCCCAAAGGCCTGACCTTTAGATGTTCAGGCATTTGACAGGTGCTTACGCTACAGCCCTGGCAGGTTCAGTTCGTCCACAGTCGGCACTGAGCGATTCTGCGCCAGCGCTTCTTTCGATGGGCTGTGGTCTCCTGGTTGCGAGAAGGCGAAGCAGCAAGATCGTTGCAGACGTGATACATATTGCGAACATAGCTTCCGATTCGGGCTGTTGCAAGATGGTTTGCGTATCGCGTAAACGCATCAAGGATCAGGCTCTATTGATGACGCCCAGTTTCAGAAATGCTCAATGGAGAGAAATACTGTCTCGATGGCGTGGACCGCGTTTCCTTAGCGCGGAAAGCTTATGACCCGATGTTTCGGATGCGCGCGGTCCTTTCGGCGGCAAGATTGGGATATAGCTTGATGATCCCAGCGAGCATGAAGGGAGCCATGCCGGCATCGTCGAAGAGGGCGATTCTATGCTCTCGAAGACGGGCCTGCGGTGTGCCCTTAGGTGCTTTTTCGGTTGTGCTGCCAGAGACGTGGCATTGCAGATCAACCTACTTGGGATCAGTCGAAGGCGCGATTCCGCGGAGAGCAGTTGTCCACCTATGGTCCTCTCTCGAGAATGCGCTACTGCGAGACAGCCATACCCGGTAACGCTGCGGCAATATTGGCGGGCTTCGCTGAACGCTGATCGTGTGGCGAGGCAATGGCCTATTGAGGTCGCCCATACTCTGGAGCGGTAGGGCTAGCTAGAAGCAAGGCGCAGCACCCAGGAGAGGTGAGGTAAATTCTTGCATGTCCGCTTTTCTATGCCTCAATTCTTTTAGCGGAATGTGAATTTCCGGCCCTGACCCGGTCATTCGTCATCTCGACAGCGGCGATCGCTTTCCGCCCTTCTAAAGTCCGGGGAAGTGTTTGTTCGTGCAAAACCTCAACTATATTGCATGCGCACTTTGTGACCGGCTGCGCAAGCCGGAGGCTGCGTCGGGCGCGCTCGACCCGTTGAGTGCGGTGGGCTTATAGCCCACGGAGACATCTCGATCTCAACTAAGGAACCTGCACCTCGTGATGGCGACAACCATTCTTGGCCCGGTGCCGACAACCACTTGGCCGTGGGGCTTGGACAGAAACGGGCATGCCCGTCTGGAGGGGCAAGGCCCACTGGCCTGATTGAGTTTTGGGATAGGTGCTTGGTCGCTGCGGGTTGGGTAACTGGATCTTCTGCTTCAAACGGAGGACCCCGGATTGGCCTTACAACCCATACACGACCAGCAAGTTGAGGTATACATGACGACCTTCAATCACAGTCAGAGCACCGCTTGCTGCCCGCGCGGGTTCAGGCGAACGGACCGCTCGGATCTCACGCTTTCAGATGGCAGATCGCTACACGCTTCGAAGCGCCAAGATCGTCCGGGCGCAACGGTGGCTCCCCTGTGAAAGCTACTCGCGCGGACCTTTTCTTTGCTTGAGAAGGGACAGCGCGTTGCAGTCCGTCATGTTCGCCACCTTCATAAGCCGCGCATCCACTGGCGCGATCCCTCGATGATCGTATCGGCGCACCGGAGCGGCGGCTGAACGTTGGCACGCAAGTGGGGCGCTGAGTGGGATCCCGAGCGCGAATCATCTTCCAGCCAGGACGCCGGAGCGGCGCATATCATGGCCACTCCAGACTTACCCATGCGACGAGCTGGGCGTCGACGATTGCTAGGGCAGCCGTTCCGCACGCTGCATATATATTCCTCGCTCAGTGGTCTACAGCCGCTGGAACATGTTAGTGGGCTCTCGTGTGGGCCGCCGACGCTGTTACGCGGCCTTGCCGAGACACGCAGGCCCCTGGTTCGCGTATGCGCGGTGCGCCGTGCGCAAATCACCACCGGACACGACAGCCTCTCAGCGCCTTTCCGTAATCTGACTGTCGAATCAAACGCGAATATTTGACCAAGAGATAATGACTTTGTCGGGCATTTACGGCATGACGATTGCCAGTCGCACAATCGCGGTGAGGCCACGAGAACGGGGCCGGGTAGTGAATCAAGAACCGGCCCACATATAACGTTCCGCATCAACAGGCGCTATCGGATAACTCGCGCGGCGCAGCGTGCGACTTCGCATTGGACGTCAAAAGATACCGGCGCTTTGTTCGAACATGTGGGTGTGGCAGGCGCGCAACAAGCGACGGGGTGGGCTGCCGTTCTGGCAGAAAGGACGCATTTGAAGCCCTGTGCCGCAACGGCGGGACGACAGCACCTTCACTGAGGATTGTGCGGCCGGTCCCCGGAGGGATGGGTTCACTGATCAAGAGCATCTTCACAGCGCCCCGATCGCAGATTGATCGGGCCAACGTCTTGCGGGTTCACCTCTACGATGACCGCATTGAGGCGTTTCGGGCAAGCACCCTCGTCGTGGAACCCATGCCCCGGCGCACGCAATGGGACGCAACACCATTGGGGCCAGCGCGTCAATGTCAATCCAAACTTATCACATGTGCGATCCACGCCCTGCGGCCGCAAAACGCAGGGCCCTTGTGGGAGTTCGACTTCCCGCGAAGGCCTGTTTCCCACCGGCTGAATACGCCGAGGGCATGGAAAGGTATGCAGCGGGACCTGCCAAGCGGGGGACACGCCTGCGCCGGAATGGTCGATCTGCTGTTCAATTTGCACATGTTCAAGCCCTGTGAGGCGGAACTGGCGGCATCTGCGATGGCAGCAGGGACCTCGACGCACCGGTCGCGGTGCGGAGCCCACCGGCCCTGGTGTTGTTGCTGCTGGCCTCCAAAGGCCACAGATTGCCAAGGGAGTTGCTGTCGCTCACCTCGCTGGACAGCTTTCGATGCTCTCTTGGGGGCAAGCGCATGACCGCCCGCGAGATCGACATTCCACACGCTGCCCAGCATGCTGACGGCGCTGCGGCCTTGCCCAGCTTCCACAAGCATCTGGGACCGAGATTGCAACCGCGCCGGACACCGAAGGCTGGCAGCGCCCGTTTCTTGCCGGTTCGGGCGGGGAATATGAATGGCGAGCGAGGACATGGCGGGCCGCATCAGGCGGCAATTCTGACGAGGCACATAACTATCCGGCAGCAAAGACACTGGCAACCTTCGAACTCAGGGCCTGCCAACCTTTGCCGCGTGCCCGCTCGAGCACCTGGCGGCAGGGCGGATTGGCTTGCTTGGACGGCGGCGGGGCAACCCTTTGAGGCGCGAGTGCGCGGGCCAAAATTCCGGGTACCGCAGGACCGCACATTCCCCTGTGCGACCATCTACGGTCCACCAGTCTCATGGTGGAGGGGCCGGGTTCATTTCGCGCTCCTTTCATTCACTCTCGGGGAGCAGATTCTGTGCAAGAGAGCTTCAGGGGGACGCCCGCGGGGGGGGAAAAGCGGGGAACCCCTCGTTTCTCGAGGCGGGGGGGGCTTGGCCCCAAAAACTTATTTTCCTCTTCTTCCC
>Ga0163217_1101887_pt1 | contig 16603 bp, 12 predicted proteins | sample SynspAceP_FD_185933 | JGI IMG/M metagenome (GOLD analysis project Ga0163217, IMG submission 185933) | Saline lake microbial communities from Ace Lake in Antarctica - Synechococcus sp. Ace-P (PacBio error correction) | ecosystem: Environmental > Aquatic > Non-marine Saline and Alkaline > Saline ... | reverse complement strand
ACCCTCTGGAAGGACTGTGTTGCGTTAAAGTATGCGGACGCAAGTGAATGACGCGGCTGGCAAGCCACTTTACAAAATCGCTGACTTAATCGCAAGTATAAGTCTCCGCGTCTATACTCTCGCGCGATAACTTTCCAAGTAAAGTTGGGTCAGAAGTAACTGTTGCATACAGACATGGAGCAGGTGGTTTTGACCAAACGGGAGGCACTTATCTTGGATCAATGACAAGAGAATTCACTCCAAAACATTCAGACAAATGAGCGGCATATTGGTTCTAGCCTCACGGAGAGTGCCAATGGAGGGTTAAATTCAAATCGGAATGTCGAGAAATCAACTTCCTGTAGATTGATGTTACGCTCAACATATCGAAAACCTAAATAAGGCGCTTTAACCGCAGTTGATCAGGTATCCTTTGAGTCAAAAAAGGGCGAGCTCTTTGGCTTACGGCCGCATGGAGCAGGGAAAAACAAGTATTTTCCGCGATGCTCACACGCTCCTGATTCTGATGGCGGTATCGCTACGGTCAAGGATCTAGATGTAGTTACGACTACAAGCAATTAGGAGCAAGTGGTATATTTGCCAGCGCAAATTCTCGTATGACCAAGATTCTACGTAGAGGAAAGATTTTAAATTTCTTCGCACGCTTTTTCATACAACTATAGAGAACTATGACTTGTCAGGAAATCTTGTGCAGTTCGGAGCCTTTCAACCCGGAGGCTGGTAAGCTTTCTGGAGAATGAAGCCAAGTGGCATTTGCTGTGGCCCTGATTCACAGCCTTCGGTTTGTTCTGTGAGGCTACCACGGTGTGGATTACGTTTCCCGAAGAATTCTGGGATATGCTTAGCGCCTGGAGCACAAGGAATTACTATTTGGTTTCGACTCCCTTATATGGATGAGTGCGACACTTTGTGAGCGAATTGCTTGATCAAGGAGGAAAATTCATGTCCTTGATACGCCAGAAGCCATTATCAAGTTTTCCGGAGGTACCGCTTTTCGCATGATCATCAAAAATGAGGTGTGCTGGCTTAGAAGTTTACGGAGGCAAGGATCTGCAAAGTTGCTTTGCTTTGGGAGTTTCGTCCTCACATTCAAAGAAAATTCACCGGTAATTCAGCAATTGTTTGAAGCCTTGGAAATGTAGGTCCATACTTCCTTGTGTAGTTAAGGAAATTCACGCAACATTGGGAAGATGTTTTATTCAATTATTGAGCCATTGATATGGAAATGTAGTATCAAAACGGATAAGTCACAAAATTGGGCGATTCATTTGCTACTTGATTCGATCTCCTTCGAAGGTTGATGAAGGCGAAATTTTCGGGTTTCTCGGCTAAATGGGCGTGGTAAAAACTACGCGATGCGCTGCTCTGCGGGCTGTCCAGCCGACTTTGGAGAAGCTCGATTGCAGGGGAGCGTATATAGAAGCCGGAAAAATTCAAAGCAACATCGGCTTACGATGAGTCAGACAATTTCTCGCTTTACGAAGGGACTTGACGTTGATGAGAAATTCGGCTTTTTCGGTGGAGTTATTGGACTCGCGACAAGGAATCACGGAGGAAAAGTGGACCACCTGATCGATCTCTTGGACTGAAAGGTGGAAAGTAGAAGCTCGTAGGTCTCACTTCCTAGGATGGAAGCAAAAAACTTGCCTTTCTCAGTGGCGATCAGTTATGAGCCGAAATCGTCTTCTCGATGAGCAACGGCGGGGTTGATCCTGTGCAAGGCGCCGTTTTGGGTTTGATCTATGAGGATCATCGCGCGCATCACGATCTTCGTGACTACCATTACATGGATGGGCGGATCTTGCATCCTCTTCATGAGGTAGACGGGAATGGAAGCGCTTGACACGCCGACGCCTCAGACAACGTCCATGCAGCTTGTCGATGGACGAGGTTTCTTGAACTAGCGCCGCGGGGCAAAAAGACAGCAGGACTATATGAACAGTTTTTTACTTTTGTCAGGAAAAGAATTTTACACGTTATTTGAGTCAAAGGACGGCTTTTCTCATGCTGTTTTGGGGCTTCCAATTGTTTTAGTTTTTTTTCTGCAAGGATTATGCCTCTTCGCTTTGCGCTGACGAATGGATCAAAGGATTCCAAATTGTGGTAGTCGATACGCCAAGGATCCAGCATCCAGGAGATCATCCAAAGCTTTTTGTGCAGTGATCGTTGAACTTCAGGTCTCTGATGGTCATCGGAAGATCGAAAGCTTTCAGAAGGATCGTAAATCTCCTGTTAGTTTTCCAGCTATTTTCAATTCAGATCTTTTTTGGCACCAACTCAGCACGATCCAAGTTCGTGATGCTTCTTGCCAAATAAAGCAATTCATTGACCCACTATGTCATAACATTGTTCGGATTACCAACAGGAGCGTGCTGCAAGAATCACACACCCTCTAATTCCAAGCGGAAATCAGAAGCTCTTACAATCCGGAATTGAAAGGAGCGACGACTTTGTGCCTGGTGGGGTGGCCTTGGTTCTAGTGTTAGTTTGCGTGTTGATGACTTCCCATTTCTATCGTTCCGTGAAAGGAAAATTGGCACGATGGAGGACTCTTTAGGTTTCACCCATTCAATCCATTGGGGCTTGTGAGTCATCTCTAAGCGTCCCTTATTTCGGTGCTCATCGCTTGTGCAACCTGAGGTTGATCCTTGCTGCTTTGCGTATTTCTAATGGAAATTGCCTTTCGAAGGAAGCTTTATTTATTCTAGTGCGGAGAGTAGTTTTGCTCATCATAGCTTTTGCACTCTCTTGGGACTTTTGATCTCTAAGTAGTACGGATTCTCAGCAGATTGCTATGCCTACTTGCACTGATGGGAATGATGATTCCTACGATGCTTTTCACGGGGTTCTTGTTTCGTAGAAAAATATGCCTTTTGCCTTCGTTATTTCCACGTGGTTCCGAGCAATGTTCTACATCATCGTGTCGAAATCGAGGTATGATTCAAAAGCGTTGGGCTTTTCGGCGTCTGGGAAGGAACATGGTGCTTGGTAGGATGACGGCGTTCTTCCTTTTTGTGAGTTCAAAAAATTTAGAAATCAGACTGCATGAGCATACTTACTATTCCTACCAGAAAAGGTTTAAGAGACCTTTTCAGAAATTAATCGTCTACTTCCGATGATTTTTGCTTATTGCCATGATCTCAAGCTGGTGGTGATTGCATTGGCGGCAGATTATGAAGATAAAAACATCAATATTTCGATCGTCGATACGGGACAGAAGTCCGTAATTCGCAGCAGTTTGGTTTCTAGATTACTTGTCAGGGGTATTTCGATTAGCGGTTTTGGAGATTCTTTTGATGCTGCTTTTCAGCAGATCGAAGAAGAAGTCTGATTTGATTCTGGAGATTCCAGAGGTTTTGAACGGATCTCGTTTCGAGATAAACGTGAAATTATTCATTCGACTGTATGCCACTCAACGGAACCAGCAAATCTTGGCGTGATACCTCAACAGTCATTCAAAATTTCAATGCAGAAGTCAGATTAGAATGGATTGACCCTTACTCGATACAATCTTTCGCAGGTACAGTAGGCTTCTTCGGGGGGGGGGGGAAATTTTTTGGTTTTTTTCCATTCCTTATATTTGCAATTACCGATTTTCATTGGTTCCTGGCATCTTCATTTCTGGTGAACGATCGTAGGCCGCTATTACATGTCTCTTGAATATTGTAAAAGAAAAAGGAAGTTCGGAACTTATCGAAGACGATCACATGCACCATCAAAAAATATCAGTTTTTGTCTCGAAAATTCATTCCTTTTTGGTATTGGGGTTGTCTTTTCAGATAGGATTGTTTTTTGGGTTCGCGGATCTTGTATGAAAGAGATGCCTCTGGGGAAGCATATTCCTACTGTTTATGGTTTCTTGGCGATACACCTCGCTAGCTTTTAGGCTTGGATGCTGATTTCACCTACAGCATACCAGCAGCAGGCATGTCGGTTGCCTTTTTCATCATGATGATTTTTCCTTCTTATGGCGGGGCATTCAACATCGACAAGCATTGCAGACTGGCAAAAGTGGTCGCTACTCCAATCCTCTTACCTTTTCATAGAGTCATGCGCCGAGTTGTAATGTTAGGGAAGCGGATTTCCAGGATAAGCAGACATTTTCTGATTCATGAGGCTTTTTTGCATTTTCTCAATACTGGGCGGTCTTGAATTATCATAAGACATCCTAACCCCAGCTATTTGTGGTTTATAGATTTTCTAATTGGCTCAATAGTTCTTCAGCTTGTTTCAGTTCTCAGCTTTATCCTTCATTATCTAGGTCGATAGCCATTTCCAATCCTTGGGTTTTTCTCAGTTTATCCCGATTCCGGTCGTAAAATGCCATAAAGTGAATTAATGGACAGGCTCCATCGCCTGTTTTTTGTTGGGATCATAGACGCATGGACTGCATTTTTTACCCTGCTTTTTGATGTAGTTGCCGAGGAGACATAGGGTTGGTGCCGACAATTCCTCATCGGCAAACTGGGCTCATGCCCCGATGTATTGATGATTCTACCCATCAATGGCAATCTATGTAGATTCCGAGGTACATGATTTTCGGGTTTTTTTTTTCTATGCGTGGGAGTGTGTGCTGTCCAAAGCATAAAATTTCATGGATAAACCATCAGCGCTGGTATTGGTGTGCATAGGCTTGCTCTAAGATCTGGGTAATCGGGAAGTGGCTCAGGCATTTCATTTTTGTCTTCCGTCCAAAAACCCAAATGCGGGTAGCTTCGCTCATAGGGTTCGAAATCGAAAATTCATTCTCGCACATACGTCAGGCATCATATAGGCTTATAATTCCACGTTATATTTCGCGACACCTCTGTGAAAGTAGACGTCGTTCTCCCTCGAGGCAAATGTAGATTCGATTGATTTTCTTTCCAAATGATTCTCACTTGTTGGACTACTTCCAAGGCGAGAGCATTTTTGAATTCATCGCAAATTCAACTCGAATGAAAAAGAAAGAGGTCCAGGTAGTCAATCGCATCTTGGTATCTCCAAAATGAAATCAAGAGATTTTCACAGAATAATTCCAGATTCAGCGATTCGGCCCGACTTGTAGGCCAGAGTTGAATACTGTTTCATCAATAGTTCCGATTGGGTCTTCATCCCGCTTTTTCAGCATTTCCACTAGTGACTTCACAGATTTTGGATGAGTTTTTGGCTTACGCAAAAGACGTTTATCTTTCAAAGCTGACCGTTTCAGCATCAAAATTCCACTTGCCGTCTATGGGTTTTTTCCCTCCATGAGGATGTCAATCTTTCCGCAATCTGCGATAAAAGGTTTCCATCAGAGGTCTTTTGTGCTTTGAAAAAGTCCTGCAAAATATTTCTCGTTCGGTTAGAAAATGTCCGAACCAAACGCTCTTGATTGGGATTATTCACTGATCTGAAATTTTATCGAAGCTGCTGATTCGCAATATACTCATCAGGAAGTTGAGAATCGGACGAATCAAACCTTCTTTTTTGACCAGTTAGTGATCATCTTCCAGGTCTTTGGCATTTGTTCTGACTGTCTAATGTGAAGTACCAACTTGTGGAACCCAGCTTCTTGAGGTGATCAGCAAAATTCCGCCATAGACTGAAAAAGCGGCCAACCACTTTTTTGAATATGATGCGGCACATTTAATCTGTCGCTGAACGCTCTCCAGCTAGAATAAGTGACATTCAATCCACTTCTCAAACCAGGAATGGGCTAAATTCAATTGATCACCTAGATCAACGCCATGTTTCGACATAAAAAAGGGCTTTTATATTAAAGCCATTCGAATCGGAATGTTCTGAAATCATATAAGCAGGCATGGAGGGAAGTTCTTCCTTCCTTTGGCCTGATCCGTAGAAGCTGTACGTAAATCGATTTCGTTTTTTTTTTTTTGTTTGTTTTTGGGGGGCCCCCCCACCCAAAGTATTTTTGGGGGGCCAAAAGTTGGGGGGGGGGGGGGGGGCCTAGGGAAGAATCGGTGAAACGTCATGGCTATATCCCTATGTCTGTCCACACCAAGAGAGATTGCAGCAAAGCAATAATTGATTCTTGATTTGGCTGCTTGTCTGAGCACCGGGATTCCTGATACACTCCCAATACCAAAGGCTTGAAGATTTACTTGAGCCCATATCCAATTGAGAGGAATAGACCTGATTTTATTGTTGAAGCAGTGTTAGATCTTGAGCCTGTGGTTGGCTCATAAGCTGTGAGAGGGTCCTCCAGAAAGATCAAAAACTTCCCCTCCATGAGCGGAGCTTTTCAATGGCAAGCGCTATGGCTCCATCTAGAAGCGAAATATTTGGGCTGAGTCAAATGGATGGCAGAGATGCCAAACCATTACTTCTTCATTATGAAAAGCACCCAAAGCCATAGTCATAAAGTTGGTGCGAGCTCCCATCTAATTTTCTCCACTGAAAATCCCAGTACACCTGTTTGATTCGTCGAGTTTGGCTTGCCATACCTAAATCCTCCAAGGTGCATCACGTCCATGTAGCTCACTTGGCCTCCAACGGGAAGAAGGAACTAAAGGTCAAGTTCTCATCGGTAGGGCATAGGTGCCCCAATCTCAGAGACGCTAAGTAAGCCATGCTCTGCTGAGAGTTATTCAGATCAAATCCATCCACTGTTTCGCACTGAAGATGTAGTGATCGTGATGTAAGCAGAGTTAGGAAGTAAACAGATTCGATCTAGACCCGGCCATTGATTCGGAAGTTTACTCCGATCTAGGTCATTTCTGACGAAGCAGTAGGGGGGTTCAGGTAGAGCGGTGCGATAGAACTGCGAATTACTGCACATCTGAGCAAAAGAGCTGATGCAGCTAACAGCGCATAGATTATCGTGGAACTTTTTTTCATATTCTATCTGATTAAAGGTTTATTCGCTGTTTTTTCAAATTGACGACCATCGCTGGAGCGTAAGTGATTCGATAGTAGGTATTACTGGCAGTAGAATCTGCCTTTGGAAAGGTTCATCCAGCCTTTACTTTCGAACTATGGTAGAATAAATTCCGTTTCCCAAGTATTGAAACATCCATGGTTGAAGCTCGATACTGCTTTGATCTTTGGAATAAATGTATCATGGTCAAGCCATCCCTTTCGGAGTGAAGGCGTTTGGCATAACTCCAGCTTCCGACTGGGTTGAAACTGGATGTTTTGGACTCTTGGCTAGCGCAGCCATAGATATCGTAAGCCTCGAATCACATCAAATATTCTGCTTTTCAAAGTGGTGAATTGGATCGATATTGGAGATTTGTCTCCATCTCCAAAAACTCCCATTTCCCAAGGATAAACTCATCAGAAATCACGCTTTCGAAGATGATTTCCTTCCGACCTGTACTTCTGCTTCACTATTGATTTCTAAATTTTCTATTGTTGAACGCAATTCTTCTCCTTAGTGTGGTTTGGATTGGGGAAGTTCTACTTTCGTTTCGTTCAATTGTACAATCCTCGGCATCGGTGAATTTGGAACTTTAATGATTCTTTGATTTCGAAAAATTGATCTCTGTTTGTCTATATCCCCGTTATTCCAAGTAATTGCGGTATTGGCTCTTCCCGTGATAGATTACCCAGGCCACTCCTTCGATGGAACCTATTCGCACAGTCCACATCAAACTGATTCAATTCGAGGCATTGAGCGCTGGGTTCGGTAAGCTGAAAGGATTTTGTGAAGCCCAGCCTTTCGGTCTGTTACGGTGATTTGATAAGATCCAGCATTTAGGGTTGTTTTCGAGTTTAAGTCTCTGAAGTTTCCATAGACCAAGTGACTGGAATATTTTCCAAAAGCTCTTTCACTCCAGTTGGATCTGACCGTCAGCGTTTCCAGGCACAGGAAGCATTGGTTGATTCGATGAGGTTTACTTCCAATGTAGAAAGAGGGAGATTCACTACTTGCTTTTCTACTATACAAGCCTGAAAGCTCTGTCACTTTACGATAATTTCCTGAAAGAAAGGTTTAGACAATCCTGCTTGTTGCTCCGTATTCCAACATAGGTATAAGGTGTCGTTCCACTGATACAGCTAAGACAATTGCGCCATCGTATTTCCTTCGCAGGAAGGCTGGCTTTCGAGCTCGTAGAGAGATTCATTGACTGATCATTACCTTAAAGCTTTTTTGGAAAGTACACCTTTATGATCTGTGATTGAACTTGATAGTCACCGGCAGCGATGCTAATTCAGATCTTTTGGAAGTCGATCATTAAGTCCACTTATAGCTGTAGGTGCTACACCTCCAGACACGCTAAGTTTATCTTGCATCCGAACCCTGAGCAAGGAATGGTAATTGAACCTGATCAGTTACCAGGATCCCTGGGAGCTGCACTTTTGATTCAAAGAACAGTCACATCACCAATTAACTTATCTGAACAGTCACTGAGTAAGCGCCTGGAGCTATATTGCTAGTTTCCAACCACCATCTTTATTCCCTGAGGGGTTTAAGCATTACTGAGCATTGTCATTCAGCACCTTATCCCTTGCTCCTTGATTCAAATCACCCAAGGATGGCTACTGCGGCTCAGCTGCGATGGGCTATGGGAAATCGTGTTTGAATCCCGGAAGAGGGGAACCCTATAAGATTTTTTGGAGTAATGGGCATTAAGGATGTTTGGGAAGTAAGCAATTTAGCTCCAGGCGCTATCAGTGGACTGTTTCAGATGTTAATTGTGTGTGCTGTTCTTTTGAAATCAAAGGCCGTCCAGGATCTGGTAACTGATCGGTTCAATTCCATCTTGTAGGTTCTGCCGGGATGGCCAGATAAACTTAGCGTGTCTGAGGTGTTGACTTCAGCTATAAGTGGACTAATGGGATCGGCTTCAAAAGATCTGAATAGCTCGCTGCGGTGACTATCAGTTCAAATCACAGATCAGGAAAGGGTTGTTACTTTTCCAAAAAAGCTTTAAGGTAGATGCTCAGTTTTCAATGAATCTTCTCTAGAGCTCGAAGCCGCCTTCCTGCGAAGGAAATAGGATGGCGGCATTGTCTTAGCTGTATCGGTGGAACGACACCTTTAGGTACTTGTTTGGAATACGGGAAGCAACAAAGCAAGGATGTCTTTTAACCTTTTTCAGGAAATTATTCGGTGAAAGTGACAAGATGCTGCAGGCCTGTATAGTAGAAAAGCAAGTGGGTTTGATTTTTCTCCACTTTTTTCTACATTGGAAGTAAACCTCATGCGAATCAACATGCTTCCTGCTGCTGGAACGCTGACGGTCCAGATTTCCATTGGAGTGAAAAGGAGCTTTTGGAAAAATATCAGTCACCTTGGTCTGATGGAACTCAGGAGATTAATGCGAAAACCCTAAGTGGTGCTTATGCAAAATCACGTAACCGACGAGGAGATGCTGTGGATCAAATCTTCGCTTACCGACCAAGCGCTCAATGCTTCGAATTGAATCGTTTTGGATGTGGACTGTGCGATAGGTTCATCGAAGGGAGTGCCTGGGTATCTATTCAAGGTGGAAAAGGAAGCCATACCGCCATTACTTGAATACTGGGGTATAGCAAACGGAGGAGATCAATTTTTCGAATCAGGAATCATTAAAGTTCAATCACCGATGCGGAGGATGTCAATTTGAAATGACGAAGTGAGCTTCCCATCCAATACACACCAAGAGGAGAATTGGCGTTCCACTATAGAAAATTAAGAAATTCATAGTGAAGCAGAAAAGGTACAGGTTTCGGGGCTCTCTTTCAAAGCGTGATTTTTCTGATTGAGTTTATCGCTTGGAATGGGAGTTTGGAGATGTGGAGGAATCTCCAACAAGTTGCGGATTCAATTCACCACTTTTGAAAAAAGCAGGATTATTTGATGTGATTCGAAGGTTACGATTTATGGCTGCGCTAGCCAGAGTCCAAACTTCAGTTTCCTCCAGCCGGAGCTGGTAGTTATGCCAAACGCCTTCACTCGATGGTGATGGTTGAATTTGATAATTATTTCCAAAAGTCAAGCCGTATCGAGCTTCACCATGGATGTTTTCTCTTGGGAGAACGGAGTTTATTCTACCAATAGTCTCGAAAAGTAAGGGCTGGATGGGAACCTCAAGGGCAGGTTCTACTGCCATAATTACCTATATCGAATCACTTACGCTTCAGCGATGGTCGGTCATTATGAAAAACAGGCGGATACTTAATCCAGATAGAATATGAAAAGTCTCTCTCATCCGATGTATCTTCTTCTCTTTAGTGCATCAGCTCTTTTGCTCAAGGATGTGCAGTATTCGCGTTTCTTTTGCGGAACCGCTTTTACCTGACCCTCGATGCTGGCTCGTCGAATGCCAGAATCGAGTACATTCCGAAATCCAATGGCCGGGTCTGATTCAATCTTTTTACTTCCTACTCTGCTTCTAGATCACTACATTTCAGTCGACGTGGATTGGGATTTGATTCGGTGAATAATCTAGCAGAGGCTGGCTTAATTCTTAGCGTCTCTGAGGATTGGGGCTACTATGCCTACCGATTGAGACTTGGGACTTGTTCTTTTCTTCGCGTTGGAGGCCAAGTGAGCTTAATTGATCGTGATGCAATGTTGGAGATTTAGTATGTTGGAAGCCAATCGGGACGATCAAACAGGTGTAATTGGGGATTTCCGTGGAGAAAATTTAGGGAGTGGGAAGTCGGCCCATTGATGGACTAGTTTGGGATGCTTTTTCATAATGAAAATGTTATGGTTTGCATCTCTGGCCATCATTTGGACTCAGCCAAATATTGTGCCTTCTTAGATGGATCCATAGCGGCTTTTGCCATTGAAAGTCTCCGTCTGGAGGGTTGAAGGTTTGATTTTCTGGAGGAACCTCTTCACAGGCTTTGAGCCCAGACAGGGTGGCAAGATCTAACACTGTGCTTTCACTATAAAAATCAGGGTCTTTCTCTCAATTGGGATATGGGGGCGCAGTAAATCTTCAGCCTTTGGTATTGGGAGTTTGGTATCGGGGATCCCGGTGGCTCAGAAGAGCAGCCAATCAAGATCAATTATTGCTTTGCTCGGCATTCTTCTGGTGGGGACTAGAACATGGATATAGCCATTGATTTACACTGTTCTTCCTAAGGCCATGCCAATCTGGTGGGCACCGAAATCGTTACGGGTCAGCTTCTTGGGATCAGCCAAGGGAGAGGAAGGAAACTTCCTCCATGCCTTGCTTAAATATTGATTCATAACATCCGATTTCGAAAGGCTTTACTTATAAGGCCCTTTTTTATGTCAAAACTGCGTTGATTTAGGTGATCATGATTAGCCATCCTGTTTGATGAAGTGGATTGAATGTCAACTTATTTTGATGCTGGAGATGCGTCAAGAGGGACAGATTATGTGCCGCATGCATATTCAAAGTGTTGCGTTTTTCGGCTATGCGGAATTTTGCTGATCCACTCTAAGAAGGCCTGGTCAACGAAAGTCTTGTACTTCACTTAATCAGTTCAGAAACATGCCCAAGACCTGGTGAAGATGATCGCTAACTGGTCAAAAAGAAAGTTTTGTTTCGTTCGAGTATCAACTTCCTGTTGAGTATGAGGGCTGGGATGTAGGGCAGTTCTGAAAAATTTCAGATCAGGATTGATAATCACAATCAAGAGCGGTTGGTTCGGAGGCATTTTCTTAACGAACGAGAATATTGCAGGACTTGGTTCAAGGCAAAAAGACCTTTTGATGGAAACCTTTTATCGTCAGATGCGGAAAGATTTTGAACCTCATGGGGGAAAAGAAACCATAGCGGCAGGTGTAATGTTTGATGCTGAAACCGGTCAGCTTTGAAAGTAAACGTCTTTTGGTAAGCCAAACTCCCAAATCCAAAATCTGTGAATTCACTAGTGGAATGATTGGAAAAAGCGGCCGAGTGAGACCATCGGAACTATTGATTGAACAGGTATTCACTGGCCTGACAAGGCGGGGCCGAGATCGGTGGAAGTCTTGGATTATTTCTGTGAAAATCTCTTGATTATTTTGGAGCCATTACAAGTGCGGGCATGACTTACTGGGGACCCTTTTCTTTTCATTTCGAGGTTGAGCTTGCGATGTTCTCAAAGATGCTCTGCGCCTTGGAGTAGGTCCAAAAAAGTGGAGAATCATTGGAAGGAATCATCGGAATCAGGCATTTCTCAGGGTGAAGGATGCATTCGTCAGATCATCGGTTGGCGGGATATATGCGTGGGAATTTTTGGGCTAAGATGCATGATTTGCCGGGTATGAATTTTTTGGGTACATTGAGCGAAAGCTTACCGATGGTTGTTGGACGGGAAGACAAAATTGAGAATTTGGCCTGAGCACTCGATTACCAATCTTTGAGAGCAAGCCTATGCACACCAATATCCAGCGGCTTGGATGTGTACAGGAAATTTATGCTTTTGGCAGGAAGTTGATCCAGGATGGAATCAGATTCCAATGGTCCTCGAATCGTACATAGGATGCCATTGGTGGGTAGAATCACAATACAGGGCTGGAGCCAGTTTGCCGATGGAGGGGAGTTGTCGCACAACCTATGTTCTCGTCGCCAACTACGATCGAAAGCAGGGTATTATTGCAGTCCCATATGCGTCTATGATCCAACAAAAAACAGGCGATGGAGCCTGTCCAATTTAATTCACTTTAATTGGCATTTACGACCGGCTCGGTGAATAAAATGGAGAAAACCCAAGATTGAGAATGGCTTATCGGCCTTTAGATTAAGTTGAAGATAAGCTGAGTTTACTTGAAACCAAGCTTGAGCTTATTTGGAGCCATTAGGAAAAATCTATAAACCACCAAATATGCTGGGAGTTAGGATGTCCTTATGATAATTTCCAAGGACCGCCCAGGTATTGAAGAACGATGGAAGCCCATCAATGATCAAGAAAATGTCTGGCGTATTCTGGAAGTCCTGCTTTCCCTTTAACATTTACCATCCGCTGATTCTATGGAAAGGTAAGTATTGGAGTAGGCAGACCATTCGTAGTAATGCGCAAGTCTGGCTTCTGTCGACTAGGTGTGCTATGCTCGCTTCATAGAAGGAAATTATGATGAAAAAAGGCACCGGGAATTGCTTGTGCTGTTATCGCTTGTTTAGGGTGATAGCATCCCAAGGCTAAAGGGCTCGACGTATATCGCACGAAAGCCTACAGTAGGATATGCTTCCCAGGGCACCTTTCCATTACAAGATCCGCGAAAAAACAATCCTATTGCTGAAATGGACGAACCCCCCAATGTCCCAAAGGAATGAGTTTTCGAGGACAGAAGTGATATTTGTTGTGGATGTCTGTACATGTGAAAAAAATGTGGGGGTTTGCGTGGACATTGATCTGCTCGATAGTTCCGGACTTCTTTTTCTTTTACAATTATTCAAGGAGGAATGGTTATGCGGGCCCATGTTTACCAGGAAATTGCCAAGATGCGCAGAACCATGGAAGAATCGGGTAATTCATATAGGGATTGAACCCAATTCGAAGAGTTCTACCTGTACCTTGCGGGAATAGGATTGTATCGAGTAGGTGTCAATCCATTCTTATCTGACTCTGCTTTAAATTTTGATATTGATTTGTCGAAGGTATGCGTCCGCCAGTTTGCTTTGGTTTCCGTTTGATGTCATTTACAGCGCATGAATTATTTTTCACGTTTATCTCGAACGAGATTCTCGTTCAAACCTTGCTGAATCTCAGATCAAATCAACTTTTCTTCTTCGATCTGCTGAAAAGCAGCATCAACGATCTCCAAATCTCTAATACGAAATACCCCTGAAGCAGTAAATCTTAGAAACCAACTTTGCGCGGGATACGGAAACTTCTGTTCGTGCATCGGACTCGATCGAAATATTGATGTTTTTTATCTCATAATCTGCGCAATTGGCATCACCACCAGCTGGATTCAATGGCATAGCAAAATCAATCGGAAGTAAGATTTTATTCTGAAACATCTGTCTAACTCTCTTTATGATGTGAATTAGGTAGAGTTTCTCATGCGAGTTGATTTTTAATTTTTGAACTCACAAAAGGAGAACGCCGTCATTCCTACCAGCACTGTGTTTCCTTCCAGTCGCCGACAGCCAAAACCTTTGATATTAATCGTTTTCACGATGATGTAATACCATTTGGCTCTGGTCCACTGTTTGGAAATAATTCGGAGAGGCAAGGGATATTTTCATATCGGAAACTAAAACCCCGTGAAAAGAGCATTGTAGGATATATCATTTCCATCAGTGCAAAGTAGATTAGCAGTCTGCTGGAATCCGTACTTATTAGAGATCAAAAAGGTCCATGAGGTGCAGCTTATTATGAGCAACTACTCTCCGATTTTAGAATAATTATAAGCTTCTTCGAAAAAGGCATTTTCCTATTAGGAAAAATAGCGCACAAGGACACCGGCGTGTTGACAGCCAGAGCAGAAATAAAGGGACGGCTTTAGAGAGTGATCACAAGAAATGGATGAATGGTATGAAATAAGAGAGTCTCCATGGTCGGATTTTCCTTTGTTCACCGGAACGGATGAAATGGGAAGTCGATCAACACGAAGATACTTACACTAGAACAGGCCAACACACCGGCACAAGTCCAGTCGCTCCTTCCATTCCGTTGTAGAGCATTTACTGATTTCCGCTTGGATTGATTAGGGTTGTTGTGTCATTATTCACACGGGGTGCCTGTTTGGTAATCCGGAAAGATTATTGACATTAGCTTGTAGTTCGCCAATGATTGGCTTATATTTGGTCGAAGCTCACGCTCGCACTCACCTTCCCTCGACTTTCTGCGCATCTTTGCTGTGTTAGTGTCTCGTTGTGCCAAGATAGATCTGAATTGACATTAGCTGGAAAATATCACCAGCGAGATTTTATGATGATTCCTTTATTGAAGCTGTTTCGATCTTCCCCGAAGGAGCTCAGTCAGAGAGCGCTGAAGTTCAAATAACTGATCTACTGGAGGCAGCTTTTGGATGATTCCTTGGTATGCTGGTATTCGTGGCGATTATATCGATTACCACAAATTTTTGGATATCCTTGTTTCTCATTCTCGTCAGCGCATAGCCCGAGAGTATCGTGGGCGCATTGGAGCCTAACAGCAATGAGGGAGCGTCTTGGGTCTCGAAAATACGTTTAATCCGCGTAATTTCTTTTTCTGGACAAAGTAAAAAACGTGTTTCATCTTAGTTGCTTGTCGTCTTTGCCCGCGGGCTAGTTCAAGAAACCTCGTCCATCGAAGCTGCATGGTACGTTTTTCTTGGGATTCGTTCGGGCGTGTCTAAGCGTTCTTTTCATTTCCCCGGTCGGTACGGCTATTCTTGAGATGGGTATTGCATATTCGCCTCATCCAGTGTCTCATGTGTAGTCCGAAAGTCGTGATGCCCTCGCGATTGGATGCCTCATAGATTTCAAATCCAATACTGGCGCTGGCCAGGATCCACCCCGCCCGTTGGGCAATCAGCGGGGAAAGACGATTTTCGGGATCATGTTTGTCGCCTCACTGAGAGGCAAGTTTTTGCTTCATCTAGGGAAGTGACCTACGAAGACTGTTCGATTACTTTCACCTTTTCGGTCCAAGTTAGATCTCGCGGATCAGAGTGGTCACGTTTTATCCTATGATTTCCTTGTCGCTGAGTCCATTGAAAACAAATCCACCGAAAAACGAATTCTCATCACGTAAAGTCTTCGTAAGCGAGAATTTCTGATCATGTATAGCGCGATGTTGTGCTTTGATTTTTTCGGCTGTGTTTTAGTAAAATATGCGGAATCCCGCATCGATGAGTTTCTCAGAAGTCTGGCGTGGACATGGCCCGCAGAGGTATGCGATCGCCGTAGGTTGTTTACCAGCAGCCATTTGCACCTGAGAACACCCCGCAACTATTTTGCCCCCGTTCCATAGCACTTTCGTAAGGAGATCGATATGCTAATCCGTAGACATTGATAATCGGCCACAATTGTTTATGAATGAGCTTATCGTTTTTCGATGAGCCTACATTGGATCTCATATCAATGGGCTTCAATAATTGATAATAGAAATACCAATATTTCAATGGGGTTGGCGTATTACTCTTTTTAACTCCAGGAATAGATAATGTTCTTGCTTTAGTAGCTTTTTTCAGGCTGTTTGTGAGAAGCAATTGTCTTGAGTTACCGGTGAATTTATTTGGAATGTGAGGTGATGACCCTCCCTCCTAAGCCAAGCAATTTTTAGGTGCATTTCTTGCTTCCGTAAATATATTTCCCTGTTTCTAAGGCAGGCATCAGTCTTCTGACTTGATTTTCACATTGCGAAAAGCTGGGCTCGGATAACACTTGTAAATGGTTCGCGCTATCGATGGACATGATTTTTCCTCCTTTGGATACAGGGCAAATTCGTCACAAAGTGTTTCGCCTCATCCATATAACGGGAGTCGAAACCAAAAATGTTAATTCCTTTGTTCTTTATCGATTCGTCGCTTAAGTCTTTATGCCACGCAATTCCTATGCGGGGACTGTTATCGCGACCACCTCCGTGGTAGGCTCATCCAGAATACAAAACGACAGGCTGTGAATCCAGGGCACAGCCTAACTCCCCAGTGGCAGCTTTTGCTTCTTCTCCTCCGAAAGCCCCTACCAGCTCTCCGGGTCTTTGAGGGCTCGATCTGCCACTAGATTTCCTGATCAAGTCAATAGTTTTCTTCTACGCTCTATAGTGATAATTGAAAGCGTGGCCGAGAAATTTTATA
>Ga0163217_1101598_pt1 | contig 16603 bp, 22 predicted proteins | sample SynspAceP_FD_185933 | JGI IMG/M metagenome (GOLD analysis project Ga0163217, IMG submission 185933) | Saline lake microbial communities from Ace Lake in Antarctica - Synechococcus sp. Ace-P (PacBio error correction) | ecosystem: Environmental > Aquatic > Non-marine Saline and Alkaline > Saline ... | reverse complement strand
TAACGGATGCCCGGTACAGGCGCTTGGGCTTCAAAGACAGCACCGGGTCGGGGGTCGTGAATGTTCGGGCCAACAAGAGGGCCTTTGGCCTGATGTGGATTGCCGTGGCACTACCACTTTCAGGGCCAGGTTTGTAATGAGCAAAAAGGCCTTCTGGCGATTGGGAGTGTTAAAGACCGCCAGGGCAATGCCACCGCCGACTAGGTGTGCGCGAATGGCAGTCCGCACGTCAAAACAGGTTGCCGGAGCGGTAAACGGAATTTTTGCGGTTTCGTTCACGATCTGGTCAAAAGCCGGAAAAATGTAATCGGCGAAATTGTATTTCAGCCACTGCACCGAAGGCCCTGGGCCGCCAGGCCGTTGGCGAAGCGATTGATTGCCTTGTTACTACTCAAGGGCGTTGTTAAACAAACGCGAGCTTACGTACTTTTGTTGCAGATTGCTGGTGGCGCGGAATACGCCGCCAAACATGCCACATCATTCGCCAAGGCACAGCACCGCTCATTCGCCGCCATAGCAGCTATCAGGCGTGTTGATGGATGCAGCATTGTTCATCTTCGCCATTTCAAGCCCCTCCTTCTGGGTGCTAGCGGGTTTTTCCAGTGATAGCCGGAATCGTTTGCGCTCTTTGGGTTCAGGCGTCCGGGTGCGGGCGAATGTGCGCTTTTCAATTTTCTCGAATTGCGCATTCAGGGGCTGGAGGCACTTCTTTATAAAAAAAATCGGTTAATCAAGGTTTTCCAGCGCCGGTGGTGGTCGTTTTCTGCCGCTTGCTTCATGGGTTTCGAGAACTTCGCGGCGCAGGCGTTCCTGCAATTCTTTTTCCTTCGTTGTCGCTTCCAACAGACCGTGTGGACCTCAGCCAGTTTGGGTCCGCAGAATGGATCTTTTCACCGCCAGGATGTGCTTCTTCATCTTTGCTGGCGGTAGCCGGAGGGGTCATCGGAAGAAGAGTTGGGCGGGCAAGCGGTACGTCATGGCTTCAATCAGTACCGGGCGGTTCTCTTCAACGGCCAGTTGGCGGGCTTTTTTCGGTAGCCTGGTAAACCGCCAGAAACGTCGTTTGCACGTTCTACCGAATTTACGTCCATTTTGTAGCCGACGGCCCGCGGTGCTACGGCCGTCGGCAGCGAACTGCTCCGAGGCGTGTGGAATTTGGCTTAGCCGTTATTTGCGGCAGAAAAAGATTACCGGTACCCTGGTGAACCGCAGGCCATATTCAGGGGCGCATGGAAGTCGCCTCGGAGGGGGCGCCTTCACCAAGTTAGACCAGGGTTGCAGTGGGCCTTCACCGGCCAGTTATCTGGCCATAGGCATAACCGGGTGGCTTTGGGGGATTCTGGGTGGCCAAACGGTGAATGAAAATGGTTTCATGTAATAGAGCTTTTTTTTCGAACCGTAATGCACCGGGCATCTGCCGGCCTTTGCCGGTAGTCTTGTCGTTTACCGGACAGTTGGTTCAGAACTCGTTCGATTGGTGAATTCCACGTAGGCCAGCTTCACTTGTTCGGCGGGTATTTGGGCCATAATCATGTCGCTATTCACCCAGCGCTGCTGCGGTGCCAATAACGGCGGCCTCTTCACCAGTGGCAGTTGAATGTAAAAGCTGAGCCGGGCCCTGGCGTTGGGCGGCTTAACATTGCGTTCGTCCAGAATTGCGGGTTAGTGAACCATTGGCGCGATAAATGGCGCAGGGCTTTTTCTTTTGCCTAACAGGCGGCCTTACCGCCTTTGTAAAGCGAGCCGTCCTGTTTTACGGCATTTGAAGGTTGGCAATTTCGAAACTCCGCCCATCAGTGAAATGGATGGGAATGCACTCGGTTTTTTGCTTTGTTGTTGTTCATGTATCCTTCGTTCCTTGGGTGGTGGCTGGAGGACACCAAGAGCCCCTTGTGAGGGCTTTGGTTTTATCAGGTGAAAGGGTGCTAATCTATTCCAGAGATAGAACCGCATTGTGCGAACTCACCCATAGAGAAGTTGACCTTAACGTAAATTTGCGACTTTTGAGTAGATCTTGAAACAGTATCGTACATTTGCAGCCAGTGTCGTAAATAGTATCTTGATGAGGTATAATTCCATGGTGGATTTGAAAACCGGAGATTGTTTGCCCACATGGCAGCAAAGTAAATTCGGGTTCTGCCAGTCGGCTTGTCAGCGGATGGCACCTGCGGTTGCGTGCAAAACAGCCGTTGTGGCCAGATAATTGTGGCCGATTTTACTGAACAGGCGTTCGCCACCAAACATCGCCCGTTAGGCGACTTGCCGTGCTGGTGGATTTTTGGGCCAGTTGGTGCGGGGCCGTGTAAGGGCTATTGGCGCCCGCAGTTTGCGCTAGGCGGCAAAAGGCTGGAAGGGTAAAGTACGCTTGCCAAGCTGAAATACCGAGCAGCACCCAGGGCCCGTCGGGCAGTATGGGATTCGCAGTATTGCCCACGCTGCATTCTGTTTTCGAATGGCCGCGAGGCCATGGCTCGTCAGAGTGGCGGCATGAATCAGCTCAGATTGATCAGTGGCTTGGGGGCGCTCAGGTTTGAATTAGCCTAGTGGTTCAGTCGTCCTGTTTATCCTGTTTGTCGAGGGCTTCCTGCTCGGCTTTGCGTTTGGCCCACTTTTTTTCCAAGTTTTTTCGCCAGGACAGGCTCATGGTGCTGGACGTGTCACGCAGCATAAACAGGCTGCTAGAATCAGCGCCAGCGAGGCGATAAGATAATCCATCCGATCGTTTGCATAGCAATGTCCCTATATAGGGGACAGCCTAACTTTAATTAATGAGCCTGTATCTGAAAACAGGCCAGATGTGCTGTGGTTGTTGCGTCATTTATCAGCCGGTTAATTTTACCGCCAACGTTCCGTCTGTGCCAATGGCTACAGGGTTATGCTCGAGGCGTCCCAAGGCTTCTCACAAGGTTATCACAGCTTTTTTGGGTTAAAAAATTCCGGCTCAGCCAAAGATAGAAAACTCACTGAAAAGCTATTAGCTTTATGCTGAGTTTCATTGCGTTTACCTATTCGGTTAATTTCCACCACAATCGGCGCCATTCGCAAAAATCAAGGGGAACCGTTATTGGGCACACGATTTGTTTCAAGTTTTGGCGGGAGCTCGGCCGATGAAAGCTTGTTTCAGGGCGCTACTCAATTCGTCATTATGATTTCGCGCTTTCAGCCATGCGTGGTTGTTGTGGCATCGCGTTGGGCTATTGGTGGTTGCGCCAGCCTGTGGCCGAACTGCGTTCGGCGCCGTCCCCCCCCTTTTGGCGAATTGTTACTGCGTTTACTGAATTCCTGGATTGTACCCATTTGTTGCTGTTCACTTTAATGTGTGGGTATTAACCAGGCAATATTGGGCAGCGATGGCGGCGGGTCGGCGCAAACTGATGCTGTGACTACATGGCTCTTCAGCGCTGGCGGATTATTGGTTGGATTGGCCGCTTCAACCTGGCTTGCAGCCCGGGCAGTTGGTATGACGCTGAATGAATGCGCGATAAAAGTTTCGGAACAACGGGGTTTTGGCGCGGTTTGGCCTGAACATATTCCGGATAATATTTTTTATCGCTTTCACCGAATTGAAATTTGCTGGGGATTAATTTTCACCGCCAGTGTATTCGGTATTGCGCTGTTGGAAGCTGCGTGAGTCAGAACAGCACGCTGAGCGGGCGAGCAACCTTTTATAAAGGGATTGAGGGGCTTTCAGTGAAATGACCCTGAAAGTGGATGGCAGGTGTTGTTGCAATACGTACCCATCGGGGTATTTTGCGATTGTGGCGAAAAACCGCCGGTGAGCAAGGCATGGAAACGGATTCTGGCTTTGGGCGACATGGTGGTTGGTGCTTGGTACATCGCGCTGCCGTTCAACTGGTGGTGTTATTTGCGTGATCATGCGCGGTTTCGGTTAAACGATACGTGGATTTTTCCGCGGAAGGCCCGAAACGGCTTATGGCGGACGGCGTTCGCACCCAGAAGCAGTTCCGGCACCGTTGCGCTTACCATTACCGCAGCCCGCAAGTTGAATATACCTCAACGAAATATACAGCGTTTCAGGTGCCGTTTAGGGCGCACCATTAATATGGACGGTGCTGGCCCATTTCGCATCGCCATTTCCGCCGTGTTTTGCCCAGCCAATGTTGTGGCGTTCCGCTGGACTTTGATGACCATGGCCGAGATTTGGCTGATTTGGCACGCTTGCATTCGATTTGGCACCGCATGGCGTGCCAGCGCCGTTATTGGATTGATTTGCCTACGGTGTTTGCGCAGGTTGGCCTTCCCATTGAAAAACCGTGGCGTTTGCTGGTGTCTATTTTGATGCCTTGGTGGGTATATGGGATGCAACCGGTCTGAACTGTGACGGTTGATCTGGTGGGAACATCCATTCATTGCCCGCTCTGAAAGGCGCCACGATACCTAACGAAATTAACAGCTAGTAAAAAAGGTGAAGACTGGATGGCGCCTTTTCACCTTTTTTTGAATGTTTTTTGACGCTCTGCGGGAAACGTATACTGTTTTTTAATCGATGTTAAAAATTGCCATTACAGGAGGAATGAACACGATGAAAAAACAGGTGTTGTCATTACGGGTTCCAACGCGGTATTGGCTTGGACATTGGCGCAGCACTACAGCGTTTGGGCATTATGTCATTGGCGTATGTCGGCAAACCTCTTGACGAGCTGAAGCGGCAGTGGGCGCGGGTCATTGACAGGTGGATGTAACGTCAGGTAGGAGAGATGTTGGCTAAGACTTGGCAGAGGGGCATTGGCAGGCGAGCGGTATCGATCTTTTGATCAATAAAACGCAGGCTTGCTGCAGGAAAACGAGTTGGGCAGCATTGAACTTTTTGTTTCCTGCGGGCCACCAAATGGGAAGTAAACGCTTTATGACCGCTTGCGAGTGACCGAGGCGCTGATGTCGCTCCATTCGTCGGCGGAAAAGTGGCAACATCACCAGCAGTTAGGCTCAAATAACCCTGAACAAATTCGGCGGCCAGATAGGCTACAGGGCCTCCAAAGGGCGGCCACTGAATGCGTTTTGTAAATCGTTGCGGTGGACCTTAAACCCAAAGGCATTGCCAGTGGCTCAGTTTGCATCGGGTTTGTTGGCAAAACCGTCATGACCAAAGCCGGGGGGGAGATTACGAACCGTCCGAATCCCCCGTAAGTTGGGCTGACGGCGCGGATTGAAGAGGCTGAATTTTGTGAGAACACCGGGCTCGTTCTGGCATCAGACCGGTGAGTTACTTCCATGGTGAAAAAATGCCCGCCGGTACACCGGCGGGGCCATTTGCGCTGCCGGTTCAGATGTTTGTTTTAGCGGGTTACTGATTTTTACCAAAGGTCTAAATAGCAGGTTGTAAAAAGCTGACGTTTTAGCGCCAGCTTTGTGTCAATGTTTGTTAATCTTCTTTCCTCGTTGGCCTGTTGGCGATTCATGGCGATTCCCGTTCTTCTTGCCTTTTCGCCGCGTCAATCACTTCCATTATTCGCCCAGGTCCGCGCTGTGAGGTGTCGTGATAAAGCACCCGGTCAGTTTGCTGGTGGGGCTGAGGCGGCCACTTTCGTTACAGCTCCCAGATTTCTTTAGCCCGTAATCGGGTTCATCAGCTCCGGGCGCGTTTACTGCCAACAGTAACGGCGCATGTTTGTCACGTCGCGCTCCAGGGCATGCGCTCGGCGTTGTTGTTACCAAGAGCGTTCTACGCCTGGGGTAGGTCGATAATTTACGGGCCCCTGATCATCCTCGAGGCAGTACGGTTGAACTCCGACAAGTCGCCGTGGAATCAGTCCGGCGCTGAGCATGCCGCACGACGTTCGGGCAATTCACCCTGCTGGGGGAAGTTCCAGCGCCTAGTTCGCGGGTCAGTTTCACGTCGTCCAGCCTTGTGGCCGCGGCCTTTGCCATCGGCATTCGCTGAAGTTCAGTCTCCATCAGCGAGTACCCCATCAACAAAGCCTGATGGCCGGTGGCACCCGCCCACACCCGGCATCCGCCAGGCAGGTAAAAGGGCGTCTACCTCGGCGTTCAGCCAGGGCGTCTTCATTGCTCTTTTTGGGCCGTAGCGGGTTTTTTCTTACCCATGGGCGCGGGCACGGCGGACTGTTGCGTACCTTGCGGCCTTCCTGGTATTCCACGGCCTGCTTGAAAGCTGCGTTTTTGACGCTTCTTTAAACACTTTGCACAGCGAACCTGGTCGCCACACTGCACCACGGTATACTGAGCTTTCTTTGCCGCTTCATAGGCTGAAACAGCACGCTGGTCTATCAGCCCGTCATCTAAACAGGGATTGTAATCGTTTTGGTGTTTTCATAGGGCCGCAATGTGTACATCCCAATCGGTTTTGGTTTGTGGTTGATCTGTTGAGGAGCTAACCAGCAAAGCGCTTCGACCGCGGTAGGAATCACCCGGCCTGAAAACCCGCGCCGGATTTTGCTCGGCACCGGTTCGTTTATCCTGCTGTTTATGGGAGCTTTGAAAATGCTTAGAGCAATGTGAAATCAAGAAAAAAACTCTGCTATGAGTTTTGAAGTCGGGTTGTATTTTGTCAAGGATATCGAGCGTCTGTACCCCAAGGCCGAGCTGGCGGGCAGCCTTTCCGCATCGGTTGTACGCTGTGGTTTACCAACATCAAGGGAAAGACGAGACTTCAAAAGACGGCGATATGCTGATCTGGCGGATTTTGACCCGCCGTTACTGCGTCTTTTTCTTAACGCCGCGGGCGAAGAATACGTGTTTATGGATTTTTACGAAAGATTCACACAGTATATGCTCAGCAAGAAGCCATTTGCGAGGAAGCTGGCTGTTTTGCTGACCGAAGAAACCCAAGGCATTAGGTGTGTTGATCAAAGATGCACCCGTAGCGCTAGCTCTGCCCCCACGGTCGATTTTGAAATCGTGGGACACAGGCCTTCGGTGAAGGTGGTCTGCCACAGCCAGAAACCCAAAAAACCAGCGGGGACTATTGGTCACAGGGCTTGGTGATTCAGGTGCCTGAATGTACAATTTCCACCGGCGACCGCATCAAAGTGAATGTGGAAGAACGCAGGTTTCTGGGGCGGGCGACCGCGGTAAGTAAGTAAACGGCATCTGCTAGTAAGTCGTGCCAGGAGGGAGCTGTTATTGTTTTTGAAAACGCAATTCTTGAAGCAAAAGCCTTGAAATTACTCACAGTTCTGAACACGTAAAGCGTTTGTTGCTTTGGTTGACGGCGGCCAGATTGGCGGCCCATTGATTCAAACCGCGCCGCGGCGATAGCCGGTGTGTTTCCGGCGCGGGCCGGCAGTGCTGCGGCTTTTTTAGGGACGTTGTTTGCTGTTGCTGCCTGGGTGGCTTGGCGCTGGCTTTTCCGTACTGCTTTTTTTGTAGCCTTCAACTGGGGTGAGCTGGGCCGACTGGCTCGTTTCGCGTTGGTCGGAAGGGAGTTTTACTGCTGGCGTTTGTGGGTTACTGTGCTGGCCGCGACGCGAAACCTTGGTGGCGAAGGTTGCGCTGCTTCGACCGGTTCTCTGTTGGGCGGATTGCTGGCGCTTGTTCGGGCAACTACCAGACCGGTGCCGGAATCCTGCAGCTGTTTTTTGTGTGGATGTTACTACTGACACCCTTTGCCCTGATGGCCGATTTTGCACCGCTGTGGGTACTTTGGGCCGCTTTTGGTCAACCTCGCGCTGGACGTTGTACTTTCAGCCTAGTGGGCCGCTTTTCAAACGGAGGCTTTATGGGCAAACTGGTTGTGGGTTCCAGTTTGCCGCGAACGGGTTTATGTTGTGTGCATGGGAGTGGCTAGCGGGCCGTGCGGCCCTGGCTTAATCAGCGTTGGGCGGTGCGGTTGTTTGGCATGGGCTACCTTAAGGCCACTGACGCTGCGAGGTTCGTTTGAAGTGTGTTTTCTAGCAGCAATTTTATGGCTTCCCCGCGGGCGGTGTTTCTATTGCACTGGGATTGGTTGTTATGGGGTTTTAACCGTACCAACGCGTTCAGGATTTGTTAGTGACGCTCGCGGCGGGTTTCGGTGATTGCGATTGTGTCAGCCTTGCTGGTTAAACATGGGTGTGAACTCGACAAAACAGCGGGGGTGTCATTACTTGATGGCCGGTAACGTTGATGGCTATGGACTACGTTAGCGTTAACTGGTTATTGCGGTCTGATTCACCAGGGGATGGCAGGTATGAACGTCTGGAACATCAACGGCTATGGATTAAGCTTGCAACAGGCAAAGGCCTGTAGAGGGGCACCGCCAGCACCGGGGAGAGCAGGTTCGCCCTGGTACATTTCCTTGGTGTTTATGGGGCTTTTTGGCTTGGCTGGCGGCGCTGTTTTTGTTCTTTGGCCATTTGCCGCTTGCTGTTTTTTCTTTGACAAATGGAGCTGGATCGGTTTTTTGAAAGCCGCTAATTGCTGTGGGGACAATTTCAGGGCTATTGTTGATTGGCGTTGCATTTCTGGCTTGCTAGCCGAAGTGCGGCTAGCGAAGTTTGTAAAGGCACATGGGCGTTGGCGTTTTAGCCCGGCAGGGCAGGGTTTTGCTGGCCTGGGGCTCGTTTGGAGGCGCTGTGCATAGGTTGCCACGCTTTGATTTACTGGCTTTCAAATGCTTTTTAGCGGTGTTATGCCCAGACTATTAATCCACCGCGTTTTTTTCAATGTGTGGCCGCACTTGGGCTTGCTATGTGTTTGTCGAGTTGCCTTTTACTGAAAACGTAGGTGGCGGGGCGGCATTGTGCTGGTTTTTACGGGCTGAGTTGTGGCTGGCATGAATTTCCAGTTTCCGCGGATGTCGCCAGCGCTGCGAGCCTGGGGCTATGGCCGGCGGGTTGGCGTGGTTACCAGCAGAAAGTGAGGTTGTGCTGGGTCTGAATTTGGTCGGTGTCGAACGGAATGCTTGATAACGCTGCCTTACGATTATGGCTGGTGGCAACCGCTGTGAGAAGGTCTGGCTTGCTGTTTTATTGTGTTTACAGCGTGTTGCCAGCGCTTGAAGTCAGCTGCTCGGACTTCAAATATTGGCGCTTTGTGCCCTGACAGCCCTGGTGTTAGCCAGTGCCGTTTCGCCGCCGGGCTTGCTGGTATGTGCCTGATGGTATCGTGCTGGGCCAAACCGGCGCAACACCTTGCTGAAAGGCATCGGCATTTGCGGGCCTATTGTTTTACGCCAGTGTTTTTATTACCAGCTGCATGCAACTGATGGTTAAATTCCCAGATTTTGTTAGCCACCGGTTTACTGCTGCTGGCCGGTGCGCTGGTTGAGTTAAGGACTGGTGAATGGCCAGGCGGGAGGAGAACCCATAGAAAACAATTGGATTAACCGGCCGAATATTGGTTTGCTAGCCTTGTGGTCGCGTTGGTGATGGTGAACTGGTCGGTGTTCCAAAAAGAGCAGCAGTTGGCTCATTGGCAAGGTGGTTATCTTTGATTTAGCGCCGGTAGATCCGCGCTCGCTGAATGCAAGGCGACTTACATGACCCTGAGCTTTGCTATCGGCCAAGGAAACTTCGCCGTGCCTTTTGGGACACCAGTGCGCAGGCGTTATTTAAACGGCGAAGACGGTCAACCCACTACGTCATTGTTACCCTCGAAGCCAGAACAGGGCGAGCTCAAAACGCTGTTCAAACGGACAAGTTTTGGCCCGGAGGGAGTTGCTGTTGCTGCGCCTTACCGGATACGCCATGACATCAGTGCACTAGCAACCAACGCATTCTTTTTCCAGAGAGGGCGATGCTGAATATTACAGAGGCCAGCCAGGTACGGTCGTTTCGGCGTGAACGAACAGGCGAACCCTTGCTGGTTGTGTGGCCCTGTATTAGGCGGACGAAGTGGAAGCAGCTGGGCCCCCACCCGAAAAAACAGATTCTTTTGAAACGCCGAAAATGTTCAAACGTGGTGGGATAATACGAAATCAGTGTGGTGTACGGTGGTCGGCTAATTTTCGAAAGCTGGTTGATTAAATGTCTTTAAGCATGGCAAGCACTACCGATACTCCGTTCCACCTCCTCTGATTCTTTCCCCCGACTGGTCGCAGAATTGTCCACCGCTTTGGTGATCTGTTTGTACTGGTTCTCACCATTGGCTTCATTTTGCTGTCGTAGGCTGGTCGCTCACGGATGCCAGCATGGTCTGCTTGCCCGTGATGACGTTGGGCTTCCGCCTTGGACGGCCAGTATATGGGCACCTTTTTCAGTTGTTGCTGTTGCTGACCTTCTTCGTTGCGATGGGTGTGGGCTTTAGCCCGCGCTGGTGCCGCCCGGCCTGGGCGGTTATGGAAAGCCTGAATTCAGGCACCTTCGCTGGCTGTCGATGATCTATGTTACTCTGCTGGCGGGTGGCGGTGTGTTTCTTTGCTGCTTTGGCGAGCCGGTGTATCACTTTGGGTAACGCCACCGGCGTTTGACACGAAGCGGCACGGCACAAGCCGTGTGCGCCGGCCATTGGGCTCAAAGCGTTTATGCCTGGGGGTTTTAGCCTGGAAGCGTACTTCGGGTCGTTACCGCGATGGTTCTGGCTCACGGCCAATACGTTCAGGCAAACATACAGCCGCGTCCTTTGCTGTTACCCGTGTTTGGCGAGCGGTATCATGAGTAAGCTGGTTAGCGCGTTTTGTTGGACGCCATGTGCGTCATTGCGGTGGTTGCCGGTACCGTTGGCCCCATATGGCTTTTATGGCCACCACAGATGAGTTTTGGGCCTGCATTGAGCTGTCGGCGTGGCAGACGAATTCAGCACCCATTGGTTATTCTTGGCCTGCTGGCGCTGTTACTGGCCTCGGCGTGCAGTGGTATTCACCGTGGTATTCAGTTGTTTTGAAGCCGGTCAATGTCATTTCTGGCACTGGGTCATTCGGCGCGGTGATTCTTCGCGGTTTTTGGCCCCACCTGTTTTTAGTCAATAACTTTTATATGGCGTCTATGGCGAGTAATCTGACGGGCGTTCTTTCAATGGCACTATGACAGTGAAACGGCGCCCGAATGGTGGATGAAGTGGTGGACGGTATTCTCTTGCCTGGTTTATTTGGCTACACCCCGGATGTCGATTTTTGTGGCGCGTATTTCCCGCGGTCGCAACATTCGCCAGACCCATTTTTTTTGGCGGTATGCCGTTCTGGCGCCGAATCGCCACCACCATCTTTGTTCACCCTGCTGGGTGGTTCGGGTTGTGGTATACCAAGCTCACGGGTGTGTTTTGACCTAACCGAAGCGGCTGAACGCGTTCCGCTTTGATCAAGCCACCACTAACGGGTTGCCAAGAACTTACCCGGCGGCGTAATGGATGGCCGCAGCCGTGCTGGTGTTGACCACCATTTTCGTGGCCACCACGGCGATTCCATGAGCTAGTGCCAATTGCCCACCGTAGGCGCAGGCACGATGGACCGCACGACGCCTTCGCCGCCTTTTGTCGGGCGGAGCCATGGGCTGTTAGGCGGCGATTCTTGCTGTACATGGGTGCGGCCAGATTAGTGTGTTGGCAGAGTTTTATTGTGGCTTAACGCATGTCCGGTGTCGCTGATTATTTCTGCCATCGCTGTGGACAGGCCCGCAGGCTGCGTTTGGCCTTTGGCGGCGGCGCAGTAGCTGATATAGCGGCGGGTTTCCGTCTGGGCGTTGTAGAGTATCTATAAAGAAAGCTTAAGGCCGGGCGGGGCGCGTTCAGGCCGGTAGGCGCTGCATTGGTAGCGTCTTTCCGGCCGGCCAAATACTGGCATAGGTTCACCTCGGCCCACCAGGGTTTCTTGGTGCCGGTCATATATTCGAGGTAGCGTCTTGGCTGTGGTGCGCGATGCACCATGACGCCGCCTACTTCCTCTGCACTCCGGGCCTTTGCCGTGGCAAACGACTACGAATCCGGTTCTGCGTAATCACATTCAATGCCTTTTTTGGGCAGTCGGGATGGTTTGTCGTTGCCATTTTTCGCCGCTGTTGCGTGGGAGCAGGGGGTCTACTTCGTCCTGACCTAAATGCCATGCCGACAGTTCGTTCAGCATTGGTCACAGAAGCGGTTTAATGGCCTTCTTCCGGCGTTAGTCGAACACCAGGGTTTTCAGATTGTAATCAAACACGCCACGCGCAGGGCGGGTTCCGCAATGTTTCTACTTCTTTGGCGGGCGGTGATCAGGGATCACGTCGCTGCTTGCTTATTACTGGCGCGCAGCACGCAGCAAATCTAATCGTTGCCGTTCGGGGAAATACACGTCGAGCAGTATCAGGTCAGGCTTTAATTTACGTCGGGCCATGTTCGGGGGCAATCGGCCAGGGTATGGGCAATGCCGCAAAGTTTCTACCTGGCTTAACCGCTGGGGATAAAGCGGCGCTTGGATTTCCGCAATTCTGGCGGGTCGTCTTTCAGCAATCCAAGCAGTCGTATGGGGGGCAAGGTTGGCTTTCTCTTCCGGTGGGTGTTTTTGGTAAAATATAAGGTGGAGCGGCTGCGCCAAGCGGCTTTTCAGGTTTTCCACCGTCACCGAGCCACCCCAGCGGTCCAGAAACTGGCGCACCAGATTGCAAAGCCATAAAAGCCGTGATGGGTGCCTGTTTTGCTGGTAACATCCCCTTTTCAAACATTCGGTTTTTGGAACTTTTCCAGAGAAATTTGCCCGGGGCCTGGTTTTCCACCATCGAAAATCAGATCTTGGCCCAAGATCGGTCATCGACAGCTGTACCGGCCATTAGCACCGGTTATGTCGACGGTGGCTTCTCAGGCGCGTTATTCAATCAGGTTGCCGAGTACGCTTACCAGTTGTTCTCGCGGCTAAAATTGTGGCGGCAGGTCCGTCATCTGGCTATCCGGGTCTTATGTTCCAGATGCTAGGCCATTTTCCGGGCACGGTTATGTGTTTTGCCCAATAGGCAACCGGCAAATGATGGGGTCAGGCACGGCTTCCAGCAAGCAAATGAATCAGTGCCTTGGATGGCTGCTGATTCGCTGCCAATAAGCCCAGAGCGTCGTTTGTAGGCACCCAGCGTATCAGCCCTGCCGATGGTGTGGCAGCCTTTATTGGAGTACTCGTGGTTTGCTGCGCAAGAGTATGGGCGTATTGCTGGGATGCGAGTGAGCTTGCTGGCTGACTTGATTTCAGCTCGTTCCGCAAACGGAAGCTGGAACACCACGCCGATTATGGTCGGTGCCTTGGCGGGCATTGCAGCGGTGACACCATTCTGGCGGTTGCGCAGCCACACTTCGCGGTCGAATTCTGGCGTGCCGGGTGGCCAGAACGGACATAAACCGCTCTCCGGAAGTAATCTCGTGAATTGGGCGCCCTAACACCGGATCTCGGTATCAAGCCCAGAGTGAGCAGGGCCGCCACGATTTCACCGTTTGGTAATAATGCCGTCCGCGGTTAATGGCAATAAATGCCTCCTTCACGCACTGGATTGGCGCAGGCGTAGCGTTTGCGCTCTTGGAACAGACGGGCGATTTCCTCTTGGCTCGAGGCCCAAAAATAGCGCTCTTGAAACGACTGGCAATCACACCGCTGCCAGAATGCTAATAGTAAAACCACCCCCAGAACCCGTCAGGACAAAATTGTTATCGCTGCACGGGTGGCCTCTACTTGGCTTTACGCTGTAGGCCCACCGACCACGATTCCGATTAATCGCGCACTGTCGGGTTCAAACCACAGGCGCTTTGCCTCGCATGGATTCGCCAGGTTGCGAGGCCAACGGGCGACATAGCCCTTGCCCTCCACCAGTGCGCGGCGGCCATAAGTCGCCTTCGTTCGTCGGGCCATGGAGCGCCCGATGCGCTTCGGGTTAAAGGGTGCGCCAGGCGAATGGCGTCGTGATCGCCAAATCACAATATAACAGGCTTCGTTTGTTTGGGCAAGGGTGGCGGGTCGAGGGTGTTGAGATCGTCAAGGTTCCGGTTGCTGTAACCGCGGATAACCGCAGGGGCTGGCGGGCAATGGTTTTGGCGACCATCAAGGCCCGTGGGCCAATCTCGTTGTAAAGGGATTCGCTAAGGGAATAACACGGGCAAACACGCCAATTAAACACGGTCTGTAGAACACTTTACCAGACCAAGGGTGATAATCATGCGGGTTTTAAGTTTTGTGCGACGCTTTACAGGGCATAGACTGTCCGTCAAGCTTAGGTCCATCGGCGTGCGCCCCGATTTTTCAGGTTAAAAACACGTAACGGTTTTTCTCGTGAAACTAATGCCCACAAAATGAACGTTAGTTTTTTTATATCCGTTACGCCCGCAAGCTTCAGCAATTACGGCATTGCCTTCTAAGGTGTTTGTGAAACAACAAAAAAGGTGACCTGTATGTTTTGATTAAAAAGAGGCAATAACACTCGCGGCGGCGGCCGTTTTTTCAGTAGTGTCTGCCATGGCTTGGCAGCAGCGGAAAGTAGAGTGCCTGGCTCCGGCTGACCCGGGCGGCTGCTTGGATTTCACTGCCGCAGTGGTTGCAACCGTCATCGGCAGCTTAAGCGGATAGAAGGCTCTGTACAACCGTTCAACATGGCTGGCGCCGGCGGCGCGTGGCTTTATGCCACAACGGTCAGCAGCGTTAAAAACGACACAAGCTGATTGTTGCAGCGTCTACCGCGGACCACCACACGCTTGGCACAGAAAGAGTTCGAATAGTGGGGACGCGTCTATGGTGAAGTGGATCGGCGCTGTTGGGAGCCGGCTTTACGGCATTATCCGCGTGAGCAAAGATTCCGAGTACCAAAACCTCAAACCAGTTGATGGGACGCGCTGAAGGAAGACCGCGCGCGGTTGAGTTTTGCTGGCGGCAGTGCTCGCGGGCGGTTGGGGACACTTGAAAGTGCTATTGCAGCAAAGCGGCGGGTGCCGACAAGTACTTCTAATTCCTTATCTGTCTTATAACAACGGCGGCGAAGCCATGACTCAGGTAGTGGGTGGCCAGGTGGATGCCTTTTACCGGTGACGTATCTGAAGCGACCGGTTTATGGAATCGGGCGATTTGCGCGTTACTGGCGGTGCTTCCGAAGAACGTTCTGCCGGGCAAATTGGCAACATCTCTTACGGCCGCGAAACAGGGTATTGATTGCGCTTGGCCCCAAACTGGCGCGGGGTTTTTATATGCCCAAAAGACACTCGGAAGAAGCTCAGCAATACTGGGTAGAAGCGATGGACACTATTTACGCCAGCGAGAAATGGAAAGCCGTGATGAAAAGCAACGGTTTCTGATTTTCCGTTCATCCAAGGCCGGCGAGTTTGAAAGCTTTGTAACTAAACAGGTGGCAGGACATTGAAAACCTGTTCCGGAAATCGGGTCTACTTAAATGACGGCATTGGGCGACCGTATTCTGGGCTTGTGGCCTGCTGGTAGTGGCGGTTGGCTATGGGCTGCGGTAGCACAGGCAATGGCCAGAAACCCTTCGGCGGTGCGAAGGCGTATGGCCAGAACTTTTCCCACCATTCTGGCGATTTGTGCTTGGTGGTGGGCAGCCTGTTGACCTGATGATCAACCAGGACGCCGATGCCCCAAAGGCCGGGGGGGAAAGTCCGCTTTGGAAACTGGTGATTTCCATCATTGTGCTGGTGGTTTATGCACTGGCTGCTTGAGCCATTGGCTTTATTATAATCCACCACGTTGGCTGTCGGCGTCTTAAGCTGGGCGCATGGGTGCGCGCCCGGCGGGCATTTGTTGACCGGTTTAATCAGTGGCCGTTGTGGTGGTTTGGATTAGTTCAACTATGGGCTTGTCGCTAAGCCTTGCCTAACGGCCTGCTGGGAGGCCTTCTGACCATGGAAACTATTTTGGCTTTCTGATGGGACGGGTTTGGCGGTGGTTGCCTAAACGCCGTACACCCTGATGTGCATTGTTTCGGCGCTGTGTCGGCACCCTGATTGGTTGCTTGCCAGGCCGTGGGCCCGGCTTAAAACGGCCGTTTGGCCCATTCATTATCCGCTGGGCCTTCACCCTGGGGCTTGCCACCGGAAACGGCGATTGATTCTTGCTGCTGACCTCGGTTTAGCCGGTTTGCTATTGTACGGCGGGCGGAATTTCGTCCAATCCTTTGGCTTATGAGTCTGCAGAACATAACCGGGCGACGAGCCAGCCCCATATGACCTGTCTGGACGGTTATCCCCATGGCGGCAATCAAGGGCCGTGCGGCAGACGCTTTGGCCATTTTCAGCGATTGCGCTCCTTCGCGGGGAGGTTCTGATCGGCCGATAGGGCTGATTCATATTGGCACCGGTGGCTGGGCGCGATTCGCACTTGACCTTCGGGGTTAATATGCCGGGTTGGAAACTTCCGGCTCTTTTTTTTTGCTTCTGGCGTTCGCCCACTTCTTGGCGGGGCATAAAACCCGGCAAAAAAATCCGGATTGAAAAACGGGTTTTGATTGGCTTTTGCAAGCGGCTTGGCATCAATGATTTCCACCTGTGGGTATTTCGACATATTCGGGGGGGGGACTGGCACCCAGCCGTGTATTACCCCGCCCGGTGTGTTGGAAAGCTGTTTTATGTGGGGAAGGTATCGGGGGGAAAACTTTTCCATTAAATTTGGCCGGGGAATTTGTTTTGGGGCTGTTTTCCCCGTTCATTTTTTATTTTTTATCCTTTGGGGGAAAGCTTTGGTTTTTTGTTTTTTTTTTTTGTTGAAGGCCCAACGGAAATGGGGGCAAAGCCCCGGCAAATTCTCTCTCTTTTTTTT
>Ga0163217_1119194_pt1 | contig 16605 bp, 15 predicted proteins | sample SynspAceP_FD_185933 | JGI IMG/M metagenome (GOLD analysis project Ga0163217, IMG submission 185933) | Saline lake microbial communities from Ace Lake in Antarctica - Synechococcus sp. Ace-P (PacBio error correction) | ecosystem: Environmental > Aquatic > Non-marine Saline and Alkaline > Saline ... | reverse complement strand
GGAAACCGATTAGTTGTTCATTCCCGCGACAAACGCGGTGCATTCCAAACGTAACATCCGTTGTTGGTACGCGTTTTGGCATACGCTGGCGTGCGGGGGTGATTCAGTCGGCAAGGCCGTCGGCGTTGACCGTGCTCACCAGTCGACGATGTGGTGTTTGTGTGAAGTCGAGTTGTTTCTTTCCAAAACAAATCGATGATGTCCGCTGGCGTTTCAAATTGAGGCCACTTCGTGGAGTGGCTGTGTCAACTCGAAGGAAACGTTCTTTCGTGGGCGACCACCGCAACCTGTTTCGCGGAAGCATTTAGGTGCATAATCTACGGCGTTCCTAAAATTTGCGTGAGAGACGCAAGCGTCTTCGCTTTTTTGCCTTCGGCTACGATCGCGAAAGTGGCTAAATTCCCAAAACCGCGAATGACTGTAACGAAATCCCGGAACGGAACGGCTCATTCAGCGCCACCGAAAAACTTGCCCAGGGCCACCGCCGGGCCCCTCGGAGCAATGAACGTCGCTCGGTTCTCCGAACGAAGCGTAGGGTGAGCGATTTCGGCTCGCAGAGCCGAGCGGACCAATCAAACACCGCCACCTACGCTTCCGTGTTGGTTCTCAACGATACCGAACAAATGGTCTCTAATCTATCGTGGCCTAACTCTCTTTCTATTTCTTTGCAAAATGCCCCTCGCTTATGTCCGATGCATTCGAGCCAACGTGCGTTGTTCCAGCCGATCAGCCGCTTCCGCTACTTGAAACCAAATTCAAACTCGGTCGAATTCGCAAAAGGCGTCTTGTCGGGATCGACTTCGGCAATCCGATACACGCTGCTTCCCCCGGAGGGACTATCGTCTCCGTGTTGCTCGGAATTGTGCGAGCGACGGCGGTTGCCGGTTTGAAAGAAGTGCGGAGAGTTTTGAGTTTTTCGGGCTTTTGTGTTCGAAATCGAATCCGCCTGCCAAGCGGTTGCCACTTGTGTTGTGCCATGGGTTGGTCGGGATGCTGTTTGCGATGTTCGAGCGTTGACATCGAACAGGTTTCTCTTCTTGACAGAGTTCGCCCCAAGAAGCTTCGATCTCGTTCTGGACGCGGCCCAGGCGGTGCGCCCCTGGACGCAGGCGAAGATCACTTACGTCGAAGCGCCACGAGCCAAACGCTCGGCATTGTGGAATCGGGAACGGCCATTCTCGGTGTCATGCTTGTGGGACACGGACGGGTCAGTGCACGAAGGCATCGATCCCCTTCGCAGTCCGATCGCACTTCTTCCCTGCTGCGCTCCGGAACATCGGCTGCATCCGTCTCCTGGAGTGTTTGAAAAACGTTTTTGCGCGACGTCGCGATTGGGACGTGGGACCGCACCTACCGGATGCACGCGGCAGGCTATCACTTCGCTGGACCAAATACCGCCTCCATTACCGAAATGAATCGAGTTCTGATCGGCCGGGCCGCTCCTCCGACCGAGGCATGATCTCGGGCAACCCGATACAATCGCTTTTTCAAGAATTCAAGTCCCGACGGCTTCCTTCGAGAACGGGCGTGCTCGGATCGAGATAGTCGTCGAGATCGGTTTGATTTCGCGGTCGACGGAGATGCCGTTGCCGTTCCGAAGGTTTTCCCCATCAGTTCGGAACGACGCCATCGGACGACAGAGAGACGCGAAAGCGAGTGTTCGCAAACGTGAATTCAACGGCGAGCGCCCACTTCCGCCACCACTGGCTTCCAACCAACGTGACCTGCGCAGGTTTTTCAAACGCGTTCCAAAAGTTGTCGGTCGCGCTTGAACGAGCCCTCGTTGCACAGCCACAAACGACCCGGCTTGTCGTACGGTTTGCCGTCTGCTGCTGCTCTCATTGCGGCGAAACAGCATATAATGCCAGTCGCTGAATTGTCTCCGGGTAGTTCCATTTCAGGACGAAAGTCCTCGGCACGGATTGGATTCATTGCGATCATCGGGCGTCCAGCCGTTCCAGACATCGTAGGTGGGCCGGTAAGCGATGTGATTCCTTTAAATCGCGGGCTCAACCGATACGCGGCGACATTTCACGACACGGCGGCGAATCCGCAGGAAGGAAAGAACCGTAGATCGAATAATACAATAAGAGAATTGATTGGATGACCGCCGCCATTGTCTCCGCACGTCGATTGATCAACCCGCCGGCTGTCGAAGCAGGGCCACGCAAAGTCGCGGACGATCCCTCGGTTCAGGCGACGATCCATCGAGGGAATTCGCAAGATAGCCTATGTTCTCCGGCGTGGCGAGTGGCTTTTTGCGCGACGCGGGCAAGTGAGTATCCGAGTTTACTCAAAACGCAAACGCTTTTTCAGTTCTCTGCTGGCCATCGCGAGAACGCAAGGCCGAGGTTTACGTCGCCGAAGAGGATCGGCACGGCTCATTTCGGCGCTGACAATGTCAAATCGTCCCATCCATCTCAAACGCCGATGCCGAATGGAACTGCGGAGCACCCTGGGCAACGTACTGGCTTCCCGCGTTCATCCAAACATCCAATGACGAACGCCGTTGATCGACTCAAATGTAAAGGGCAATCCTGATGACGGAGCAATCCGTGTCGACCTTCAAAGCCGCCAAAGCCGTCCTTCGTGTCGGCGGACGAAAAGGCAGGCGCCGCGACCTCGGCCAGAGGTTGCCAGCATCGACTCCCCCGTTTACAGGTTCGCCGATCTGCGCGACGAACTGGGGAGTGCCTTTGCAACTCACGCAAGTCGCCAGTTTTTGCACGCACGTTGCACCTTCGCAAGTTTGACCTCAAGATCGATTCCACGCAACGTGCGATAAGCCGAATCTTCTTGCAGGACGGTTCGACAAAGACTGCAAAATCTTCTAGCAAGTCGTCGGGATTGATCAACGTACGAACGCATCACCCGCTAAGTGGTCAGGCACGCGGTCCAAAGAAAAGTCAGACTCTGCAGGCTCACGTATGTCCCTCGATGGCCAACACGTTTGTCCCGTTCCTCCAGCTTGGACGCCGAATCTTTGCGATCGGAAAAAGCACTGAAACGTTTTGCCTTCATGATGATGCTGCGAATTATTCCCTGGTACCACCGAGACGAATCCGAGGCCACTTGATGCCCGTTTTTTAAATAGGCAACGATCGTCATCAAAATTGAGGTACAAGTACAAACGATTCGGGAAACTCGCCGGGGTCATCGATTTGGAACGATTTCCGGGATGTAGACGACGGAACCTGGCCCGACATGTCTGGTCAGTTCCGTGCGATCGTCACCGTCTTCCGTAGCCGAAACCTGATTGCCCGAGCGCCAGTCTTCGTCATCCGAACTCAAACGAGTTCCAAATTCTCGACGCAACTTGGGTCCGGCCGTGGTACCGCAATCGGCGTGCTTCTTGATTAAAAGAATTCTTGCCGAAAAGTTTTTAGCAGGACCGCCGCATCCGAACCCCCAAAAATTGACAACACCAGGCCGAGCAAGAGTGGGTGATGAACGTTAATCTGAAGGCCAAGGTATTGCACTCTTAGTAGAATGGGCTTGGATGGGCGAACCCCCTCTCGCCGGCATTGGATCGAACAAAAGATTCCACTACGGTAACTCCGTCGCTGAGCTCCCCAGTCCGCTGTAAGCACATCGTTCACGAGTCAAATTCTGTTGGAACCACGTAGCCGCTCTCTTAGTACGCTGGGAATTGCGATTCTCAGAGAGACTCGCCGACGTGAAGAATCTGCCGAACCATTTCCACCCATGACCAAACTTATTCTATTTCTGTTGGAGGGACGTTTTTGCAACCACGCGCGGGCCTGTTGCGTAGGGCTTTCGCGGTGATCCAGAGATCGGTGTGTGGGTGCAGGTATTGCCCTCGAATCCGAACAAGTACTTTTCCGTGTCGGTATGTCCAGAAAGTGTGAAGCGTGCCAAATCCAGGTGGGCGTTGAGGAATTGATCGGCGGACATGGGTGCGTGCTGGCCGCAGACCAGCACGGGGCGGCCCTGGAGTCGGCAAGACGTTTCAGCGCCGACGGGCCCGATCGCTCTCGGATAGTTCCAGGTTCGCTGGCCATCGGAAGATGGTCGTGGGTCAAGGATGCCTTTCCAGAGCGACGCGATTTTCATCGTCAGCCAGACCGAGTAGCTGGCACAATCGCCGCCGCGTGAAAACCCAACAGAGGACGATTGTTTCCGGGTTCGCCACCGAAAAACCGTAGGCAGAGCGTGGCAGATTGAGTTTACAGTAATCGATCGTCGCCTGCCGGTCGCCCCACCCACGTGGGACCGCGTTCGTTTTCGTTCCTTTCTCGATGTACGGCATCACGACCCAAAATGAATGCCGCTGCCGCCGCTGATGCCGTAGCCAAGTTGCGTCCTTCACCGCGCGCTTCTCCCCTTGCGCGGTGGAAACTTGTTGCCCGAGTATCGACGATCACCGGATACGCCGCCCCCGTTTCCAGCGCCGAAATACAGCGAGTGAAGACTTCCGTCGCGTGGATATTCCGGGGCGAACCTGCCGCACTCGCTGACCCGCGATGGGTTGCCTCGTCGGTTGATACCAGGCGTGACGGATTCCGCACACGCTCGACATCTTCAGCAGCGACAGAAACGGCAAAAAACAGTGCCAGGATGCCGAGTCCTACCAGCAGCCGCATATACTTCTCAATATCACGGATTACCCATTGAGTATGCTTCTTTTCTGTTTGAAGGATCGTGAGCGACCAATAAACGTAGTGGACGATATTTCCCGGACCTGTTTACGACGCCAAACAATGACTCACCATCGCGGTGCTATCGGGCGAATCGCGTCGATGGGCACGCCCATCATTCTCGCTTGGTAAGCCACAGTGGCCAGCGGATTCCCTCGGGCAGGTTTGATGTGCTGTTCCAAACTGGACTCGTTCCCGCCCGCCGCGGACGATGATCGGCAGGTCGTTGTACTGATGGTGTGAACGTTCGCCAATCCCGATCGTAGGTGATCAGCGTATTGTCCAGCAGCGTGGTGCCCGTCGCCTGCTGGACGTGATTCCATTTTGTCGAGCAGGACGGCGTATTGCTTCCATGTGGAAACCGAATCCACCTGAGCAAGTTCGTCAATTCATCTTGGTTGATTATGCGACATTGATGGTGGCTGCGCGGGGTATCGAAACAGGCTCTCGAACAAGGAAGGGAGCTATCCCAGCGTTCGGGACCGACCATGAGGGGTTGCGACGTGGCAGCCCCGATTGGAGTGCGACCACCATCAGGTCCCCACAACAACGAATGTATTCGCACCGCGGAAAGATGCGCCTCGGGCGGTCTCCAAAATCGACTTGAGCGAGTTCGTCTTCATCGCTGATAATGATCGAGTTGGGATCTCGATCCGTTCGAATTCGAATCGAAGAACTCTTCGAACTTCTCGTTGTCGGCCGCGCCCAGTTCACGCTTGAGGGCGGACCTCGGCGTCTCCAACACCAGGCTGGTCACGTCTCGGAAGCGATCCCACTTCGGTGGTTGAAAACAGACGCTCGTACATCTTTCGTGGATCCCGAACAGATGGGCGAGGTGTCCCGCCCGTACCACTCGAGATGCTGTCCGGGAAGTAGATGGATTCCTTGTTATCACGATGGTTGTTGCAACTGAACTCAAAGCGTACGAAACGGCGGGTTGCGATCACCGATTGTCTGCCCACGATGTTGATCGAAGCGTTCGATCAAGAGGCCAGGCGGTGCCTTCGTTGGTGTAGGGCACGCGCTGCTGAGGGTTAGCACGACGCCGCACTGAGCATGACATTCGCGTCCCTTGCTGGAACGTGCGATCGCATGCCGGTAAGAGAATTGCATTTTTTGCTTGAAGGGTCAGAGGATTTCCATGGTCGCGTCAGTTCGCCGAGCGCTCCGACGTGAACTTCGGGTCCCTGGTTTCCCAGCGACTTCATCACGTTGCCGAGATTGCCTTGGGGATCACGTCGCCCGCTTCCCCGGAAAAAATCCTCTGCAGAACCACCACAATGGAACGTAGAACTGCACCATTGTCGTTGCGGTACCCGGATCTGCCGCGGGAGCATGGAGCAATGCTCTCCATCCACGCAACGCCAGGACGCCTGCCACCGATTTCCACGAAGAAATTGTCGTCGATGAACTGTGTTGTTCATGGATTCACCTGCGTGATCGTGGAGGGATCGGAAACGTGGGGTTGATCGAGAAACGCGACGCTCATTGATGACGGCCATGGCAGGGTTTTCATTCGCTCGGTTTGTCTCTCGCGGGTCACACTTCCACAATTTCGTCCAGCGCGTATCTCATCGGAGGCCGAGTTCCCGCGCTAACGCGAACGAAAGAAGATTGTCCACCGAGGGCTCTGGTGAAGCGGTCTTTTCGGCCAGAATCGAATTTTTTGAACTCAACGACATTAGAAGTCGGTGTTGGCGAAACAGGGTTCCCCTCGGAATCGACATTGCGGCCGTTGCATGTTATGATCCCTCCAGAACGCCCCGATCGGATCGAAAATTTTTCGGTTTGCAAAACCGAGCGGATTCAATTTGCTCATGCATCCACGACCAATCATTTCGTTCGCGTGTGAGAGCCAACCGTTCGCGAAGCGTTAGTTGCTGCTCGCCTCGGGCGGTTTTCTTCGAAGCGTCGGAACGTCCGCAGGGGATGTGGTCCGGTGGGTCGTGGAAGACGAACGTCGCGACCCCAGGCCACCACGGGTGATCGGTTGGGTGCGTCGGGGCCCCGACGTTCATCGTCATCACAGCCGCGTTGGTGATGATGCCCCGGTACGTCGATCCGTCACCGGAACGCGCTCGGAAATTCAGGCACCCCACTCCGCCGGCCGGCCTCGGCAAGCCACGATCGCCGGCCAGTTTCACCATTACGCCTTTGTCAAGCAGTTTCGAGCGATACGTGGAAGTTCAGGGTCGATCAGTGGGTAATCGGCTTGGTTTTTCAATCAATCACGGTATCGAATAAGGCAGGGTTTCGAGCATCTTGTGCATCGAAAACGCGATACTTCAAAAAAAGAATTGACGGGAATCGTTCCTTGCAGGAACCGAAGACACCAAACGATCAACTGCAGCCATTGGATGGAAAAGGGCTATCGCAGAGGAAACGTTTGCATCTTTCGGTCTTGGAGCCATCGCCTTTGGATTTGCTTCCAAGTAAACCGGATCACGGAAGCGTTCCGTTTCCCGCAATCGAACAGCGTTTGATCAGGAATTGCTGCCCCACTAGAAAGAAGGAAAGACCGGAGGCCCAATGCAGAAGTCATGACTCTGGGTTTCATGACTCGGGGTTTCATGACTCGTATTCGTACAGATTACAGAACCTGGGGTGACAAATCGTGGCCGCAGCTGACGGGTCTTCATGTGCCTCGGTGAATGACGCGCCGGATTCGATTGTTGAGGGTTGAAGGATGAGTAACGTTGGAGGCAATTTCTTCGGGACCGGTCGGCGGAGTTCGTTTGAGAAATATCGCAGCCGCGAGGTGACTTCGGTCACCAAGTCGCCGGGTTGCCTTGACAGGTTTGCGTTGGCAACAGGAGACGCAAAGAAACTCACTCCAAATGCCGACGTTTGCGCTCGGTGAAGTCGGGACTTGAGTGATCGGACTCACCGAGTTCAAAGAACGACTCCATCAACAACGGAGACCAAACAGATGATCCGCCCGGTTGCTCAACCCGTGCTCCGCCCGCAGATCTTGGGGGAGGAACGCCGCGACGCCGGAGTCGATTTTCGATTCATTCTGGCGATTTGCGACGAGCGCCTGCGTATTGCCAACCAGACGTCTTGGCCATTTCCGCCGGACGCTGGCTTGAAGTAGCCCTGCGTGCTCTTCGCATCGTGTGCGTTCGGGCAGTGTGGAAGACGATGCCACCGCAAGTCAAACAGATCGATGACCGCGTTGTTGTTAGTGAAACGGTCACCGAACAATCGCGTTGTCTTCCCCTGCCGTCGGCCGCTGGTGGCGGCGTGAAGCATCTTGCGTGTAGCCTCAGCAAGAAGCTGTGACCGAGTTGATTTTTCGAGTTGGGTTCGTTTCCTCGGGCGGCATTTCATTGCGATCGATGACGCCGACCCAGATCGCGAAGCACTCCACGTTTGAGGCAAGGTACTGGAGAGTGGTTGTGTCAGGTGAAACATCACCCTCAATCGTATCTCGTCGCCATGACACTGGAGACAACGTTGTGCCAGCACGCGTTGGACAAGACCGCGGATGCAATCTTCAGATCGCCCTGCCTCAGATAACCTGCCTCAGATAAACTCAGGATCGGATGCTGTGCCAGTAATTTGAGATCAGTAAGCTCGCTGCCAAAAAGCAAGCGGAAGTGCATCTTGTCCGCACGGATCATGGCGCGTTTCAGCAAGGCGGGGACTGGCGAGGCGATGGCCGACAGCAAGCGAAGGACCCTATTGTAGCCGGGTATTTCCGGCGGCCCGTGACTCCGGGGCCCCCTTTTGGGTTTTGAAAAAATTGAATCGTTTTTTGATGAGGTGTGTGACAGATCATAAACCCGACGTGTTTAGTTTTCGGACGGTTCACGCCGTGGGCTAATCGCTGCCGTGCTACCGAGCACCTCAGAATATTAAAAAGGGCACTTAGAACACGCAAAGGAGGAAGCATAGTGTGTACTCGCTGCGCGTCGGGCTGGTCTTGTCACGTCACTCTTGTGAAAAACGGCTCAATCAAACAGGGCAGGCGAGCGTCTCGTAGCTTCACGGACCCCACGGCCCACAACCATCTGTTGATGTTTGGTACTTTTGATGCGATTGATGGCCGATGTTTTATCCCGACGCCTTTCTCGAAAAGGAACCGATGAGAAACTTCTTCTCCTCTCTACTTGAAAACTCTCTGCCGAGCTTGAGACATCGAGCCGAAACTCGATCGAACCGAGGGAATCGATGAATCGGCGCGGGGCGACTTGATGAACCGACGCCGTCGAGTTGGCTCGCGAAGGGGCAGTTGTGGACGCTCTTGTCGAAAGCTCCAGGCCTGTGGTTCGTTGAAGCAATGGGGGAGGTACCGGACCGACGGAAGTTTCTTGGAATCGTTCCGAAAACGCAGGCTTCCCCGTTTCGCCCTCATAGCACATTCTCAAAGCGTATCGCGAAGCAGCATCGCCGATCGACTCGAATGCCGAAACGCCTACGCTTCCGAAAGTGCTCAGTTCATCGACCTTTCGCCGCTCTACAAAATACTTCGAAGCACGTCCGGAACCGAACCGGAATCAGGACGCCGCGTGGAACAAATCCACTGGCATTGGTTGCACGTCACGATGCGATCGTTTGCTATGATTTTGCCCGATGCGGGGTTGTGGATCGAGCGGCATGGCGAGACCTTAGTCAGTGACCCCGAAGATCAACCGTTGCCCGACATTGGTCGATTTTGTTGAAGCGGGCATGGCCGAAACGCCAAGACCGGACGACGAAGCGTTCGAGCGCGATTCGATCGCCGCGATCGATTTCAAAAAGCCGCTCGACGAACGATCCAGTACAAGCTCACTTGCGGGGGGGTGGTGTTGACGTTGCGAGGCCGTGAGCAGAGGAGCGTTACGAGTGATTGGCCGGAATCGGATAGCAAGATGGCAGGTCGGCGGTTCGCATGGCAAAATGGGCAGCATCTCTTATTGAACGCCGCGACTATTGCCGATTGTATCGGTTGTTGCAAGGTCTTCGAAATCTTCTCACCCTCTACGAGCAGCGAATGTTCGGGGATAGTTTCCTGCTCTTCCGCCAGCGAACTGCGCGGCGGCAATTGCGGCGACGAAGACGAAGCGGAATCGAATTACGCCCAAGAAGAGCAAAAATCAAACGTGCGGGCGAAAATCGCCGAAACGCTCGCCGTATGCCGGATCGCAAAAACTCGCGTGGATCAGATCCTGGATGTCCCGTTCATTTCGTCAATACGAGCTACGTGCCGGATCCAGCGAACTGGCGGACGATCTCAAAGTTCTGGGAAAATGTCAATCGAGCCACCTCGAGGTCGCCCGGACATATCCCACGCGCGAAGTTCTTCCGCGTGCGATAGGTGATTGACGAACGTTCAACGAGCTATTTCCGGCGTTGACCTGGTGATGAGAGCCGGGCGGCTCGTGAAAGCCGATTCGCTCTGCGATGTCGTTGCCGGCCGACGCACATTTGTCGCAAGCTCGCAGTGTATGTGGGCGGGCGCCACGATTAGTTTGGCCAAGGTGATCCGAAGGCCGCGATGCACGAGTTCAATGAAAAGCGGCGCGGATGAAGATTTAGAGGGGCACCGAGCAAACTGATGCATTTGTGGGATCGAGAAGCGGTTGCATGTCTTAGGCATCGCCGGACAAGCAGGCGGCATTGCGGCAGAGACAAACAAGTAAGGGCACGTTCCAATCGTTTGACTTTTGAAGTTAATTTCTCAAAAGCAACCGGGCGTACCGGCCCGTGTTCCGCAACAGCGTGGGCAAATCGCCGCCCAGTGTGGGACATCGGCGCCAGGTCTGGCCACGACTCAAAAAAAGCGAAAGCTTTCTGGGCCGACGTGCGTGAACCAGACGCCAGTTGGAAATAGGCGGATGGAACGGGCTGTCGATTTCGCCTCCTCCGGTTGATTCAAACCAATCAGCTTCCCTCATAGTGTTGGGCAATCGACCCCAACGACTCGGGCAGCTCATTGAGCGGGCGGATTTAACGTGGGGCAGTGAAAACAGAGGCGAAATCGTAGATTTCTGGCCGGATCGGCACGTTGGCAAAAAAGCAAAATTTTGAATGACAAACGTAGCCAAACGCCCTTCTCGACTTCGGTCGCGCCTGCGGCGGACTTCACGATCATCTTGACGTATTGGGCGACCTCCATCACCAATCCGGTGCAATGCAAATGCGAATGCTGTCGATGAGATTTCACGAGCGTTGCTTCTTGTCTGGGAAAGCACACGTGAAGTATCAAACCAGAGCATCTTCGGTGAGCGTCTCGGAAATTCCTTCATCTGATTTCGCAACGCACGCACTCGTACGCGCGGGGTGATGGTGAAAGTCTGTGCGTCGGGCTTGGATGCGATCATTCCCTTCAAGGCAAACACTGTGAAGCATTTTTTCTGGTCGAAAAAAAACGGCGTTCAGCGTAAGCGGGCGGGACGCCCGCGCACGGTTCGCGGCGGTCCGAAGTTAGCGATGTACATGCCTATACCGGTCAGCACAGTGTGCGCACCTCTCTGTCTTCATCCGCTACAAAGCTCCGTTAAACGAGGCTCGCGCGCGACGTCAGCTTCGAAAAAAAAGTGCGGCGAAGATTTCATGAAGTCGCGGAAGTCAACATCCCGATCGCCGTTCTGATAAGCGATCCCATCCATAGCCAATTTCAAAGTTCTCGGCCCGAGGGTCTCTAGGCGACCGTGTTACGTGGCAAAGGCAGGTTTTAGCAGCGTGTCCAAAAAGTGACAGCATTGTTCAGGCCCGTAGACAGAGAGGAAAGCGAGGGTCGCGATGCCAAACGGGAAAGGAAAGCAGCTCCGACCTGTGAAACCGAGAGTCGGTTGTCCGAGTCTGGTACTGACGGTCGGGGGAACGATCGAAACGAAAACTCTGCCCATTCCGGTACAAGCTACCGGTTTTGCGTCGCCGGTGAGCTGGCGGGGTGGGACGGGTCGGTTCCTGCAAATGCACGACCGGCGCAGGACGTTGGGCTGTCGTCGATCGGGTTGATCGTCAATTACTCGTGAGCCAAATCGCCAAATCCAATCGGTCTGCCCAATTCCGCTTACTCGCCCCCGGTCCAGGTACTCGGCCGCCTGATCGAACGCTGGACGATGAAGTAGTGTTCGGCCCATCGACGCAAATAGAGCAGGTTGTTTCGGTTTCCGCTTGGCCATGCGCGAGCAGCAGTTGCGCGGGTGTTTGCTCGGCATCCAGGCGAGCTGCCGTGGCAATTTCGTTCCATCGCGGCCAAGCGTCCAGTACGCACCACGCCGCGCGAAATCATGACCAGTGTGGAACATGCAACCGTGCAGGCAGAACCGTTTGTTGCGTTGTCGCGGAGGTGTGATCTCACCTCGCAGTTTTTTTTCGATCGCCTCATTCGCTTCACCCTCCAGCTGGATGCTGCAGCGTCAGAATCGAATACAGGATGCAAACCGATTGGTAGACGTCCGTGCGAGTGTCGGGATTTCGATCCCTTTTCAATTTGCTCCGTGCCATGTACCCTGCGTCCCTCGGAACCTCACCGAAAAGCGTGTTGGAACTTCAACAGAGTCGCGAGTGTAATAGCACGCGTTCGATCTCGAACTCGACATTGCGTTTGCATTTTGCATCATGACTGGAGGACTTATTTCATGCCTCCTTTGCGCAATGAACTCCGCCCGATTCGAACGGCCACAATCTGCGAAACCGCGATGCAAAGCGACGGGCTGGTCTCCTCTCTTCGAACTGCCCGTATTCTCGGCGATGTGTAAAAGGAACGCCAAGTCTGAACTCGGTTTGGGATCCGACTTGTCCAATTACAGGCCTTCCGTTCGCCGATACGGGCTAATTTCGGCAATGAATCAAGCTTTCACGCGGCTCTTGAAGCGTGTAAAAACCGAATCTTCCAGCTTGGTAATTCGTCCCCATTCCTGGCGTGGAAGATCAACGACTTCCTCGTCAATCCAGGGTTCACTCAAATTTCACACTCCCAAAGGGGAAAGATACGTCGAGCCATCCGCATCGCCCAAGAATTTGGAAGCCTATTCGATCGCCCCCGATCAAGGCCTTTTCAGTTCATTTACTTTCCCTCGGCGGCCCAACGTTTCCATCTGCGCGATATTTTCCTCACGATGCGGAGGTGCTCGGACGTTTTTGCGTCGTAGCGTGGTTCCGATACACGGGCCATGTCGTCTGTCATACATTGGGTCCGACTCAGGTTCGGCCCAAGTCGTTCGTCGAGTGTCCATCCAGGCAATTCAAACGGCCACGCATCTCGACGAGCTTCGCCGGCCCAGTGGATCACTCGCCAGATTATTGATCTCGTAGGGATCCGCGACGATGTCGTACAGTTCCTCGGCGGTCGTGTTTGGCGAAAACAAAAAGCTCTCTGGACCTTGTTCAGATTTCCTGCATTGGTGAGCTTGACGCAGGGCGATTTTCAAGATCGCCTTGGATCCTTGTAAGCGCAACGGTGAAGTAAGGCCGATCGGTAAAAAATGCGGATGATTTGAGTTTTCTACTACCGATCGAAGTGATCGACGGTTCGTCGCAGCGATCGCGTTGCCGAAAAGACCGCGTCGCGAGCAACGTAGTCCTTCGCCAAAAATGTCTCGGGAGTTGCATGTTCGACGGGATGGAGATTCCTGCCGCGGCCAAACGACAAGGCGGCAATGTCAATGGTTCGACGACAATCGTCGCGGACCTTTCCAGCGGTGACGTAGGCCGGGAGATGCGAGAGGAGTGATCCCTCGTCGCTTACCAAAAAACTTGTTTTCCAGCGAAGGCAGTGACTGATGCCGTGATCGGGTCATGAACAGAATCAAGGTGTTGTTCTCGCGGCCCTCCTTTTCCAATCTTGCGACAAACGTCGGCCCAACCATGACGTCCGGTCATTCCGACCAATCCAGGTAGGCGCCCAGTCACGGGACGATGCGGATGATCGGGTAATACGGCGGGCAGCTTGACAGCCCTGGAAGAGTGTGCGGCCTCCGAATTCCTGTTTCGGCACGGCGGCCAATCTTGTTCCAACCGGATTGCGTCTTTGCCACGCAAACTTGCCCTGGAAGTTTGGATCTGGGCAAAAGAAAGGTGCCCTCTTTTCTCCCAGCCAGTCGTTGGAATTCATAGACCGATGAATCCCACTGAAAGTTGTAATCCGTTTTGCCAAGCCTACCGTTGATCGGCCAACGCTTAATGACGGTGTCGTAGCCCGGCATCCTGGAACAGCTTTGAACAACTCCAATCGTCTGGTAAGTTAATTTGATGTCACCTGCGACCGCTCCGGTGATGATGCGCACCGATGGCTGGTTTGATACATGCCCGTGATGAAAGCGGATCGACAGTTTGAGCAAACCGGTGCCGTCACGAAAGCTCTGGGTGAACTTGGACACCGCGTTGGCAGCCGAGCGACGTTCGGCGTCTGGATCCGTTTCGCCTGCGTAACAAGAAAAAATTGGCCGAACATGTCATCCGGAATGATCCAAACGACATTCGGACGTTGATCGGCCAGATGCGATCGACGCGGCAAACGAGAGGCGGTACCAATGAAACAGTCAGCCAAGAAAGTCTCCAGCGAATCAAAGCGTTTTCCATTGAAATCTAAACTGTTGAAGGTCGGTCAGAAGCACAAATCGGCGGGAACTCACGTAGGCGAGTCTCTCTGAACTCGATTTCCAGCGTCTCGGGAGAGACGCTTGCCTATCTGGTTCCACCGAATCCATGATGACGAGTGCTTAGCGGTGATGGCGCGGAATGGATCGGATTTGGTACTTTCACGACGAGGTTAACCATACGCCGGGGACGGCGCATTTCTTGACGATGTTCTTGTCACCGATCGCCGTGCGGACTTGCTCGTCGCGCCATCGCGGTTTTCGAGCGCATTTGCAGTCGCGATCGGTGCGATGTTGATTTGGCTTCAGTTTGCCGTTGATTTGGACCGGGATCTCGATGCTCGACTCGACGATCGCGGCTTCGTCCGCGTATCTCCGGCCCGGTTGTTTCTATGCGTGATCCCGAGGTCGGTGAACACGCGGCAACCGCGCACATATCTGCTTCGCTGATGTGCGCGCGTACGGGTTGAGCAAGGACGAGGAACGTTTCCATGGCGACGCGAGGCGCGGGTTTCGCAACGGGTTGAAGTGTTGGAGAACCTCCATCATCATTGGACGATTCGCGGTATTGAAATACTCATTCCCTCGTATCTTCGGGTGACCTTGCGAATCGTTTGGGCCAGAACACGCATTGCACTTCGTCGCATTGCGTGTCGACGACGGCGCCGGCTGAGCGCGAGTTCGTCGGCTTTGTCGTCGGACCATCCAACGCCATACCCACGATCGAGGAACCGCGGACACCCGCCGACTCCGTTCATCACCCAAGCTTGGTGGCTTTCGAGTGGCCCATGAACTTTCATACAAAGCGCCAACGAATCGGCGCCGTAGTCGCGGACACGCCGTCGGGATTGACGACGTTGCGGAGTCTTGCTGTCATCTTGAACGCGCGGCCTTGCGATTTTGATCGAGGGGTCGGATTTCAAAACGAAACCTTTCGCCTTTCTTTTCGACGTCGTCTTCGTCGATGCGGACTGGACTCGACGGGCGTCCGCTTTTGTCGGCGTGCCCTCGGCATCGCGACGGGACGTTCTTGGTCGAGGACCGGGTTGTCCGGCTCGTTCGACGTATCGGTGAAACTCGAATTCGCCAAAATCATGCCATTGATTGACAAGCGCGAAAACGGTTCGGCGCAGGTCACGTGGCCGCATTCAAACAATACTTGTGCCAGAACTCGAAATACAAAAGTCAAAACACCGCGTTTGCCTCGGCACCGCGACATACAGATCGACGGGCATTCAGGCCTTCGTCCAATTCCGGATCGATCAAGTCGCTCGGAATTGTTCGGGTCGATTTGGTAGCGGGCATTGTAGTGTAGTACGCATACTACGAGGCCTGCCATTTGCGTCTATGGTGTTGGTTTTCGCGTCGGTAAAAGTTGCCGTCGATTTCGACGATCAAACCAATCGTCATCGGCTTGCAAGGGCTTTTCGGCGACGTGGGGTTTGAAATTTCCTCGAGGTCGGGAAGGGTGACGGGGCACATTGTTCGTCGGGGGACGCCGCGTTTAGCCCGGTGGGATTCCGTCGCGTCGATCTCGTGGCAGGATCGGGAAACGGTTCGCCCCCAGAACCGTTGCCGGATGAAAACAACCAATCGCAGAGAGTTGTAGCTCACCGCCTCGCAGGCGAGTCCCTTTCCTGCAACCTGGCGGTCAGTTTGGGTTCACCTCGTCGGTGTGGTATAGAGTCCACGTTGAAATACTCGCCGTGCTTGGTTTTGTGCATGGGTCAATAATCCCTCTACAGGCGAGACAGGATAAACCAACAGGGGAGCTCTTTGCCATGGTCAGACTGATGTCGGTCTTCTGCTATCATTAAGTGATTCGATAGCGATCGAGCGACCGGGATGATTGGCAAATCGAAACCGTCGACGGCGAACTCGGAAAATCGCGGGTGTCGTGAGCGGGGCACGGCCATGATCGCGGCCGGTGCCGTAACGGCGAGGCACGTAGTCGGCGACCCCAACGGGATCGAGCGACCGGTCGGCGGATTGATGGGCGTGGCGATCGGTAAGACGCCGGTTTTGCGCTGTTGTCGGCCTTCGGTCCCGTTCGCGGTCGCTCTTAAAGGATGCCTTTTCGGCGGTACCGGTGACCTCGGCGAGTTGTCTCAAGTGTGACGGGAAAGGCCGTTTCGATCAACGGGTGTTCGGGGGGACACGAACCATGTTAGGTCGCTGCCGAAAACAAGCGTGTCGGACGTGATCGTGTAGACACGCAAGAATCGTCCGCTGTGATTGCAAATGGAAAATCGGGACTTCGGGCGCCCGTTGCTGCGGTCCGATTCCATCGGAATTGCAGTTTTTTGATCCCCGGTCGGCCCAGTCAAGATTTTTCGTGAGTTCCGCGATCCAAACCGTTCGGCGGTAATCCGGTTTGATCCGCAGCATCCATTGCCGCAGGCGGGGATTGCGTTTTT
>Ga0163217_1087837_pt1 | contig 16611 bp, 6 predicted proteins | sample SynspAceP_FD_185933 | JGI IMG/M metagenome (GOLD analysis project Ga0163217, IMG submission 185933) | Saline lake microbial communities from Ace Lake in Antarctica - Synechococcus sp. Ace-P (PacBio error correction) | ecosystem: Environmental > Aquatic > Non-marine Saline and Alkaline > Saline ... | reverse complement strand
GTGCAGCTCACTAAAGGAAAGGGAAGAATGACATTACCTCTTATGCGTGTTGCTGAACGCGGATAAAGGGAATTTATTATTATAAAAACCTATGAAATAATCAGTGATTGCAGATAGATAGGCATTAGGGAAACTTAAAACTTGGATCAGAAAATTTGGGCTTACTTTTGAACTGTTCGGACGCAAAACAAATTAACTACGTAAACATTTAATGTGGAAAATTTAAAGAGCTATTCCTTTATATCTAGGATAGTTCTTTTTTTAAATAGGACACTCATAAAAAAGAGAGGATATATTTTCTTAAGTGAGTTCTTTATATATAAAATAAGCAACCCCTGAATTTAGGATGGCTAATTTGCTAAAAATGAGGATTATAAACCAAAAAAAAGAAAAGGAGACAATAAAATGAAACAAATAAATTGTTGTAGTGCTTTTAATAGAGACGACCGGATTTTATGTGCCAAAGAGGCGAGACTAAAACCTTGTTCGAAATTATTGGGGAAATTTCCAGGAGGGGAATCGAAATTGGCGAAACTCCACAGGAAGCATTAGTTACGAGAATAAAAGAAGAGCTAATGATTTGACAGTAGAAAGAAATACAATCTGGAAAAAATATGAGAAGAAAACAATTTATTCCTTACGACTTTTGGTTTAGTAAAGTTTAACCACTTTTATTTGTTTATTTAAAAAAGGAAGACCCAAATTAACAGAACACATGGAAGTGAAATGGTGTAACCCATCTGAATTAGAATAGGTTTAGAGTGGGGCACCGGCGGAATATACCGGCAGTTAAAAAAAATTAGATGAAAAGAAATGAGACAATAATGACTGAATGTGTTAGAGAACGTTCTTTAAAAAAGCTTTTATGGATCAAAAGAACTTGAAGGATCCTATATGATCCTAAAATTGATTAAAATGATACGGAAACTAAACAATACATGTGATGCTTTTACAAGATTGAAATAAAACACTGTAAGGAGTTCTTTTTTTCAGTAGCTTTTTGTTAACCAAGATGGATTAGCTGCATTAAAAAACTCAAGCTTAAGCAGATTTACATAGTTCAAAAGTCAAGGGGAAAAATTTTAACTTTCTTATTTTACTTAGCTTTTAATCAGCCAGCCTGTGTTTGAAGATGTTGGCTAAAAATATTCCTAATGTGGGAAGTGCCTGCACGTATTGTCAAAAAAACAAGGCATTTCATTCTTAAAGGGATATCGCTTCAAACAATATGGTTATCATTCTTTTTATTATTGGCAGTTCTAATTAACTATGAGTGCCTAAAAAATTAATTACGAGTGGAATGTCCGTTGACTTCGTTGATCATGGACAAAATGATTCAAGACATTCAAGCAACATGGAAAAAGAATGGCAAGCAGCTGATTACTAACAGCAGAATGATTTGAACTACAAAAAATTTGTATCTACCAAACCACTTATTTTAAGAGATAGGACTGTTCAAGAACAATTGTTAACAGATGAATACTACGCCTTACATCTGCCGAATAAAATGCAGAAAAGTTGCTTTATCAAATCTACAAAATTGAGAAGAAAAACTTGGAGCTGAAAAAGGGGTTGTTAGTTTGCTACAGGTACAGGGAAAACGTATTTATCTGCTTTTGAGTTAATTACAAGCTAAAAACCCGAAAAAGTATTTATTTTATTGTCCATCGAGAACATATTAAATAAGCAAAAAGTGATTATCAAAAAAAATTTCTTGGGGGACAGAATGAAGACTTGGAATTCTTGTCAGCGAAATACAAAAAGAAGTAAATGCAAAAATATCTTTTTGCAACCGTACAAACGATTTCAAAAGAGGCTTACTTTAAGGCAATTTCTAAAAGATTATTTTATTTATATATTGATTGATGAGTGCATAAAGCTGGGCACAGTCGTATCACCATGTAATAGATTACTTTCAACTAAATTCTTATTTGGAGTATGACAAGCACTCCGGGAACGAACGGACGGCTTTAATATTTTGGAAACTTTTTGATTACAACTATTTGCCTATGAGATTCCGGCCTCAAGAAGCATTAGAAGAAAAGATGCTTGCCCATTTCATTTTTTGGAGTAACGGATTATGAAAGAAATGGGAGAGATTTCTGAAGCGAACAGGATCTAAAATATTTGGTTGAAGAAGAGCGAGTAACGATTTATTGGAGAAAACTCACTTATTATGGTTGCTTCCGGTAATACTCGTAAAAGGTTTAATTTGTTTGCAGCGTGAAAACAGGAAGCCCAAACGCTAGCCAATTGTCTTCAATCAGCAAAGGACGCGTCCTAGTCGATCTTTCAGGGGATCATTCACTAGAAAGAGCGAGAAAAAAGCGAGGTCGAACGTTTAGAATCGGAGAGATTGAATATATTTTCACAGTAGATAATTTAATGAAGGGAATTGAGATTCCCAAAATTAATCAAGTTTGTGATGCTTAGGAAATACACAACTCGAAGATTTATCTTTATCCAAACAACGGGTTAGGACGAGGGGAACTAAGAAAAGAACCGGTCAAAAGAATTTGTCTACCAGTGAAATTGATTTTATGGAAATTACAAAAATAATTATATGATACCGAGGGCTTTATCTTGGAGATGACGTCAAGAGACAAGAATAAATTTGCCGTAGGATACAGTGATACCATTTCATATCGGGGATTCTTCTGTGAATTTCGAGAAAATTGCGAACAACAAATTTTTACATCCTATTAATAAAGTCAGCAATGGGACAGTATGAGTGAATTTAAGAAAAAAATCCAATTACTTTTTAATCGTCTTGGAACGAGTTCCTTTATCTTGAAAAGGATTTTCAAGAGCAGCAAAACATTGGAACCTTTATTGATAGCCAATAAAAATCTTAAGTTATTTATGGTTGGTCTTAGAAAGTTAGGAAGAAAATGAAGCAAAAACAATCTCTAAAACAGCAAATCGTTCGTTAATGAAGCTTCACGAGAATTGTTAACCAGGAATGCGAAGGCAAGGAATATTCTGATTGAAAGATTAATGAGGTTGACCGACAAGAGCGTTATCGTTAGAAGAATCGAACAGTTATTGAAACACAATCTCTCCAGCCAAATTTGATTGATATTGTGCCAATGTCCTGTGTTGAATACATAGATTTAACTTTTATACGGGGCTTTAGCTAAAGCTTATGGCAAAAGGTATTTATTGAAAAAATAGAGAATCAAATTTCGCTTAATCATCGTTATTCAACAAAAAAGAACATGAGCAATCCATTATTTCATTGAAAATTATTAATAGACATTCTTGAAACAGGGAAGGTTGAAGTCTATTAACTAATTCATCTATAGAAACCGTTAACTCGTTTTCAAAAATATTAAGGGCGGAAAGATGTTTTGCGCATTGTTGAATTGAACAGGCAAATGGTTGATCAAATATTGGCGGCTATACGGCTTTAGTAATTGGCGAGTTGTTATCTCGTTACGCTTAAAAAAAAGGTGAAGTTTTTCTGGAGCTCAGATGGCTTATGAAGATGGAATTGCTAGATGCCTCAACGATGAAGTGGTTTCACAAAAGCTCCAAGATCATTGAAATCCCTGAAGTTGCAAAAAAAAGTTGATTGCATTCTGAAGGATTGGATAATACGAGTTTTGCAAAAAATCAGATAATGAAAGGAACAGGAATTCTATTACTGGGAATGTAAAACCCTATAAAAGTACTATTATTGAATTAGAAAAAACCACTCAAGATTTGGAAGGGTAAGAAAAAGTTGTCGAGATGGAACTGAAAATTTTCCGAACAATAGATATTAACCATGTTACCGGCTATTTAGAAGTAGGTCAAGATTAGAGAATCTATATAAAAATTTAATACGCTAAGCCGTCGGCAAGCTTGTTGATTCTTTCTACACTCCCTTTAAAGTAAAAACCGTGAAAAACGGTACACTTAATGGGAGTTTCTTTTGTCTAAATTGGAAGAATTAAGTTTTTTTAAAAAGATTGGGAAGAAAGGGTTACAAATGAAGAAAAAGATTATATATAAATTATAGAGTCATTTGGTATGAATTTATGTAGTAGGTACTAAAGGAGGAATATTAATGAAATTTTCAAATGGATTTCCTTATTTTGGAGCTGACGTCAGCTTCTTATCAAGTTGAAGGGCATGGAATGAAAGACGGTAAAGGGGTTTCAAACTGGATGTATTTTCAAAGATAGAAGGGAAAAACATATCAGGGAAACCAATGGAGATGTTGCTTGGTAGATCACTATTCATGCGTTATAAAGAAGATATCGCTTTAATGGCTGAAATGGGACTTGATTCTTTACCGTTTTTTCATTGCGTGGGACAAGGGATTTATCCTAACGGTGATGGAGAATTAAATCAAAAAGGGTTAGATTTTTTACAATGATGTGATCAATGAATGTTTGAAAAACACCAATATCATTACCTTTTGTTACACTTTAATCATTGGGATTTGCCTCAAGAACTAGAACAAAATGGTGGTTGGACAAATGAAAGAACATTAAAAAGCATTTGAACAAGATGCTGATACTTGTTTTTTAAAAGCTTTTGGCGATCGTGTTAAGCACTGGCATTACATTAATGAAGACGTTATCTTTCTCGTCATGGCTATATTTTGGAGCACACCCGCCAGGTCGGTTAAATGATTTTAAAAACTACTAATCAGTTTTACACAAGTTTTCTTAACTCACGCCAAGGTGGTGTTGAATTTAAGATTCAGGTGATCAAGGAGATATTGGAATTTACGCAGGTTTTAATCAGCTTTTCCTGCAGATGACAAAGAAATCTAGTAAAGAAGCTGCTGATCATGCGGAGATATGTTTGATACATTCTTCTATGACCCAATTTAAGGACTTATATCCAGAATACGTATGAACTGAATTAAAAGAAAAGGTTACATTTTTGAAATTGTCTCAAAGATTCAAGAGATTTTTTATTAAAAGCAGCCCCACTTTAAATGACTTTATTGAATTAATTTATTATTCAACCAATGCGCGTCATTGCCAAATATTCAAAATCTGCAAGAGAATAACAAGGAAGAATCTAAGTACTGGCGGGCTGGGGCTTTCTTATGATGGGGTTACCAAACAGTTAAAATGCCCAATCATTCATATTACTAAATGGGGTTGGGAAATTTCACCGGGGCATTTATTAGATGGGAACTTCATTTATTAAAAGAACTTATGGCAATATCCAATCGTATATTCTGAGAATGGTTTAGGAGATGAAGGATCCAATTGTTGAAGGCGAAGATTAAAGAATATCGACTCGGATGAATATATTTGAAAGCATCTGAAATTTGTTGAAAAAAAAGGTATTTCAGAAGACCTTAATATCAAAGGTTACGTGTTGCTTGGTCAGTTATTGACTTGTTAAGTTGGTTAATGGATACCAAAAAGCAATACGGTTTTATTTATGTGGATCACAAAAATCATAACCGTAAGGAAAAAAGATTCGTCTTTATTGGTATCAAAGAGGTTATTGCGACACGTGGAGAGAACATTATAACAGTTGTTAATAATAAAAAATGTAACTTGGAGGAAAAAAAATGAAATAAAAATTAATGATCTGGTTAATAAATGCTTGGGATCGTTTTTTGAAAATTAGTGAATAACAAAAACAATGGATGCCGTAAAGATGGATTCTACTAAACCATGCCATTTACCCTTGTAGGTTCGCTCTTTCTTTTAATTGCTAATTTTCCAATTCCTAAATGGGATACTTGTGTCAAGTTTATTTGCGTAGTGATTGGTCTGCGCCTTAATCCAAGTAGCTGGTTCAAACGTTTGATATTCCTAGCAATAGTTGCTGTTATTAGGAATTTCTTACCCAAGTATTGCTAAGAATGAAAAAATTGATCCCATTAGTACAGCTATTTTTATCCTCTAGTATCCTTTTTGATTTGACTGATTCTTTTGTGATACTGAAAGTGGCGAAACCAGTAACCGGAGTCGAATACCTAAAAGGATGGACAGGTGGAAATGGCATCATTCAACGGCTATCATAGTGCGTATTATAGTGGCTAAGGACTTTTACATTCTTTATTAAAACGTGATATCGAATAAAAATGCCTTGAAACAGTGCCTTGCGGTGTAGCAAATGCATTTCTGCTATGGATACAGGAGTTGTTATTATGTTCGCGTTCCACAATTGCGTCGTGTATTACATTTGACAAGTAAAATTTGTGGAGTATCTTTAACTGCACTTATTTTCAAAACTGCTTCAAACACGATCAAAACGTTTCTGATTTACCTTACCCGGTGGGGGACTTTGCATCACGTTCTTAATGTCTATTCTTTCGGGCTGGTATTCATGGACCCATATTGTCATGGGAATCATGGGACCTTATTCTAACGGCTAACGGCATTACGATAACCAAAAGATTCTTGATTCAGGGTCAAGAACTATCGTTTGGAGAGAATGCTAAGATTATGACTGTTCAATTAATTGATGTATTTGCTAATTTGGCGGACAGGAATTACACTTGCTTATTAGATAGCGCATTTACTGTTTGCTAAATCACAAACGCTTAAAGGAAATTTTCTAAAATTTCTATTGTCCCTAGTTTGTTTAACATAATGGAACCTGTTATTTATGGGCTTACCGATCTGTATTTAATCCAATCATGTTAAATTCCATTTATTTCTAGTTCGATAACAGCGGTGTTTAAATCACTTATGGAGCCTGATGTCATTGGTTTTTTCATCCCTTTACGGCGTTCAAGTTCCTTGGACCGACACCCCCATTAATATCAGGCTTTCTTTGTTAAGTGGTTGGCAAGATTAACTATTCAATTGACCATTATCTTTGCATCTGCTGGGATTTATTATCCTTTTCCTAATCAAACAAGACAAACTATTCTGCTAGAAGAGGTTTATAGATAGAAGCAAAAATAAAGACGATCAATTTGATTTGATGTGCAAAGAAACGACTCTATAAACGAAAGAAAAGGGTTAAGCCAGTATTGGCTTATCCTTTTTTTTTCGCTTACTAACAAAGGATAGCAGTCAAAAACTTATTGAATGAGGAAAATAATGAGGGAAATATAAGACTAGTTGCAGAATCAACTTGTAGAGGAACTTACACATGGGAAATACAAAGATGAACTTCGTTTTACCGATAGAAGGAAGATTGATAACGGAATATAGCGTTAGTAGAATACGTTACGAAATGCTGTTGATGTATTGGTTGATAAAAGCATTCTTTATCGAGTCAAGGGAAGCGGTATTTATATTCGTAAACCGGATCTATCCGGATTACGATACGATAATTCCTTCAGGGGATTAAAGGAAGAGTTTTAAAACAAAAAATACAGTTAAAATGATTAGCTAAGAACAATTAAAAGCAGATGAAGAAATAAGCCGTAGCCTTCAATGTGAAATAGGCACCCCGTTTATTTTGTTAATCGGGGGCAATTCGTTATGTTGAAAATGAACCTTTTTCAATTGAATATTTAGTTATTTTAATAAAAATATTATTCCCTATCTGGAAAAGAAAATCGCTGAAGCTTCTATTATCATTATATTGAACATGATTTAAAAACTATCGATTGGTTTGCTGATAAATATATTTATGTTTGAAAAGTTATCTAATTAGACAGTGAGTATCTCCAGTTTGAAAGAAGAAGATCCATCGATTGGTTACTTGAAGAAACGTTTTTCTTTTCAAATGGAAGGTTTTTAACCATTCAAAGTTATGGTCATAATTATAAATGACGCTAAGATTTTCGCAATTAGCAAAAAATTGTGATAGGGTTAAAAGAGCGAGGTCAATAGGTCTACGGAATCAAGGGAAAAATAATACACTGCATGATACATTACCTTATGTGGTTGGAAAATAAAGGTATCAGATTTAAAGTTTGTTTTGCTTCAAAAAAAGAGGGCAGGTAGCTATGCAACTTTAATTTTAAAAAACTTTAGAGGAGTTTTCCAGTGTTTATTTTTGAGGGTCTTGAAAAATTCTATTCGAGACATTCTGTGCCTCACTTTGGTGGAAGGTGTATCTTTTACACTACATAAAAAATTAAAGTTAGAATCCAATCTCTTTGTTTATCAAGAAGATTAAAAAAGAATTAACAAAGTCTTAGGGAATAGAAGTTTGAGGATAGGAACAATTTAAAGGCAACCGGTTCTTTTTGATGGACAGATCGCAAGGGATGGATGTTTTATCGTAAAAAGCGGGAGGAATTATGGCAATGTTGGAAACTTAAACAAGATATAAAAAATGGCTCTTGGATTCGCTATGATCGAAGCGGCAGATTGAAAAGAAAAGCGCTGTTTTGTTGAAAAAAATGAAAAAAGAAGCGAAGTGAAAAGAAGAGTTGAATGTGTTCAAGAATCCAAATGCCTCTTAATTTTTTTTTGTATTGGCTTGACTTTGCTTTGGACAATCGGCTTATCGATTAGTACATAAACTAAAGGAAAATTAGTTTTTTCTAGCTGGATAGATTAGGTAGGCTAATACAGCCAAGTAAAGAAAGGAAGTTGGGCATGTTTTGTCAATACATTACAGGGGGCATCGCATATTATTCGTATGACTAATTTTACTTAGCCTATAAAAATTAGAGTGTAATAAGAATGAAAAAATTATCCATACGAGAAAGTTTTGCTTTACTTGTTTCTGATAGTTAGAGATGATTTGGTGTAGCATTATCAAGTTTAAAATTTGTCCACAAACGCCTTTATTATTAGCCATCAACGTTGTTGATTGTCTGGGGAAGATTGCGTAAAACAACAGTTGGGAAGAGATTCATGATGGTATTCAAAAAAGGAGTTAAAAACGGGTATCAATACCAATGATTATCTTTATTCTGGATTGGTGCTTCATTTCCGTTTGGATTGCATCAGGGATTATTCTTCGATGATGGTTGTGGGGTTCAATTATTGATCCAAAGCTTTTTTATTCCATCCGATCTTTTTAATTTGCCGTGGTTGGTACATCTATCGGTTCAGCACTCCACCACCGTTTCTACCCAATTGGTTTAGCTTTTTGGAATGGGAATCGCCAGGGGTTTACCACCTTGGTCTGGTTGGCAGGAGCGATTGTAATCAGGGAGCATTGTGTTTTTGGGGACAGATGTGCCATTAATCAGATAGTACCAAATTTGTCGGCAGCGATGCTGAAGTGATCTATTTAAAACAACATAAAAAATTTAATGTGGACAACAATTCCAAGTTTAGTTTTATCTACCCGTACTGTTTTTATTTTTTGGTATGAATAGAACAGCTTGCAACGGACGAATCAAGTTGTTTGTTTGACAAAAGGATAGAATCTTAATTTTGAAGTTAAACTGGTTAAGCAGCTATTCCAATTGGTTTTTATATTATTTCTTCAGGGGAAACGAATTCCCAGCTATTCCAACGTTATTGATTAATATTTGCAGTATCTATTTGGTTATTAAAAATTAATTCGCCAAACGGTTAAACTTTCGCAAATTTCAAGTACATTCAAGGAAGGCTACGTAGCAAACAACAGGTAATAAATAATCCGATGCTTTACTTCAGAGGCGAGCAGTGCCAAAGTATGATGTGGTCTATTTCACTGATTATTCTAAGCTCTTGCCTGGGGAGGATTATTATGGAGTTCAAGGTTATGATACCGTCATGTCTCCTATTTCAAATGCAAGCATTGTCAGTTGGGAAACTTTAATTTCTTGTGACAGGCTTTTGTTGCTATTGGCTTGAATGCTCTTGGTTTGGAGAACAGTACTTAGCTATTGTTCTTGCCAGGTAACGCATTAAGAAAACCTACAAAGCCAATCAGGTTTGTCACGCAGCACTGTCCGAGTTCTAGAAGATGCTTGTCGGTTATTAATTCCTTGATTCCTTGGGTATAGTTGGCGGTATTTATTTTCGTACAACTTTAGGTTTCTACCGCTATCTTACTTACCTTGACCGCTTCTTCTGTCTTACTTTCACCTGTATAACGATATTAAGCGGCTTACACCAAATATAGTATCAGAAACTTGAAGGACTACAACTCTATAATGTCACTAAAAAGTCGAAGCCGCGATTGGTACGTGCTTTCGACTTAATTTATGTTGTTTTTGATAAATGCTCTACTTGACTATACACTAGGAAATCTTTATTATTAGGGTTAATAATTGCGTTTTTTCAAACGGTAAGGGGATGAGAACAGTGGAAACAGTCACTTTAATGAATGGAATGAAGATGCCAATGGTTGGAAACGGTAATAATTACGTATGAGAAAAGTTGACAATAAATACGATGGCGCTTTAAATATGACTTTAGTGCATTAGAATCAGCAATCAAAGCAGGATATCGATTTGATTGAACCGCTATAATATTTATCGAAATGAGTGGTGTAGGGACAAACATTAAGAAGCGAAAAATTGCTCGAGCGGAGAATTTTATTCTACAACCAAAAATTCCAGAGACAGATGGAGTATGTAGGTTCTTAAAGGATTTTAGTTGAAACCCCAGGACTGTTTTGCAAAAGGTTTAGCAAACTTAAAACAGATTACATTGATTTATTTTGATTCATCAGCCGATGAAGGACTTAAAATAAAAAAAAAAAAAAAAAAAAAAAAAAAAAAAAAAGACGCTTGAAGAACGTGGGGAAGTGCTAGAATCACTTGTTGATGCAGGAAAGATTAAATCGATTGGTTGTATCTGAACTTTTCTATTTAGCTGCTAGAAGAAATTGAAAGAATACCACTAGGCATTCAACTGCTGTAAAACAAGATGAATCAAATCCATCTATTGAACAACGAAACTTATTGAACTTAAAAGATTCAGGCCATTCTACCTGAAGCATGGGACCTTTAGTTAGGTACGAGGAAACAACGAGCTTAAACTGACAAAAATTGGAAATTAAATATGGAAAAAACTGGGGACAAGTTTTATTGCGTTATCAATTCAAAGGAGGGGTCGTAGTTATCCCCAAATCGCATAAACAAAGAACGCCAATTATTCTAATTTAGACTTATTAATTTCAACTTGTTCACAGAGGATATTCAGATAATCGAGGAACTTGTTAATGCTTGATAAATATTAAAAAAAAAGACTATTGAAAGGGCTGGGACAATAAGTTCCTAGCCTCTTTCCCATATTCCGGGATTTTCATAACTAGAACGTGGTCCGAAAAGCAAACCCGACGTCCACTTCTATGGATAATGCTCAATAGTCTGTGACCAATCTTGTGCTTTTTCGGGTTGAAAGTGATTCGAGTCTAAACCCCTTGATTTTCCACTCCTTTTTTTTAACCTTAAATTTATTCATAGCATTTTAACAGGAACCTTTTTATCGCTAACTTATCCATTGGAAAGAGGATAGGACTGAAATTTATTGTTGCCAGAAAAATTAAAAACAAAAATTGGAATTAAGATGGCATTCAAGCCAATCTGAATCATTTTTTGAAAGCAACGTCACAATTAGGTTATTTAGTAGAATTAAATGGATAGTTAATGAATTATTGTTAGCGCTAAAATTACTTTGAGTTATGATAATGAATAGAACGTAAAAATAAAGTTAAAGTGTTGGGAGGTGAGCAATAATGAAAACGACTATGTTTATTACTTTCGTAGCAGTTTTTATTAAGCATCATAATTATAGGGTGTGGAAGCCAAAAGGGAACCAGACCCGTTAAAGAAAGTCAATTAACTAGTGAAACCAAAAAGAAAGCAGTCCAGTGAAGAAACGCAATCTAGTACTGAAAAGTATCTGACGTGCATGCTGAGGATCAGTCTAGTATACCCACGCTGTTTTATCATGCGTACGCGGAACGGACTTTTCGATTTAATGGGATGTTACCCGGTGAGGCCGAAGATTAGGCAAAGATGGTTTACCATAACGTACAACCAGATGGTAGTATTTCTGAGGCAGCAACTGGCAAAGGATGATTCAGCTATCCTGTGTCATTCAAGTTTGTTTGCGGATAATAAAAATAACGAGTGAATCAAGCGGATTGGATCAAATCTGTTTTAATTTTTTTAAAGACAAACGTATCAGGTAATGGAAGAAAAATTTTGGGTGGACATTCTATGGGAGAGTCGTAGTTTCCGGTTACTTAGTGGCTTATGGAAGTGAGGCATTCGCAAACCGGCAGTTAAAGATTTTGTTGCTATCGGTGCACCATTTTATGATTTTGTGGAAGGCAATGAAATCAACCACTTGAGGAACTGGATCAGAATGCGTCCGCTTTGTTCGTAGTGGGACGTTCAGCGATTTTCGGCTGGCCAATTCCAACAATACCCTTCTCAACTAAATGTTAAATATTGTAGGAAGATGTAGCAGATGGCTCTAACAAGTGATGGCACGGTTTCTATTCAGTAGCGGATTATCGATTGGGTATTTGATGCAGTCGAACAATTTTAATATCATGAAGAAGTTATAACCGAGTGAACAAGTGTCTCCATAGCAATTACATTGAAAAATGCCGAGTAGATAAAGTTGATAGTAGATTTTTTGCACTGAAAAAGTAAAAATTTTTTTTCTGTTAAATTTGAAAAAAACACCTTACATTTGATTGGGACTTAAACTAAAAAATGGGTAGACGAAATCCCCAAAAAAAACGATTATTAACTCTATTTAGTAGTATGAAAAAGTGGGGTATTAGCATGGATTGCTTGGCCTAGGATAGCTGTTCTGAATTGGTTGGGACTAGGGATGGCAGGGGATTCTTTTTCGCATAGCGGTAGCAATTAAATGAAAAGTTTTATCAAAGAGGCAACAGTTGAGAAGCTGGACCTTCCTGCTTGATCCATGGTTAGAAGAAAGGGAATGTAGTATGAGAATGCAGACTGCCAAAAGTTGACTATTCCAATAAAACAGCGTTAAAGTTATCGGCTACTTTATAGCGAGAAAATTTCTACACTAAAAATAGCCATCTTGGGCTGTTCAGGCTATACGGGAGACTTAAAAGAAAGGGCTCCATATGCAAAAATATATACGGATATGGGATTTCAAACAGACTTGCTGCCAGATGCAGAGGGGCAGGGATGAGTGAAGGGAGGGATCTTGGATTCGGTTGGCATGAGCGAAAGATTACTTGCAATGGATTTCCAATTTATGCTTGAAAAAGCGGGAACCAAGCGAAAATGGTCTTATTTTGGCGTTAGTATGGGAGGTGCTACGGTTATGGGACGTGTTTAGTGGCGAAAGTTATCGGATAATAGCAAAGTCCTCGTAGAGAATGTGGATACAGTTCTGTAACAAAGTGAAGGACCTATCAATTTTGAAATATGTATTAAACTGTCCGCTTGGTCCCATGTTAAACCGTAACTAGTTTGGATTACTACATCCGCTCAAAATACTGGTTGGCGAAAGCCAAAGTATGTTAGAAAAACAGCAGCTTGAAAAAACGGTTCAAGAATTTGTATCAAACGGCTATTAAGTAATCAAACAGCAAATAAAAAAGTTCAACAAAAAGTTTTTTAGGTTGGAACTTTTTTTCTGTTAAATTTGATACCTAATTTCCAAACGCTTGACCACACGTGATAAAGCAAAACAATGCTGAAATTAACACAAGCCCATAGCAATAAACTAGGAATAACATAGTTTGTGTTTTGACCATAATTTATTTTAGGCATTATGAGTAAGTTCAGGAAGGAAATGATGCGGCCAATGATGTGTCTTTAATTAATGAAAATAAATTTGACTTAAAATCGGTGGAACCATTGCTTTAAATGCTTGTGAATAATGAATAAATTAATAAAGTTTGGCTATAAGTCAGACCAGTTGAAAGCCAGGCTTCTGTTTGACCTTTAGGAACTGAATTAAACCAGCACGAATGATTTCAATAACATAGCAGATTTCAAAATAGTCATGGCCCGCTATAGCTGACCAAAGATATCAAATCGGGATGCCGATTTGCGGGTAAAGGCAAATAAGTGAAAAGAAAAAATCAATAAAAGTGGCAGTTCGAATCAAGTCAATCCAACAAACCGACTACTTTTGAAATTAAAAAAAAAAAAAAAAAAAACGGAATTTTTAAGTAGCGGACTAGGCCTAAATAGGCTCCCGATGGATGAAACTAAAAATAATGGAAAGCACTGCGACGCTCAACAGTAATAAGGAGTCCAGCACAAGAAGGCGGATGTTGAACCCATGAAAAAAAAGCTTCTACCAAAGTTCAATTGAATTTTCCTCCTCTAATCGTTACGAGCTAAGCGGCGTTCAATCATACGCATTCCAAGTAAGTTAATGGTAAAAGTTGATGATCAAAAACAAGGGATACCGATTAAGATATACGTATCAAAGGTGTATTAAATTTTTCCACTAGCAATCAAGCACCTTGGGGGGGATACATTAAAATCTAGACCAGCGACCATAAGCTCAGTACAGATTGAATTTTTTGACAAGATTGATAAATTGGTTTCCAAAGAGGTGGAATACAATTTTAATCGCTGAGGGCAATACAATATACCTCATAGTGTGGGAGTTACGTAAATCCGTTCGATAAGCCGGCTTCCATTTAGCCCTTTTGGAACGGCTCAAGATAGCCAGCTTCGGATTGTTCAGCTATAAGCAGATGTATAAAATGGTTTATTGTCCGATTTGGTTCCAGCTGTAAATCCATCAATTTGGAACATATAAGGGACAACACCGTAAAAGAACATTACAATAATAAGCAAAGGAATATTTCGGGAAAACACTCAACATAGCACTAGCCAGCATTCTAAATTGGTTTTATTTTGTTGAAAAAATTTTGGAAGATCGCTAATAAAGTGCCGATTAAATTAAGCTGATAATTAGCGCAATTAACACTTGAATATAATGTGAATTTAAAACCTTCCAACAAAAGATTCGAAATTATCATTAAAAAATTTGAATCATAGGGACACCTCACTTTATTTATTGAAATAAAAACAAAACTGTTAATCTAATTCCAGGAATCTATTTTAGCGTAAAATTTTTATCGTAGACCGCCATTTCTTTAATGGTTTGCAAGGCAGCATTTGACTGCTTGGGACAAGTTATCTTGCCCTTTGTTTATCGCAATACCATAGGTTCATCGGTAAAATTATGCCCACCGGCTAAACGGTATCCATGATTTTAGCAATGATTCCTAATAGGATAGCATTATCAGTAGTCATGCATCTCCTTGTCCAGATTGCAAGCAGTAAAAGGCTTCAGAAAATTTTCTAATTCAAGTTACGGTTGCAATCAGGCGCATGTTCTCTGATAATTGCTGCAGAAGTTGAGCCTTTAACGGATAAACAGTTGTCTCCACTGTTTTAAGTCTGAAAACACGTTTGAATGGTGCTGTTCTTTTGGAACCAATAAGCTTGTCCAGGCAGCAAAGTACATCTGAGAATTCAACTTGCTTTTTACGTTTCTTCACTAATCGTTCATTGTGCGATAATCGCAATCCAATATGCCGTTTTTAATAAGGGAATTTCTTGTTTTAGAACGTGACCTCAACAAAAATTTGCCATTTTTTTTAGCATTCACAGTGATTTTTTTTGTTAAGCTTTTGCGATATCAAATCAAAAAACCTGCGATTTCAGGCAGTGTTTCAATTTATAAAAGGTCCAAATAAACTTGGTATTCTACTTTTATCCCAAGTAATCTTTGCGGGGTTGTCTTTCTAGTCGCTCGGGTACATCTAGTGCAGCCAGGTTTTTTTTTTTGAACTCAGGCGGCTGACAGTAAGTAGTTGAAAGATTAAAAAGGAGTAAAGGCAATGTTTAAAACGTTTGTTTCATTTTAAACATCCTCCTTATGGTTAATTGGATTAATAAGTTTACTTAAAAAATTGTTTAGCCCCTTGGTTCTTGGCGGGGATTTTATTAAAAAAAGCAGAAGCTTCACGATCTTCTAAAACTTTTGACCATCAGCCATTAAAAAACACAACACGATCCGCTACTTCACGAGCAAATCCCCATTTCGTGGTAACGACAATCATCGTCATTCCTTCTTTAGCTAATTTTTTCATTGACAACCAACACATCTTCAATTCGTTTCAGGGTCCAAGGCCATAGTTGGCTCATCGAAAGCCAAAGACAAAATATTGGGTCATTTGCAGCCTCTGGCAATCGCAATTCGTTGGTTGTTGACGCCGGGAAAGTTGAGAAGGATAAGGAATCTTTTTTGTCTAACATATTTTTTACCTAGGCTAATAACTTTTCAGACTTTTGGTCTTTTGCTTCTTCTTTGGATTGTTTCAATTTTTACTTTTGTAGGGTGCTAGCATTTAATATTTTCTTTTAAGACAGTTCTTATGGGGATATAAGTTAAAGTGTGGAAAACCATCCCGACATTTTTTCGGATTTTTATTTGATTATTTTGTTTTTTATTCATGGAGTATTGTATTCGTTAATAGTCAAAATCCGCCTTCTGTTTAATTTTCTTCTAGTCGTTAATTAACAACGCAAAACCATGGTGACTTTTACCCAGAAACCGGGAAGGGCCGATTACCCAAACCAAACAACTTCTCCCTTGTTTTGAAATGTTAAATTTAATATTTTTTAATTTTGCATGGAAGTCACACGTAATAATTTTTTTTCAACCATTTTTTAAAAAATTTTTCAATTCATTTGTATACTCAACTTCCTTTAAATTCATTTTTTTTGAAAAGGGTTAGGCCTTAAGGAGGAAAGGGGGGCTTATTTGGGGAAAAAAAAGTTTTTAAAGCCAGATTTCCCATTAGGGGGCAAAAAATTTTTTTCCTCCC
>Ga0163217_1010823_pt1 | contig 16612 bp, 8 predicted proteins | sample SynspAceP_FD_185933 | JGI IMG/M metagenome (GOLD analysis project Ga0163217, IMG submission 185933) | Saline lake microbial communities from Ace Lake in Antarctica - Synechococcus sp. Ace-P (PacBio error correction) | ecosystem: Environmental > Aquatic > Non-marine Saline and Alkaline > Saline ... | reverse complement strand
GGGAGAGTCGGTTCCATTAGTGATCAAGGGACTATCTCCCACCTCGATGAAAAAAAGTTATTCAGGCAAAGGTTCAAGGGCAATTTTATATCCAGCTGTCAATCGAGACTAGACTACCTCTCTGCAAAAAAGTAGCGAGAGGAAAGTGAAAAAGCTAGAGGAAAACAAACTGGATGCGATCTTACGAAATCAAATATTTGAATTGGGCAGATGGAGATTTTAGGGCGAAAAAAGTTCGTACTCATTGCAATAAAAATCTTGGAGGAGCCAAGCACGACATCCATAGCAAAAAATTTGAAGCAAGCCTTGGACTTTTATGATACGGAAATTGACCACGCTCAAAAAGAAGAAACTAAAGATTCAAACAACCTGCAGGAAGGAAATGCAAAACTAAATTCCTTTAGAAATTCAATTGGCAAGTCTTCAAGCTTCAGAAAAATAAATCCACTTCGGGAAATTCCAATTAAATCAAGGCAACTGCCCCCGGAAGTGCAAGTTCGATCTTGAACTATCTGGTAGCTAATGCAAGCTGGTTTATCCCAAATATGATATTCGCGGTCAAAGAGTGAAACAGCCCTTTAGCATCAATTACAAGGCTGAGTCAATCAAAATACTGTGTCTGATTGGAATAATGCTAAAGCTGTGCGATTCTCCACGGGAACTCCGAATCAGGAGGTTTCCAGGCGCCAGACTTGGATAAGTGGGAGTTTGAACTTATGCGCGATTGACACGAAATCCAAGCCAGAGGAACCGTCCCATTTTCAGGGAATTGTCAGTGGGAAAAGTGACTGATCAGCAAGGTGAAGGACTACCCGGAGTCACTGTACTCGTCAAGGAACTCGATCGGAACGAGCACAGGCGGAGATGGAAAAGTTAATCTCCATCACTGTTACCCGCTCGAAGTCAACAGTTAATTTATTCCTTTTATCGGAATGAATCCGAGGAGCGATGATCAACTCTTTTCCTGTATGAATGTGCCAACTTTTTGAAGACAGCCAATCCCTCTCAGAAGTAGTTTGTTTAACTGGGTAAGAAGTTCTGGAGAAAAGGTCTTTTTCCACAGCCCAGCGTTAACCCAATGCTCCAGAAGCCCAAATCATCCAAAACTACTTTCCAAGAAAATCAAACTACGGTAGAGATCGAGGTGAAGATGAAGCCTTATACCATCAAAACCAACGGTGAGCGAATGTTAATTTGATTGAAAGTTTATGCAAATTCCTGCAACGTGATCAAGTATCGGTATCCTAAATTGGGAAAAAGATGCCTTCTGATTGCTCGATCAGCGACTGGAGCAAAGTATAAGCTTATTGGAAAGGCGAAAGTAATCTTACTTCGAAGATTGGCTTTGTAGGCAAATCTATTTTGGACGCCACTTCCACTTCAAGGATACTTTTGGCGATCTCCATGGAAGATAGATCGAAGCATTGGATCGAGCGAAAGAAGAATGAGGAATTTTCTTCAAAAGGCGGGGAATATCGGTCCAATATCACCGAGGACCCGCCATATGGAAAATCCTGATTCGGAATAAAATTCACCAGCTGTCAGTTTGAACGTAACGGATTCAAAATTCCCGATCTCAGTAAAACTCAGGGACATTCTGGAGATCAAAAGGAACTTTCCGGAAGGGAACCTCAATCCTCAAACTGGTCTAATCGAATGGGAAGTGAAAACTGCAAACCTGTGGAGAAGCAGAAGGCAACTGAAGTTTGGCTATGAGTCAAATATCCCTAAGCGGAAAAAGTAATTTTAGATTAACTAAAAAGAGGGCTAGTGCATTACTCGCCCTCTTTTTATATTTTGGATATTCCCAATCCTATGGGTCACGTTATAAAGCAGACCAACGGAAATCCTGAACTTAGTACGCAAATTACTTCCCAGGCCTTTCTGGATTCTCAAACCCCATATTTCAATTGAAAATACGAGTAGTGGTAAAATTTTCCTTCCCGGGCAAATTTCTTTTCCGATGCCCAGCGAAAAAAAAGTCCAATGTTCCCCAGGTTTGAATACTCCATCAGCGCAGGTGCTATTGGCCTTTTCCCGCTCTAGGATTTCCCCATCTTCATTTTCGATAAAAAAAATTTTCATTTAAAAAATCGCTAGAATACCTAGACCCCACCGTTCACTGATCCAATTAATTATAATCAATCAACTGAGAGGAACAGCTAAATACTCCTTTGTCGCCAGCAGCATTTCTGCCTTGGCCGATTCGAGCATGGCCAATAAACAAAGGAGATACTATGTCACCTTTCCTCAGCTTTGCTTTCTTTCATCTTCATTTGTTGTGCAAAGCTGAAATTGCGAAAATCACTAGAATGCTTAAGGAAAAAGGAACCCTTTATAATTAATCAGTTTGAATGTGATGCAAAAGTAAATTTTGAAGCAGCACGGGATCAAATGGCTATTGAAGGATTGATCAAAAAAAGCAAGAATACCCATTCTTGCCCTTTCTGCTAAACACCTTTTTCGTCCAATTCAACTTGGGAGTAGGCTTTTGCTTACCCAATAAAATTCCGCGTTCGATCCCCAAGGGCTTTTTCCCAAGTAGCTTTGGCCTTCACCTGATCCCCCATTTCCTTCTGAAGGATTTCCCCGTCCAGGCTAGATTATTCGAGAGAATCCACTTTTTTTCTAGATCAGTGCCGAGAAAGTTTCTGAGGGGACTTTTCAAAGGCTTTTTAAAGCAAGCTCTTTTATCCCCGCCCCCACATCTCACGGAGGTGAATATTGATTAGGACGATACATCTTTAAGGACCAAAATAAGAAGATTTCTGGATTTTGCTTTCATGGCTAGTTCTAGAAGGCCAGAGCTTTTGCTGCCTAGCTAACATCGCTTTAATGGAGAATTTGCGCAATCTTATGCCTTACAAACCCGATAAAAGGGCCTTGGGCATCAGCTCCATACTTTTTGGCCGGCGGCGAGTTTTTCCATCGCATTTTCACATTTCTTCCACATAGCTTTCAAAAAGCCTTTTTGTCCATATCCACCATGGAGACATTGAGGCAGACCCATATTCGGTAAATGCAAGTTGGAATTCAAGTATCAGCCGATGGTTGGTGGCTGATACAGTTTCATGGGCGAATGCCACATTTTTCTTTCCAGCAGATTTGTCAGATTTCAAAATAGGGCGAGGTAGTCATTTGCTTTTTTAATTCCTGAGGAATTTCCCATAGCAAGCAAGACAAAACGTTAAGGTGGATTAGAGATCTTTAGAGTAGGTTTTCATATTTTGTAAAACTGGTTTATTTTATAAACTATATTAAGAAAAATTTTTTGCTTATTTCGATGTACTTCTTGGTGTTTCTACATAATCCTCGAATTGCTTTTAAGCCTTCAGGTAGGATTCTGCAAGTGGTAAGCGGTCTTTTCCACGAAAGGGATTCTCGAGCCGATATTTAGCCAGCCCTTTTCAAAGTTTATCCAACTTGAACACGGAGGTTACCGCAGGTCTGATTTGGTTTTTTCTTGAGAAAAGTAAATTCGGCTTCCTCAACATGATGGAGTAATGACATCACTGCCAGGCCAATTGGAATGTAAAGGGATCTAAAGGCTTAAACTCGCTCACGATAGGTTGTTTTCAGGTAATAAACCAGGCACCAAAATCCTAAATTCATCGCATATTCCTGCTATGCAGGTACTGATCGTTGACTGCAATAAATAAAGGCAATTCACAGCTCCTGCCATCAGAGTATTCCACAATTTCGAATCACATTTAACCCGAACCAAGAATCCCTGTACTGATCACCCCCAATTCCGGCAAAGAATCAAAATGATCGGGTTTGCTGAAAACTTAGCGTAGACATAAAACTTAGCGTGATCAACTACCAACAAAACTGAAATCCAAATTCCACCGAGCATTATCATCCGATGCGGGTTTTTTACCGAGCTCTATTTCGCTTACGAATACTATCCAGATGTGACCCAGTCGCAGTGACTGATGATTTAGCACCACACAATTTGCGGGAGTCTCGTATCCATTTTTTTCCAACGTTGTAGTGCCCAAAGTTGCGATCGCAACCACCCCAGCCCCCATAGCAGCAATTGGAAAACTTCCATTCTCCTGCGGCTTCTCTTTTCGCTTTGCTGATCATCTGCGTGATGAAGCTCCAAAGACTCTTTGCTACTCAGTTCTTTTCATGGATTTATGATTTACGGCATTCTGTTATGGGACAATTATAAATTGGTTTACGATATAAACCAATTTACGAGTATTTTTTTAAAAATTATCTCCCCTTAATTTCGGAGCTATATTTACAAAAGGTATTTTTCCTATTAATTTTTTATATTCTATGCCTAAAACAAAAGGACCTTCCTTATGAAACAATATTTTCGACCCGAAACAACAAAATGAGTTAATCGCACGAATCAATGCATTAAATCCTGATACTCCCAGCACGTTGGGGGAAGATGACCGTTGACCAGTGCTCGCCACATAGTTATAGTCGCATATGATATGGGCCTTTCCACGGATAAGTACCCAAAGCCAAATGCCTTCATTGCGATTTGATGCTCAAGACATTTGTTAAAAAAATGGAGTGGTCAATTGAAAACTCCCTATCCAAAAAATTCAAGGGGACAGCCCCGCCTTTATTTCATTTCTGATCATCGCAATTTGAGAAAGGAAAAAAGTCCGATTATTAATCAGTTAACTTGGAGGCAACAAAAAGATTTGGGATGCTCAGCATTTTGAAGGAAAGAGTCATTGTCCTTTGGTCCGATGAGTTGTGCTGGAGAATGGGAATAATCTTTTCTAAAACACCTGATCATCACTTAACCATTCGGCCGCCGTATTTGAACCATTTCCAGCAAAATCAATCCGACCCATTTTATTTGGTTGCGAAAAAATTACCAAGAAGCATTCGGTTTTTTATACGGGCTTGGGATTCAAGTTTCATCCCTCGGGTTCGCAGATGTCTGTGGTAAAGCGTAAATGAGGACCTCTCATTTTTCTCCAGAATTGCTATGGTCAAGGATTGGGTGGATAACACTATGATTTTCCTAGAGTTGAAGATTACAGCATCATTTGGAAGCTGTTAAGGTTCTGGGCTTTCCTGGACAAAAATTTTGCAGGAGTTCGGATTTCAGAGATTAAACCTTAAGGACTGGGGAGATGAATTCTTTTCTCCATGATCCAGTTCTGGCTCTTTGGCACTTTTGGTTGTCTTTTAAATTCATAATTTCTGAAAAAAAGGATTTTGCAGGTTCTTTTCCAAAAGGAATGATAACTTTAGATTAAAATTAAAGTTGTCACGATGTAATCCTTCGCTTTATCTTTATTTCCATAATTTTATTTTATTTACTTTTTTTCACGATTTTTTAAAAGCGCAGGGAACAAACCTCCTTAGAATATCTCTTTGGAAATTCAACATTCAAAAAAACTTTAAAATATCCAAGTTCTGCTCTTACATTCTGGGAACTTTGAAGGAACTGTAGTTGTTTAGAATTGAAACCTTACTTCAAGAAGGGATGCTATTAGACTCAACTTATTGTTCATGATTCTAGGAAAGGCCTTTCAAAGATGCCACCCGTCTTTAGGATCCCTAAGAAAAGCTCTTCATGAGGCTTTGGACGCTGATCTTTTTAGGGCAAAAATTCTCCTGAAAGCTGAGCGCTTTTTAATCACTTTATTTGGTTTTAACAAAGTGAAACCAACAGCAAGTAATCCCCTCGTCACCGCTCAAAAACTTGGATGTCGGGAAAAAAAATTATGAAAAAGCAATCAGGTCTTGAAATTTAATGCAATTGATTGATTAAGCCATATAATTCAAAAATTATATGACCTAAGGGCAAAAGTTTTACTTGGTCTCTGGGAAATCAAGAAAGTCGTGGAGGAATATGCAAAAAGCCGAAAGGATTAAAAAAAAAAAATGTATTATTTCGCATTCGCCATTTATACACATATACCACCCACTACCGTACGTTCGAGTTAGTGGCAAGCTTTTTGGATTCTAAAGGACTGGGGTGAGATGAATCTTTCTCCATGATCCATCTGGCATTCTTTGGCACTGTGGTGTTTAATCTTAGTTTTTTCTAACTTATAGACATAGCCCGTTTAGTCCTTATAACTTAATTCTTTACACTATGAAACGCTTTCTAGCTTTACTTATCCTCGGGACTTATTCAAACCTCCACCATTTTTGCACAAGAGAGTGCGGAATGTCGCAGATGAAAATGAACCAGTTTTTGTCACAAAAAACTTGAAGATACCAACCGAAGCAAGAATCAAATGGTAATACAAGGCCACGGATTTATTTCTTCAAAGCTTACTTTGACGAGCTTGGTTTTCCCACTTACTTACTACAGTGATCTCTGGTGATGAATTGCTCTCTGGCAGAAGTACATGCGTATACATTCGGCATTGACTTGAAAACTGGAAACCAGAATATCTAGGGGACAGAATTTAAAGGTGAATCTTATCTTGCTCAAGTTTTCAATTTAAAAATTTCAAAAGACCGATCTCCTACTTCAAATTCATTCAAATTGTCCCTTTAAAAGATAGTCACTTCTGGCGGGGACAGCGACGAAAAAACAATTTGACAAGCGGTCTTGAAGCCCAACCCTACAATTTTCAAATTATATGAGGCCGGGCAGAATTGTACTTCGACCTTTAAAACTTGCCGGTATTAGCTGAAAAAGATTTTGATCCTTTCCGACTATTTCCAAAATAAGATGTGCTGAACTCAATAGTGATAGTTGGGAATTGAAGTGAAGATAAGAGCTTATCACGCTGGAATAACCACAATACTGTGTCCCACGTTTATTCATGTTGGGGGAAGAAAGTCCAAGCAATTTTCTTCCCCTTTCTTTTGCTTCTAGCGCTTTACACTTTCGGCAAGCTATCGTCTAACAATGCAAATATTTTATTTCAAGTTGTTCGACAACACTTTGCTACTAACGAAGCTTTCACTATCCCTTACAAAAAGCTTATGATAGAAATCCCAAGTAAGTTTTTTGAGTTCAGGGAATTTTTTTAAAATTAGTTTTTTAAAAATCACACCTTTCTTTTGAGATTACCTCCTATCTACCCCCTTTTCTTTTTGTCGCTTGGCTTGCTTGCTTCCAAATTTCAAGCTCAAGTAGCCAGCCCATTTAATATATGGTCCAAAAGCATCTATTACCCAAAATTTCTGTCCGAAAAATGTCCGCTATCCTTCAAAGGGGTTTACAAACTCAAAAATTAAGCGGCAAGTTTTCATTTTCAATCAAATCAATGAAGCCGGATGTTTTGATAGCTTAAATAAATTTTAGGAATCATTCGGACGAGATTTTCCAAGCTGAGGCGCTTAGAGCACTAGCCGTACTTAGAGTCAAATTGGTTACCCTGATCTTCTCGAAGAAAAAACCCCGATCACGCGAAGCTATTTATTGGTTTTTTAAATTTGACGCCTTTCTCAATGAAGCGTAATCCTCTGAATTGAACGGGACCATGCTAAAACCTAATCAGAAAAGAAAAATACGATTAAGGCTTTAAAAACTATTGAATGAACTTTTGGCAGAAAACCCTATGTAGCGAAACTTTGAGCTTCGATGGGAGATTTATACAAATTTGGGGGAAGTTTTGAAAATGCGCAAAAAGTTACCTTCGGGCCAAATACATTCAAAAAAAGAGTTCTTGCCAGCGTTCGAAATTTTTGCCTTTGGACGTACAAGATCGGGGGTACCCATAATCCTTTTATTTCAATCAAGACTGCTATGAAAAATGGAAACTCTCTTTATTCCTCCTTTTACTTTGTAGCATTACTATCTCATGTTCCAACCCAAGTGGCAGCACTAATCTATTCTGAAGTTTAGAGATTACTTCAGAGGCCAAGTCTACAGCTGAAACCCGATTCCCACAACTCTATGATATTCCCTGGATTGGAATGGTACCTATAAGGCATTTACCTTGTTGCGAGTGTGTGAAGGTGATGAGACAAACTCTTAACCCCTAAAAACTCTGATTTTGCTACGTCTTAGTGACCAATTATTTAGGGAAGAAAATGACGCTTTAGAGCAAGAGAAAAAAAGGAAAATCGCTTGGAATGAGGATGGATCTATTATCACTTTAAACCAATATCAACTCCGGTCCCAAACCAATATAAAATAGGAGAAAACCGGATTGGCATCTAGATGTAAATGGAGAAATAATCACTTGGAGCCTTAGCAGACCCATTATGTTTTGACAAATCGCTTCTGCCATTAATTTAAAACGAACGATTTTTCCGATGAGCTTTGGAAGTCATTTCCTTGGGAACCACAGCGCGTAATTTGATTGAAAAGTAGTTCTACTAATTTTGCTTCAGAAAGCTTCGGTTCCAATATGATACTCACCTCTCGGATAGGGGCTGTGCCTTTTGAAAGGTCCTCAACCTGGCTCTTTTTCTTCTTCTTGATAGGCTCCAAGGTTGCTAAATTTCCGGCAGTAAAAGTCACCCTTGGTTTAGCGATTGACCCATGTTTTTTTCAAGCCTTCCAAAGATCCGCTTTCATAGTGAAATTTTTTTGCGCCCGCTCATAGTTTGATCGCAAAGATTGAAGTACCTGATCTCGGAAAGCAATGCCCTTGCTGTAACCACCCAAAAATTCTTCTCCTCTTTTCACTTTTTGCAGGGATCACAAAACCTTTCTCGCAACAAAGGCATGGCTCTCATGGTAGCATAAAATCTTTTCTCATAAAAAACAATAGGTTTACTCCAAAAATAAAAAAAACCCCGTTTCTTTCCAACGGAGTGACCACGCATCCCCAAATCCAACTCCATCATTTTTTAAGCTTTTTGACCCACTTCTTCTCTGACCATTCGGCTGGACACACGAGAATACTTTGGGATATTTTCGACAAAAATTTTTCGAATAAAAAAGGTTTTTGGGTGAAGTAAGTTAAGGTTGCTAGCGTCGGATAATACCTAGTCTGACTACGCCAGAAATATCCACCTTCAGATGGGCAACGAGCTCGAAAAATACCCTTTGCTTTCGATGTATAAAACCCGCTTGCTTGGGCTACAATTTTGAACCCAATCTTCCGTAGGAATAATACTGGCATTTTGCTTTCGATCCAAAAAAAAAGAATCACGCCCAAATCCGCTCCAGTTTACTCAATTGAGACACTTCAGTGTTAGGTTGAGTGACGAAGACAGGCTTTCGATGCGGCATTTCCAAAGTGCCCTATACTTGTCCACCGCGATAGGTATTCGGTTGCTTGGGAATGGTCATACATTTCTAAAGTATCAAAAATACCAACAAGAGTTTCCACTAGCCGGGACTTTCTCCACTTGTCAAATACCTCAACCTTTAATTTTTCTCAAAACAGGAGAAAAAAAAGCTGTAATTTATTCCCACTCAATTCCATTAAAACCTAAAAATCATGAGCAAGTCCTCCTTTTCAAGAAGAAAAAATTCCTCGCCACATTCCCTGCTTACTACAGCCGGACTCTGGCGCACATGCCGCAGCTTTCCTTTTGAGCCCCAGCACTGAGCGGCATTAAAAATTTAGAGACACCTTCAAAGGTTTCGGCTTAAGGATTCATGGCAGGTAGGTCGGGCAAGCAATGGGCTTATTGGGGAATTTTTTACTGAAAGAATTACCAATGTATGGAAGCTTATAGCTGCGCGGATGTGTCATAAAATCAAAACTCAGATCGCGTTTCAACAATCCGAAGCAGAAAAATTTTTATGCCGATGTTCGAAGGGCGGCAAAGCAGGCAGAAATCGGCCTCTTATGCAGATTACCGAAGATCTCCTAAAAAAAGAAGCGACGTGTAGACGCAGTGGTTGATTCGCTTCTCCGGATTCATTGGATTGCCTTGATGGCTATCATGCTTGTTAAAGCAAGGAAAAGATATTTATTTGGAAAAGCCACTGACGATTCCACAATCAAAGAGGGTCAGGCAATTTAGTGATAGCCGTTCGATCCAATGGAATTGTCTTAGGCGTTGGAAAGTATGCAACGTGCCTTTGGGTGGGTAATAAACGGGCATACACTTCGGCGTTGCTCATATCTTCCGACTCATCTCAACAGCGCTCAGTGATATACTCTCTCGTAGATGTCAGCGATGTGCAGTTAGTTTCTTAATTTATGTGGTGTGATATGTAGTAGTTTTGCTCAATTTGAGTGTATGCAAGACTCTCGCTCCCGTGGGCACACCTTCTACTTATGCCGATAAAGGACAGTTTTTTATTTAGTGAGGACACAGTCATATATTCTCGTGGTATTGATTATGTTTGAGTGGAAGATATACAATGGAATGGAAAATCGACCATCTGTACTCTCTCTCAGGGCTCATGTGTCTCGTATAGGCTTATTCATATCGCTCATAGATCTCGCTTCTCCTGCGGTGAGTGAGTGCTTTACTCGTCGCATGGCGTATGCGACATGACGCAAATTCTTGGGGTATAAGCATCTTTGCGCGTCTCGCCCTAACGAGAGTAGGATTTATCGCTTGGCGTTAAGATGGCGGAGATTATTCGCAAATCGGATTTGATTGGGAGGTTTGTATTGCGATAATCACACGGTGATCGTAGAATAAATATCGTTCTCCTCCTGGGTTAGAGCGGGTGACTATTATATTTGGTGCATGGTGATCGATTCATTGGGGTCCAGCATGATAGGTAAGTGTAGTAGTACACGTGTTGTATATTCAGACTTCATAGAACCAAATCATCCTTGTCTCATGGTGCATGCAACATAAGCGCCAGAGCATCTCGCGGATGCATATGTCGCGCCTCGAATCGGTCGGACCTGGCAGGGCTTGACTCCACAAGTTTCCATTCTAGAGTGAGGATCAATGTGTTGTCTGCTGTTAATGGAAGTTCCTGCGTTCCGAGGTTACACTATAGAGCTACTCTCATGACTAGACACGACGCGCGTTAAAGTTGAATAATTCTCTTTGAAGAGCTCAAGTGCTGTGTCGTATTAAATTGTCGCTCTCAGCTCGCCGCGCTCTGGTGTACTCTCATTGAGTGACTCGCTCAAGTATACCTCTGGTTTCTATGATCATACGATGTTATGTCCCAGTGTTTATCAGGACTAGTCTTGAGGGTATTCTCGTAGGCGCAAGGTATGAATGCTTAAGCGCTCTCTTAAATGATCTCTATGCTCTACGGAATACGATCCTTGTTATTCTTGAATACTCTAGATTGGAAACAGAAGACTATTGCCTAGTGTATAGTGAATCTCTGTTCAAGAGACCAGACTACCTATTAATAGATGGGGATCCAATAGTGATCTTTTCCACTCTCTCAGGGTATATAGTGCTCATGTGTCGAGATCGCCGCTCGAACATATAAAGCAAACTCCATTAATTTGACTCCGCTTGCCATTAACAATTATGAAATGGGCTTTCGCTTATTTTCAATTAACTTCTAGTAGAATCGAAAGCATACAAAGGGCATTGAACTTCGCGTTCATTTGTCTCTTATTTTCTCTTGTGTCCATTAGATTTAGTCGAATATAAATTATCGTAAGAACTTACGTACAATCGTATGACTTAGTATGTGATTCACAACACTCAAGAGTCTCGTTTATCGTGATCCTCTCCATCTTTACACTCGCTCTACTCCGGAGATAATTCTAATCAATTGTATCCTCCGATATTTTGCATGAAAATGTGAAATATTTTATTTATAACTTCGCGATTTCTTTATTTTTGTCGTTCCTCTGATTTACTCTTTAACGTCCTTTCGCGGAAGCACATCCAAATAAATGGACGCTACTTTGATACTACATTTTGTAATAAGTATAGTCCATTGTAACTTTGGCATTTTTCTTTTCTATTTCTTTTGCTTTTTCTTCTGTGAATTCACGTCTAAAATTCCGTGGTGTATTTAGACTGTGGAGTTGTCCAAGATGAAAGCAATTCGAAGAAGTCCCAATCTCAATGGTCTTGCGCTTTTATTGTATAGAAGCAATTTCGCCAGTTTTTCTATTTTTCAGATCGAAATAAGGATACTCTCGTTACATTATATATGGTAGATTCGTAATTGTGGAGTAACTAAAAGAATATTGTGCATCTTATAGATCGAACTTGATAAAAACATCGGCCCAGCTAGGATTGCATATGTGACATTTCTCTCTCTGTGCTTTTGTGTAGAATCTATCCTCTCCTAAAAAAAACTCGAAGCAATGATTGAACAAGTGCATATGTGTAAGTGATTCTATTATTCGCACCCGGATCTCGTAAAGGCTAATCGTATTTGTCGCTGATAGGTATTGTCTTACGACGAAATACCCAATAAAGCGGAAATCGCTCGGTGGCACATCAGCGCGAAATCCTAAATACAAAGCTATAAATTGCTACTGCGCGTCTTGGTAAATCCTTCAAAAGTTGAAGGAACAAGTATAACAACTGACGTTAAATGACCCCACAAAAGTTAATCGGCCTTGCAATGATTTTCTTTAATCGAAGAGAGGCGTGGATTTATTCTGTTGTGATTCCTCGATTGATATGAAAGATAGTGATTGCTAAAGACTCTAAATATAGTACTTGAATGCTCAGAGAGTAAGTTGTAATGCCCTGTATATCATGGGCTCTTACTAATAGCCTATGTTAAAAATATATGCTCTCTCTCTTGAATAACCATAGAAAAGATTAACCATTACCTTTAGGAACTGTATAGTTGGCGTAGTGACAGATTCTATGAAATTTTTTTGCGTTTTCCTCTCTCATATAGATTTCCTCCTCAAACTATTAACTCTAGATACAAGGTACACGACTCTCCGGTAATAATACTGCGCCGAACCAACCAGTGCGCGAAGAACAAAAAACTGTGTAACATTACGTGCGCGATCCGTTCCCAACAAGCGAGCCGCCCATTAGCAATAGAAATATTGAAGCTAGACAAATACAGGATGGCGCAGATATAGCACAATACTTTTGCAATGAACGGAACTACGATCGAAAACGGGTATACCCATCCGAATGAGCCAAATACAAGCCCATGTAATGCATGATTTTGGATATATTTTTTTAAATCAGATTAGCAACACACTCGTCAAGCCAATAGACACAAGAACATAAGCACACTTTGGGATTACCGCCATACCAGCAAAGAAAGCTGGACTAGTGGATCACTCTCCTGAGGACAGACAGGAGTAACAATGCTTTTTTTTCTCATTGTGGATTTTGTTGTAGTATGCTCTCGATGTCTAGGTTTTTTGGAAGTTTAAATTTTAATATTGCTGTTTAAAGGGCCAGTCGAAGGTTTATCGTAAAAATTGAATGAAAATTGCCTTTAAATTTAGGTCTGTTGAGCTAAAAATGTGCTTACTCCAATAGTAATTTTATTAAGTGCAGTTCCTAAAATTAGCATCGAATAATAAACAATTTAAGACTAAAGTTCGTTCAGCCTTTAGACTTTTGTGTTTCTTTTTGGCAATGCCAAAAAGAAAAAGTCAATAAACAAATAAAATTGGTTAAATTTTATCTTACAAATATTATAACAGGCGCACTATCTAAGACCATAAACATAAAAAATAATAGTTCATTACAACGCAAAACACATCATACATCCCGACTTGCTACCCGAAACCTTTAGCTAAGACATTTTTTGTGGCTCGCTTTCGGTGTCTTAGAATAGGATTTGGTATGGTTAAATGAATAAAAACTACTTTTGTTGCTCTACGCTGCTTAGCGTTTCAACTTTTTAAAGACTTTCAGTTCAAACGGGATGTGGAATTGAAAATATCTCTGGTTATTTATTTCTTCTCCACTATAAAGGTGCATCTAAAAAAGCTAATCTAACCTCTTATTTTCTTCTAGGGATATTTTATCCCACTTTTTCCATTTATCAATATCGGGAATAAAAAGTGCTGTTTTTATTAGGCCCTTTTATATAAACCCCACCGTTTCCAGAAAATTCATCGCGATGTGGAACTAAAAATAGGCCGTAATAGTTTATTTCAGATGAGAAGGCAACTGCTTCTTCATTTTGTAGTGACTTAACTGGATATTATTGTTTGCCACCAACTACTCCAAGCGACCATTTGTATTGTAGGAAAAAATCTACCATTTTTGGCATGGCAATACCGAACATTATTCGTATTTGCCGCTTCCTTCCCTAAAAACATGAGTCCGTATAATGACCAATATGGCATGCGTTTAAAAAAAATACCATTTGCGTTTCCAACGTTTTTGAGGTAGGTATTTTTAGGCTTTAAATTGGGGTTGCTATATTCTAGGATGGCTTCAAAAAAAGGTATTTCTTATTGTTTTTGGGGTCTATAAGTCCTATGAAACTACTTTCTTTCTGCAGCAGGATTCTCAAATAAAAACTCGCACAAACAATCTTTTTACAGCCTACATGTGAGCGCCACCATCTTGTAGCGTACCTAAAACAGTAGTTGATAAAAAAACATTCAGAGGGAATTTTCGCGTTTCTCAATTTTATCATAAAAACTTAGGGTTGTTGCAACTCCAAATAAAAGAATACCACAAAAAATATTTGAAATATTTCATGTGCATTACGCTTAAAAAAAGGATTGCATGAGCATTTTTTTTAGCTATGTTTAAAGCGATTTTCATTTGACTTATTAACTTTTTGTTTTTCTTCCTTAGAAATGGTGTTTCTTTTTGCAGAAAGGTTTTTAATACCCTTTAGTTTTTTAATACCTAGTGTTAAATTAATCTGGTTTCGCCTTTGCTTGTAATGGTTACGATCGAGTCATTTTTCAGTTTTCTATAGTACTCTAAAATTACGCTTTAATTTTAATTAACCTTTGTCCACTTGATATAAGCTAAGACCCAAAAGAGTTTTGAAAAAACCTTGCAGGTCATAACGAACAAACGTACAGATCAAATCGTTACGACCCATTCCGTATGAACAAATACCATCCATGTCCGTTCCGTCATAGGTACTGTGAACAAAATGACGCGTTTGTGGCCTTGAATTAAATTTTTAGTGGTAACTCTACTAGAAGTTATTACCACGCTCAACAATAGGTCAGTGAATTAGATAATCCAGCCATCGGGGATTACCGTTTTTAGCCAGCATAGGAAACTAATTCACGAGACTGAGGGCACTGCCTTTTTGTACTTGAGGGTATAAATCTAGGGGCTACAACTAAAAATTTTGCAAATTTTGTTTTTCGCTATAGGCTTGAGAAATATCGGCCAATAAGCCTGCTCTAATAATACAAAACCCGCACGCCAATATTTTTGCAATTACCGAACAAAATCTAATCATTACTCAATATGCTTTTGAGGCATCAGCGAATTTGATGTAAACCTTGGGATAGGTGTAATACAAGGCAAATACCCAAGGACCTCTTCGCCATTCGCAATCATTTTTGTCCTTTATCTTGCTGGTCGCGATGGGCGTTCGATTAGCTTGTTCAGCGGCACATACGCTCGTACTTTAAGGCCCTGAAATCCACGCATTGCCTCACCCGACATCTATGGTAGGCCACGGAATTCCCAAATTCCATGGCATTTTGAGACCGTCCATTTACCAGTACCTTTTTCGTTTCGCTTTATCTTAATGATTCTTATCAAATTAAGTCAGCCATTTGTTTTATCCGTCTTTCGCATTAAACAATTTCATGCTGACTTTTCAACCAGAACGATGTAGTCTGCCTTTATCCACGTTACTCAAATACTGATGTAATCCCTTTGATATGCTGAGTCCTGTGATTTTTTAAAACGTCGCTAGATTCCGCATGTTAATTGCATAAACCATACTTCCCGATACCATTATTGCACATTTTACATAGTTTCCCGGTCAGTTTTTGGTCCTCACAATAGGCACCACAAGGTTCGCCTTGTATATTCGCAGCACTCCGCTTCAAAAATGAGCTCTGTACGTGGACTGTAGGCTTTCTTTATTTCCTCCAGGCATAATTCTTGGGACCCCTTTTCGTGCTCCCTTTAGCACCGCCAGAAACACCGGCGCCAAACAAAAGTGAATTCTCTTCTTCTTGAAATACAGTTTCTCTTCGCGGTCGGGTATCCCGTGCCAAGCAATGGAATTCTCCGCCGTCGTATGAGTATTGTCGTCTTTCTCTACAGAGCTCGGTAAAAAAGACTCACTTCGATCAAACTCGTATCGGCACAATCTTGTACCTGCCAGGTACCAAAAGCATTATCTTGCGCGTCTCCACGCGGCGCTAAGGCTCTGCACAAGTCTTCATATCAGTCGGAGGCGAGTTTAACGCGTTCTAAGCTCCACCTTCAGTTTTTAGGGCATCCAACTTTCTTTCTTGGGTCTACAATCATCTGACCAAAGGCCGCTAAATCCCATATCAGCGACATTCAATCATGAAAAATTACGTTTCCCATGACGTGCCGCCTAATCCTCCCTATTCCGAAATTCATCAACCTGCTTATCCATGTTATTATAATTGTCTTTGATACTATACAAAGTCGAAATTATTTGTGCTTAAGTGCCATGGCTACTAAAACGATTTAAAAAACTGTAATTAGTTCTTACATTTAGCAGCACTTATTTAAGTTTCACTTTTCATTCTGCAACTGAATTCAACTTTTGGCACACAAAACATTCAGAAATAATCAAAAGTGTACTAAAAAAACCAGTGTACCTATGATGCATTTCAAAACGAACCAACTACATGCTCATTATCTTTGGTGTCTTCAGGAGATTTACACAGCAGACGAAAAATTAACATACCCAGCCCTTACCAGTTTA
>Ga0163217_1111267_pt1 | contig 16613 bp, 26 predicted proteins | sample SynspAceP_FD_185933 | JGI IMG/M metagenome (GOLD analysis project Ga0163217, IMG submission 185933) | Saline lake microbial communities from Ace Lake in Antarctica - Synechococcus sp. Ace-P (PacBio error correction) | ecosystem: Environmental > Aquatic > Non-marine Saline and Alkaline > Saline ... | reverse complement strand
GGGGCTGAGGGTGAGTGTTCTGGCTTTGAACCGCCTTGGCAATAGCTGATGAGTGGCCTTGTGCTGATGGTTGGAGAACGGGTGAATTGGGCGGCTGCTGGGTGAGTCGCGGCGGCCTTAGATGCTCGACCGCGGCTGGCCTGGCGGGTTGACGGCTTCAATGAGCGCCAGAGGTTCAGATCAGACAACAACCACGAGTGCGGGGGATCGCAAGCTTGAGCTGGAGACTACTGCGCCGGCAAACGCGTGGAGCTGGTCTGACTCGTAGGATGTGTGCGGGCCCATGGCTCAGGCCAGGCTCGCCTTGAGGCTGGCAGTGCTTGCGCTCCAGCCGGTGTTGCTGTGGTGTTGGTTCACCCCCATGCTTCTGCGCCTGCGAATCGAGAGGCCTCGAGAATGTGCAGCCTGGGCACGGCGGGCTGATTGGCGAAGTTGATCGCAAGGTCGGCTTCGAGCTTGCTGGATCTTCGCTCTGCTCTGCGGCTGCCTCAGCAGGATCAACGCAGGCAGAAACGTTTTGGGCTGGGTGATCCAAGCTTTCGTGCCGGAACGGCGTGGTGCTTTCTCATGCTCACGGCGGGCACCGCACCAGGCGAGCGATGCGGAAGATGGTGACAGCAGTGGCCGCGATGGTGGCCTGAGAAGGCTTGGGCTGTGCTGGCTTCTGATCCGGCACGGCTGTGGTGAGGCCATCTGCGACCTGGTATGCTCTTCTGCTCGATTCAGGCCGGCGAATTGGCGAGAGAAGCCGCGCCGGCTCGGCATTCGGGAGTGGCAGGAACTCCAGGATCAGGGCATCGGGGGAGGGGGACGGGGCTGGGTGGTGTGCGAAAACGGCCCACCGCCGAACGCGAGAAGGCAACGCTGGGAGCGGATGAGTGGCGCACACGGGACCCTTGTCCGGCAGCTGTTGCCCGGAATCGTTCTCAATTTCGGTTGACCCCGTGCTGACGCTGCTGCGATGGCGGCACCACCGAGCAGGGCGAGGATCAAGCTTAGGGCGGACTCAGTGGTGTATGCAGCCGCATCGGAAATCTGGCAGGGCTTTGGCATCGAGGAAGACCGCGCCAGGGCAACGTCCCAGCGAGAGATAGATCGAGAAACTCGCTGATGATCACGCTGCGAGCAGGCAAAGAGGAAGCGTTCGCGGTCGAACGGTGGTTTTACGGCATTCCCCCCGTGCTGGTGGTTGAGCTCTGCTGTAGTGGTGGCTCAGATCGTCCGTCTGGTGTGGTCGGCTGGGGCATGAGCAGGATCTCGGTTTCGAGCAGGCCAGCCGTGCAGCGCTTCTTGCCTGAACGACGTTCCGCTGTGGGGTGTGCGGGCCTGAAGTAGCCTCCGCTCTGGGCTGAGCGTCCAGTAGGCGGCAGCGAGCTGGATCAGCCGCCGGGCGGTCTTCAAAGGGACGCAGACCAGCCGATCAGGGAACTTCGGCTGGTCGTGCAGGCGGCGTACTCCTGGGAAGTAGATCTCCTGCCCTCATTGCTGTTTGGGATCGATCCCTTCGCTCAGTGCTTGCTCCTGGCGGCGCTCGTAGGCGGTCGGCGCAGGCCGGATTACTTGCATGGCCCGCGGCGGCGCCGTTGCCCGCCCGAACATCGAGATCAGAGAGATCGTGAGCCTGTCTCACGATCATGCAGCCGGATGGGAACCGAGGCTTCCTTGCGGGCTCAGTGCGCATGGCACACCGGTGGCCGGGTGACCGGTGAATGGTGCAGAAGAAAGGACGCGTGTTGCAGGTTGCTGAGGTCGGCCATGGTTCTGCTCAGCCCTTACAAACAGGAACCAGCCGCCGCTGCGCTGGCCTCTCGGGATCCCAGTTCTTGGCGCTGAGTGCTGGCCCTGCGGTGAGGTTGCTGTGTACACACCGGACGAGGATTGGCTACCGTTGGTTCGTTGTGAATCCAGCGCTCGCTTGTAGGCGGTACCACGGTCAGTGGCGCTGCCCGATGGCTGGGCTGGGGCTTTGTGCAGCCAGCCGGTGGCGACGGGCCGGCCGGGCGTCGTCTCTTGATCAGATCGGGCGGGTGACGCCATTGGTGAAAAGTTGGCCTCAGCCCGAGCGAACGCAGGGCTGATGGCTGGGCTGGGCCTCAGGTGCTCGTCGCCGGACTGGGCGCGGAATGCGTTGTAGGGCGTCATGCTGTGGACCTTGCCCCAGTAGGCGGGCGGCATTGGCCACTCGAGGAGAAGCACTCGCGGTAGGCGGTGCGCTGGCGTTGTCGTTTGGGAGAAGTAGGGACACCGCGGTTGGCGAAGGCGGTGCCCGGCGGTTGCTGGCGTGGATCGTGAAACGCAGTTAAGCCCATGGGCGCCTCTTTTCCAGAGGATTTCGGCCTGGCCCTGCTGCTGCTCGATCCGCGATCGCGGCGTGCGCATCGCCATGCGTCTTGTGCTGCGGTTGCTCGTCGAGGTGTACTGGAAGCGGTCTGTCCATCAACGCGCCACGGTCATGGGGGTGGGCATTCCCGTTGTATGGGCGACGTTCTCCTCTCTTGCAGCGGCCTAGCCGCCAGAGTGCACACGAAAGGCGGGCAGAAGCCCGGCGTGAATTGCCTCGGCGCCTGGCCGCCTTAGAAGGGCAGTCCTGCAGCCTACCACACGGCAGGGGCCGGAAGTGGCGAGCTGGCGCTCAAAGGGATCTGCCGGCAGCTCCGCGACACGGCGGCCTGGGCGCGGTGACCTGAGGCGTCATTGGCAGATCTTAGGCGTGGAGATCAAGGCACGAGCGAGGGGTGGAGCGGTTGCGTGGTGGCCATTGGTGGCGCAGCGCAGACAGAGGCAGGGGCGGTGGGCGGGTCAGGGGCGGCAGCTAGCGTGCGGAGCGCCTGCGCAGCCCACAGCGCGAAGCGGCGCAACAGCCGGCCTTGCGCAGCCTGTGAGCGCCCCACCGACCATGAGGGGCCTGTGCGCAGCCACATCAGCGACGGCGCCGCCTCACGTGTTCTCTACTGATTGCTTGCTGTCCCTCGGCCCTGGCGCCGCCACCTGGGGATCGGGGGATGTTTGGTGCGGATTGAGGCTCCGGTGGGCTTTGGGCCTAGGCGCCCAGCGATGGAGCTGCTGTTTGCGGCGCTCATTTGCCAGCCGGACACGATGGGCATTTCAAGCGTGCCGGCTTCATCGGCGCTTCTAGCCTTCAGCTCTGGGGCTGAGCCAATTGAGTTGTGTCGAGCGGCATTTTGCATGGGTGATGGCCCCATCAAGCCCAGAGATCTTTTGGGATGCTCGGCTTCTCCTTCGTGAGTGCGCCAGCGGTGATTCTCATCGGGCATGACGCTTCGCCTTGGCGTGGATGATCGTGCTGCTTTGAGCTCCCAGCGAAGCTTTCCAGCTCGTGGCCGCTCGGAGCCACTCGCCGCCATGGGGGCAACAGATTAGGGCCGCCGCCGCGAGAGTGCTGCAGCGGGCATTGCACCAGCAGGCGAGGACGCGGCGTTGGCGATTCTTCGTGGGCGATGTTGGCTTGATGAGGCAATATGGCGCTGTGCAATGAGCGGTGAGAAGGCGGCGTGGATGAGCAGGAGTTTGCGGTGCCATGGCAGGAAGGCCGGAGGGACTTCGGCGAACCGGCGAGGAAGGGGCCGCGAACCGCGCACGGCTGCGGACTTTGCGCCGCCCTTGAGCTGTGGATCGTGACGAACCCCGCCGCCGCCGCCTTCAGGCTTCCAAGAGCCCGTCAGCCCCCATATCCCATCAGCTGCGGTGGTGCGGCGAATAGTAGGTGGACGTTTGGCTGGGCCGACCCCGGAGTGACCATGGGCCTCCACCTGATCGAGGGCGATGAGCTGAGCGGGGTTGGACGCCTGGCGGTCACCCAGACTTGCGTTGAAGTGAATGCTTCGCCCGCTGCTTGGCGCACTTGCTGGTGTGCCTTTGCAATTCGCCAAGAGGTGAAAGCTGCTCGGTGGGCTTCCGCGCTGTCAATGAGGGCTTACGCAGGATTCGGGCCGTCGAGACGATTCGGGAGTTCGTGCACCTCGTTCCAAGGTGGCGATATCGACGTGGATCGCTGATCGTTGACCTCAATGGCCCGAGTTCCGCGCCGCCAGACGGGCAGAGGTTGCGCTCGATTGCGCCTCACCTGGAGGCGCGATCATCACGGCGATGCCCTTTGATCACGTGCCTTCAACGGGCTGGCATGGTCTCCCCCTGCTGATCCCCAGACCATCCGATAACGAAGGCGCTCGGTGAAGCTCACAGCTCGATTCGCTGGTGGATTCGGTTGAACGCACGGTGGCGAGTAAGGTGTGATCCCAAGCAAGGTGGTCCGTCCGCCAGATCAGCCGCCAGCCGCCAGGTTGGCTAGCGATGATCTCTACCGGTGGTGGAATGGCCGGCACTGGTTTGAGGCGTCGAAACCAGTGGTGGATTGAGGACGCCAAGCGGAACCAGGTGCTGGGCTTCGTGAAGCCGGCGGGCACACCAGCTTCTATGCTGCGCCCTGAGGTGATGAGCTGATGACCGCTGCAGGGACCGTTCGGAGGGCGCTACGGCCTCTCGGTGCGCGCGACTTCGGCGAGTGCAGGACGCCCGGTGTTTTCGGCCGGGTGGATTGGTACGTTGGGCTTTGCGGTGCAACAGCCGGGCGATTTGTCGGCTGTTATGACGTCGTTCTGTCGTGACTGATGCTCGATCTGCTCACCTAAGCCCACTCTTTTTTAGATCTATCCACTTGGTGATTGAGAGACCACGACCATGGCTGCAATGGCAAAATTGATTGATTTTGCAGTTACGACGTTGGATGTGTCACGACCACAGCGCCAGCCGATCCGTCTTTGAGGGGGTCAGAGCAGCGCTGAAGGTGGTGAAGATCAGCACGTGCCGTGGATGCGCGGGCACTTTCCCTTTGCTTGTCAGCACGGGCGCTGCTGCTGCGGTGACATTTTTTGTGGAGGCTGGCGCCTGAATTGAGGCGGCACGATCGGCACCGGGTCACGGGCAGGTCGTGCGGTTGCCGGCTGCCGGCGGCCAGGTGGAGCACGGATCAGCGCGGTGCCTGATTGATTGGCCTGCTGATGCGGCGAACGTGAAGGAGACGCTTGTGTGTTGCCCGCTGCCGTGATCCGAGCACCCTGTGGCGCTACGGCGTCTCACCCGCCTGAGTGCTTGTTGATGCCGGAAACTGGAACGTTTCTCCAGGCTCAGAGGGCCGATGCGCGTGACCCGTCCGGGGCTGCGAGCCGTGGGCGCCGCGCAGGTGCTGAGGTTGTCGGCCCGCCCGGGACCTGCTGGCGCGCTTTGGTGACTTGAACACCTGATCAGCGACGGACGAACCTGTGGATCCGACCGTGCGCGAGCGGTCTGGCGAGCGCGCCCTATCTGGAGAGGCCGGAGGGGATGCTGCGCATCCGCAGCAGGCGAGGTGGATCGCTTCGTTCATCCGTGCATGGAGGGCTGGTTGAAGCTGGCAGTGGGCAGGCGGGGTTGGCCGACTCGAAGACGCAGTGGGCGATGGCGGCAGCTACCCCACGCGACCGACCGATCCCGTTGGACCCCCGGACCTGGTCCGGTGTGCGGTGTCGTTGGCTCAATCGGAGGAGGCCTCTGGGGTTGAGGGGCAAAGCCTGTGGAACGTGTCAGTGGTCGACCGGCATCGAGGACAGGTGATCTTCTCGTGAATGGAGCATTGCAATCTGCTGATTCTTTATTCTAACTATACAGCGGCCGAGTGCAGTTTATCTTTGATTCAGCGCGATCGACGGCCAATTAAATTGCCGGTGATCTTGTCAATAGCGCGGGGTCAGAGTGATCCGGCGATGCTTGAGGCTCCTCCCCACCAAGATGATCCTGCTCCGTTGTTCCAAAGAGTCGAGGGTGAACCCGAGCGAGCCCTATTTCTCTGGTTTCACCCGCGATGGGACCAGGGACGGAGATGACATCTCACTGCCTGGAGGTCTACGCGTCGCCCTGGACATCGATGGACAGAAGGGATGGTGGCTGAGGCGAGCGCCTGAGCAGGAGGCGGAAGCCAAGCTTGAAGGGAAGCCGGAGCTGAAACCTGTCGATTTTGCTTTCGATGAACGAAGCTGAGATCACGATTCCTTGCTGCAGGACTTCGGGATCACCTGGATCAATCGATGACGAAAGCCGAAATGTTGTCTGAGGCGAGCGGCTGCAGTTGAAGTGGCATGGCGGATCCCCTGCTGGTGAGGCCTGGGATGTCCAGCGATCTGCTGGGTTAATTCCCTTGGGGAGAGCACCTACCCGGTGTTGCTGTGACGGCGGCTTTTTGTTTGAGTGCAAAAGGGTGGTAGCTCCTGCGCTGGCGGTCTGCCATGCCCCCCTATCCGCTGACTGGCACGAGGAGCGCGATGTACGGTCGCTTGCGGCCTGCGCGCCCGTGGGTTGCCTGGCGGCGAGGAGTGGTCTTGCGTCATCAGGTGCAGCGCTGGCTGGAGAGTCGGTTTTCGCTCGGGCCGGTCCAGCGGCAAACCGCTGGAACTGTGGTGTTGCCATCGCCGGCGCTGTAATGAGGAGCTGGGACGGGCGCGATCGAGCTTGAGATCGATCAGTGGTGTGCGATGCAGGGACCTCCAGGTGGACTGGGAGATGGCACAGGGAGCTGGTGCGGACGATTTCGGACGGCCTGATGTCCCGGAAGCTGCGCACGTCTACAGCGACGTTCCGCTGTGGTGGACATCGCCATGGGCTGTATGTGGCTCGCTGCCGGTGTCGTTGCTGGCTTGGCCCGCTGCGCGGGCTGTGTGTATCGGGATGATGGGCCCAACGTGGCCAGGCAGGAGGCGGGCCGGCCTCTCTGGCGTGGAGGCCCTGGTGCCGGGTGATGGCCTCGATGGCAAGCCGTACACGGCAGCGCCACGAGCAGTGGCGGACTCCGGTACACCCGATGGCGGACTGCTCTGTGCCGAGCGGTGGGATGGCAGCCAGCCCTGCGAGTGATGTACGCAGGGCGCCGCAGCGTGGGCAGTCGTGGTACTTCCGGTGACGGGCACGACTCAGGGTGGATGATGTGATCCGCCCACGGCGCGGGTGATTTCTATCTGGACGGGGTGCGGGGGCCTGGTCTATGAGCTGGTGCCTGAGGCGATGAGTTGGAACCGACGGGAGAATTCGATTTCAGGGCCACAAGGGCCTGCCGGGCCAAGGGCACCTGGCCAGGCGGTGGCACGGGCAACGAGCCGTTGCAGTGGTCGATTTCACGATTCAAGTTCAGCGAGCCGTTGACAGCTGATGGAGTCCTGCGTGCTTATAGCGCAAGCTCGCCGGGGAGTGTGCTTCAACCGCGGGGCATTCGGCTTTTGCGCGGTGGCTGCAGCCGGCGCTCTTGAGACAGATCTCTGGGCTGGTGTCACCGAACCGAGCCAGCTCCTGTCGGCGCTCGGTGCGACTGACTCCTGTGGGCACGATCTCACCCGGGCCGAGGCCCTGCTGCGGCCGGATGTGCGATTTCACACCAATGCTTTGGCGGGGATCACGGCAGGCGCCGCACGTTTGACGTGATCTGACGCGCGGCACGGCTGTGCGCTGGCGTTTTTCATGCGGCGCGGCTTGGCTTTCTGTGGACAGTTACGACAGCGGACGGCCCTGATCCGGCACACGGTGTTCTGCGGGCCTGACAGTCAGACATTGTCCGTCTCTGTGCTGCATCCGGGCTGGGCACTACTTGCAGGTTTCTTCGTTTGCCATTCAGATGACGGTGCTCAAGACGCAATGGCAGTTCGCCACCAAGGAACACGTCACGTTGCAATGCTGGGACACGGGACTGCCATTTCTGCCTGAACGCGCTTTTGATTTCAGGGTGTGCCCCACCCACGGAGCGAGGTGTTCTGGTCGATCACTGAATGCGACCGAGCAGCTGCGGAAGGTTCAGACCTTGAGCCTTCTGGTGGCACGGTTTACATGCGTGTGGCTTCCAGATGCAGGGACGATCAATCCTGAGTCTCGCGACCATTCGCGTGCAGCGGTGTTTGCGAGGCGCCGCTGAGGTGCGTGAGCGTCTTGGCAATAGGAGGCAGGCCGCTTCTCGCTGATGGCTTAGACGAACAACGGGCTCGATCCGCGGCCGCAGGGTGTACCGGGGGCCGCGGAAGCCCCGGGCCGGCCGAGAAGCCAGCGCGGTGGTCGGCTGGAGAGGCAGGGTGTTGCCGGCGTTGAGGCAGCCCAGGCAGCCTGCGGGGCAGGGACCCGGCGGGGCCTGCTGGACCTTTCTGGCCTGCGGTGGGCCCTGGCCAGGGGACGGCGGCACCGGCATTCAACTGCTCGTCCAAGCCGGACCAGCGCGCCTGGGCTCCGTGGGCCGGGCCGTGGGCTTCCCCAGGCCCGGTACACCGTGCGGGCGCGGATGAGCGTGTGTTCGTTCAGCTTCAAGCGGAGAAGCGGTCTGCCTCCATATGGCCAACGCTCACGCCTCAGCGGCCGCTCTCGCCATACAGCCGCTGCACGCGGAATGTGGGCGAGACGAGGACTTGATCGTCTGCATCTGGAAGCCAGCACGATGTAAACTGCAGCAGGAAGCTCAAGGTCTGTGAACCTTCCGCCAGTGCTCGGTGTCAGATCAGTGATCGACCAGAACACCTCGCTCGGTGGGTGGGCAACACCTGAAATCAAAAGGCGCGTTCGGGCAGAAATGCAGTCCCGATGTCCTGCAGTTGCAACGTGACGTTGTTTATGGTGGCGAACTGCCAGTTGGCGTCTTGAGCACCGTTCATCTGGAATGGCAGCGAAGAAGCGGCAGTTATGCCCCAGCCGGATTGTCGAAAGCAAGAGACGACATGGGTTGATGCTGTCAGCGCAGGAACAGCCGTGCTTGCAGGTACGGGCCGTTCGCTGTCGTATACTGTTCAAGCAGGAAAGCCAGCCGGCGCATAGAAAAGCCAGCGCACCAGAGCGTTTGCCGCGCGTCCAGATACGTCACGTTGCGGTGCTGCGTGATCCGGCAAAGCATTGGTGTTGAAATTCGCATCCGGCCGCAGGCAGGGTCCCGGCGCGGGTGGGAGATCGTGCCCACGGATGGTAGTCCGCCACGAGCGCCGACAGGAAGCGGTACTGGTTCGGTGACACAGCCAGAGAATTGTTCTCAAGAGCGCCGGCTGCAAGCCGTGCGCAAGCCGATTGCCGACTGGTGGCAGCATCGGCCGGCGAGCTTGGCGCTAAGCAGGCGGCGCCTCAGCTGGTGGACGGCTCGATGACTTGATCGTTGAAATGAACCACTGCAAACGGCTCGTGTGCCCGGCCACCGCCGTGGCCAGGGTGGGCCCTTGGGCCCCGGCAGGCCCTTGTGGCCCCTGATCGATTTCGCCCGTCGGTTCAACTTCATTCGTAGGCCCACAGCTCATTTAGAACCAGGCGTCACCCGGGCCAGATAGAAATCCCGGCGCCGGTGGGGGCTGATCACATCATCCACGCCTTGAGTCGGGGCCGTCCCCGGCAGTACCAGCGGACTGCACGGCTGGCGCGCGCTGCCGTACATCACCGCCAGGGCTGGCTTGCATCCCGGCTCCGGGCAGGCAGAGGCCAGTCGCATCGGGTGTGCGGAGCCGCCACGGCTCCGTTGGCGCTGCGTTGTACGCTGGCCATCTGAGGCATCACCGGCACCAGGGCTCCACGCCAGAGAGGGCGGACGCCCGCCTCCTGCCTGGCCAACGGTTGGCCCGATCATCCGACACCACAGCCGGCGGAGCGGGCAGCCCAGCAGCGACACGGCAGCGAGGCACTACAGCCCATGGCGATGGTCACCAACCAGGTCGGACGCTCGCTGTGAGTTGCCGCAGTCGGGACATCAGGCCGTCGCCGATCGGTCACGGCACTCCAAGCTCGGCGCTGTGCTCTCCCCAGTCACCTGGAGGTCCTGCATCGGCACACCACGTGGATCGTTTGCTCAGGCTCGATCGCCGGCGGCCGTGCCCAGCTCCTCAGTTACAGCGCGCCGGGCTGATGGCAACACCACCACAGTTCCAGCGTTGCCGCTGGCCGGCCCGAGCGAAACCGATTCTTCGAGCCAGCGCTGCACCTGATGACGCAGGACCCACTCCTCGCGCGCCAGGGCAACCACGGGCGCAGCAGGCGCAAGCGACCGCTCATCCGCGCTTCCGTCGTGCCCGTCAGCGTGAGTAGGGGGGCCATGGCAGACAGCAGCGGAGGGGAGCTACCACCCTTTGGCAAGCTCACAAAAAGCCCGCCGTCGCAACACCGGGTAGGTGTCTTCCCAAGCGGGGATTAAACCAGCAGATCGTGGGGAAATCTCCGGCTCACCAAAGCAGGGGGATCGGGCATGGTGGCCACTTCAGCTGCAGCCGCTCGGCCTCAGACACATTTCGGCTTTGGTTCATCGATTGATTTTCCAGGTGGATCCCGAAGTCTGGCAGTCAGTGATCGGGATCTCAGCCTTCCGTCATCGAAGAAAAAATCAGGACAGGTTTCGCTTCCGGCTTCCTTCAAGGCTTGGCTTTCGCCTCCTGCTCCAGGGCGCCGCCTCAGCACCATTCCTTTCTTGGTCATCGATTGGATCCAGGGGCGAGCGTAGACCTCCAGGCAGTGAGATGTCATCTCGTCCCTGGTCTCGCGGTGAAACAGAGAAATAGGGCTCTGGCTCGGTTTCACCTCGATCTTTGGAATTCAACGGAGCAGGATCATCTTGGTGGGAGACCTCAGCATCGCCGGATCATCTGACCGCGCTATTGACAAGAATCACCGGCATTTAATTGGCGTCTGATCGCGCTGAATCAAAGATAAAAACTTCACTCGGTGGTCGCTGTATAGTGTAATTAGAATCAGCAGATGCAAGGCTCCATTCGACGGAGAAGAATCACCTGTTGCCTCCGATGGCGGTAGCCGACACTTGACCGTGGTCACAGGTTGCCCTCACCTCAGAGGCTCCTTCGGGATTGAGTCAACGATCCCCGGCAGCACCGGACAGGTCCGGGGGGTCAACGGGAGCGGCGGTCGTGGGGTTCGGTGCGCCAGTCGACCCACTGGCGTCTGTCGAGAATCGGCTACACGCTGCCACTCAGCTTCAACCAGCCCTCCAGGTGGCGGATGAACGAAACGATCACCTCGCCTGGCTTGCGATGCGCAGCATTCCCCTCCGGTCTCCAGAGTAGGGGCGCGTCGCCAGGACCGGCTCGCGACCACGGGTCGGAATCCACAGCGTTCGATCCGGTCGCTGATCAGGTGTTTCAAAGGTCATCGAAGCGGCGCCAGCAGGTCCGGCGGGCGGACACCTGCAGCGCCTGCGCGGCCCACGCGCTCGCCAGGCCTCGACGGGAGTCATCGCGCATCGTGACCTTCTTTGACCTGTAGAACGAGTTCAGTATTCGGGCATCACGCACTCAGGCGTGGAGTGAGACTGGCGTAGGCGCCAGCGGGGGATGCTCGAGTCAGACGTTGCATCGGCAACACAAAGGCGTGCTCCTTCACGTTCGCGCATCAGCAGGAGGCCATCCAGCAGGGCACCGCCGCTGGTCGTTGCTTCCACCTGGCCGCCGGCAGCCGGGCACCGCCACCGACGCTGCCGTGAACCCAGAGGGATGCTCGATCGTGCGTCCTTCAGTTCAGGGCGCCAGCTCCAGCAAAAATGTCACACGCAGCACAGCGCCCGGGATGCTGAGCAAGAAAGGTGAGTGACCCGCTGCATCCAGCGGCGTGTGGATTTTCACACTTCAGCGCTGGCTCTGCCCGCTCAAACGGATCGGTGGCGCTGTGGTTGATCCGACCCACAACGGTCGTAACTGCATTCAATCAGGTTCGGTGGCATTGCAAGGCCATGGTCGTGTCTCTCAATTCAAAGTGGTAGATCTAAAAAAAGGAGTGGGCTTAGGTGAGCAGATCGAGCAATTCACGTCCACGACAGGACTGACGTCATACAGCCGAGCAATTCGCCGGCTGTTGCACACGGCAAAGCCCACGTACATCACCGGAGTGCGAACACCGGGGTGTCCTGCACCTTCGCCGAAGTCCGCACCGAGAGCCGAGCGGCCTCGAAACGTCCCTTGCAGGCGGTCATCGCTTCATCACGCAGGGCCAGGCCAGTAGAAGTGGTGGTGCCGCGGCTTTCATCGAAGCCCGAGCACTGGTTGCCGTGGGTCCTCATTCCACCACGAGTGGATTTCGACGTCAGTCAAGAACCAGTGCCGGCATTCGACCACCCTGGTAGCAGATCAGGCTGAAAGCCACGCTGGGCGTGCTGGCGTGTTGATCTTTGCGGCGGACCAGCTTGGCATGGTGATCAGCACCCTTTCTCGGCCACGTTGGCGTTCCACCGAAATCACAGACGATTTCGAGATTGGTGAGCTTCAGCGAGCGCTTCGTTATCGATTGGTCTGGGGAAGCAGCAGGGGGAAGACGCTTGCTCAGGCCGTTGAAGGCCGTGGATACAAGGTGCATCGCCGTTGATGATCCGCCGCACTCTCAGTGGAGGCGATCGAGCGACCTCTGCTCGGTCTGGCTGGCGCGGGCTCGGGGCATTTGAGGTCACGATCGAGCGATCACGTCGAGATCGCCAACGAAGAGGTGCCGGAACTGCACCGAATCGTTCTCGACGCCCGGAAATCCCTGCGGTAAGCCCTTCTTGACAGCGCGGAAAGCCACACGCGGAGGCAGCTTCACCTCTTTGGCGAATTGCAAGGCACCACAGCAGGTTGCGCGCGGAAGTCATGCGGCGAGCAGTTCACCTTAACGAAGGTCTTGGTGACCGCCAGGCGGTGAACCTCCGTCTCATGCTGTCTCGCTCGATCAAGGTGAGGCCATGGTCACTCCGGGGGTCTGGCCAGCAAGTCCACGTATTTAGCCAGCACCACCGCAGCTGATGGGATTATGAGGGGCTGAGGGGCTTTGTGAGCCTTGAGGCGGCGGCAGCGGGCGTTTTGTTCACGATCCACGGCGGCGCAAGGCGGCGCAAAAGTTCCGCGATGCCGTCGCGCGGTCGCGGCGCCTTGCCCCTCGCCGATGGTTTTCGCCTCTCGGAAAGTTCCCTCGGGCTTCGGCAGGGCACCGCAAGATCCTGCTCATCCAGCGCCGCTCTTCAGCTCCAGTGGCTTATACAGCGCTATTGCTCAATCAAGCGCCAGATCGCCCACGATGAATCGCTTCAGCCCGCGTCCTCGCTGGCTGATTTGCAATGCCCGCTGCAGGCACTCTCGGCCTGGCGGGTCGGCCCGATCTGGTTGGGCCCATGCGGCGAGTGGGCCGAGCGCCACGAGCTGGAAGCTTCCGCTGGGAGTCAAAGGCAGCACGATCATCCACGGCAGGGCGGTGAGCGTCCAATGCCGATGAGATCGAACGGCGGCTGGCGGGCACTCACTGAAGGAGAAGCCAGAGCATGCATATTCGGGTTGATGGGCCATCAGCCCAGCCAAAATGCCGCTCCGATTTCAACTCAAGTTGAGGCTTCACCCCAGGAGCTGAAGGCCATGAAGCGGACGATGAAGCCGGCAGCTTGAAATGCGCCATGGGTCTCTGGGTCATAAGAGCGCCGCAAAACAGGGCAGCTCCATCCTCGCTCGGAGGCCCAAGGCCACGGAGCCTCAATACCGGCACCAAAAACACGTGTGGCTGGGCGGCCAGGCGGAGGGGATCAGCAAGCAAGTCCGTAGAGAACACGGTGAGGCGGGCGCCGTCGTTGGATGTGGGCTGCGCACAGGCCCCTTCATGGTCGGTGGGCGCCCTCAAGGGCACTGCGGCAAAGGCCGGGCTGGTTGCGCCGCTGACGCGGCTGTGGGGGCTGCGCAAGCGCTCGCACGGCCGCTGGGCGGCCCTTGAACCCCGCCCACCGGCATGCTTCTTGGAGTTCCTGCGCTGCGCACCAATGGCCACCACCGCACCGCTCCACCCGCTCCCGCTTCAGTGCTTGAGCTCACAGCGCCTAGAGGATCTGCATGGATCGCCTCAGGTCAGCCGCGCCATCTGCCGCCGTGTCGCGAAGCTGGCCGCCGGCCAGATCCTCTTGCGCCCCCAGCTCGCCACTCCGGGTCGCTTGGGCCTGAGCGGTAGGGCCTGCATGAGCTTGCCCTTCTAGCGGCAGGGGCCGAGGCATTCAAGCGGACGGTGCTTCTGCCCCGCCTTTCTTGCTGACACCTGGCGAGCTAGGCCGCCTGGCAGAGGGAGCGAGAACGCTCGCCCAACACGCATGCCCACCCATTGACCGTGGCGCGGTTGAATGGACGCATCAAGTTACTTTCGAGAGCCAAACAGCACAGCAGCAAAGGCTGGCGATGCTGCACGACGCGATCGGGCGGATCGAGCAGCAGCAGGGCAGGAGCGCGACTCTGCTGGAATGCGCATGGGCTTGCGGTTTCAGCGAGTTCACCGCCAGGCACCTGGCACCAGCCTTCGCAACCCGCTGTGGTGCGCCTACTTCTCCCAGAACGACCAAACGCCAGCAAGGCACCGGGCGACCAGCGAGTGCTTTTCTCTTCGAGCGGCTCGATGCTCGCCGCCTAACTGGTCAAAGGTAGCAGCGAATGAGCCCTAAACGTCATTTCGAGCCGTACCCGGCGAAGCACCGAGGCCCAGGCCCAGCTCTCGCAGCCCTGCGTGTCCGCTCGGCTGTGCGGCCAACTTTTCACAATGGCGTTCACCGCGATCTCGATCAAAAGCAGTCGGACGCGAGCCGGCCCGTCGCCAACCAGCTGGGTGCACAGAAGGGCCCCAGGCTCAGCCATCGGCAGCGAGCCATGGACCGTGGTGACGGCTACGAAGGCGTAGCAGTGCTGGCATTCACAACCCGACTCCAACCGGTAGGGCCAATCCTCGTCGGTGGTGGCTTACAACCAGGCAACCCTCAACGCAAGGCGCCAGGCACTACAAGCGCAAGAACTGGACCCAGCTTGGAGGCAGGCCGGCAGCGGCGGCTTGGTTTCCTGGTTATGTAAGGGCTGAGCAGCAACCATGGCGACACTCAGCAACCTGCAGCACTGGCTGTCCTTCTTCTGCACAAGCACCGTTCACCCGGGCAGCTGTGCATTGCGCCAGTGAAAGCCCGCAGGAAGCCGCCGGGGTTCACGGCATGCAATGATCGTGGAGGGACAGGCGTCCACTGATCTCTTCTGATTCTCTCGATGTGATCGAGGGGGGGGGGGGGCGGGCAGCGGCGCCGGCGCGGCGGCCATGCAGTACACCGGCCTGCGCCGACGCACCTACGACGCCGCCAGGAGCAAGCACTTGAGCGAGGGGATCACGATCCCAACAGCTCAATGAGTGGCAGGAAATCTGACCTTCGCCCCCGGAGTTACGCCGGCCTGCACGATCGCCGCGAAGCGTTCATTAATCGTGCATGCGTGCTCTGGTGACTTGAGGACCGCACCGGCTCTGGATATCCATAGTGCTGCTGCCGCCATTTACTGGACCGGCTCAGCCCCAGACGGTGAGGTGTTCAGGCCGGCACACCCCACAGCGAACGCGTCGGCAGGAAAGCGCGTGCAGTCTGGGGCTGATCGAAAACCGGAGACTGCTTCAATCCCCAGGCGAGCACAGGACGATGGACGGACACGTCTGAGCCCACCACTTACAGGAAGCTCACCACCGCAGCGGGGCGGAATTGCGGTAAAACCCACCTCGTTTCGACGCGATACGCTTCCTCTTTGTCCTGCTCGCGCGGTGAATCATCAGCGAGTTCTCGAATCTACTTCTCGCTGGGGACGGTGTGCGCCTTGGGTCGTGGTCTCCTCGCATGCCAGCCGTGCCCAGAGTTTCTGATGCCGCTGCATAGCAAGCATGAGTCCGCCCTCCACTTGATCCTCGCCCTGCTCGTCGGTGCGCCATCGGCAGCAGCGTCAGCAGGGGCAAAGCCGTAAATGGCTAGGACGATCCGGGCAAGCCAGCTGCCGTGATCAAGGGTTCCGTCCGGTGGCCGCCACTTCAGTCCTCCGCTTTCCAGCTTGACCCTTGCTCCATGCGTTTCTGCGGCGGGTGGTGCGCCCGTTCTTCGCGAACAACCATCATAGCCATTTAGCCCCCGTCCTTCGGCACGCAGTGATGCCCCTGTATCCTGGAGTTGCCTTGCCACTCGCGCGATGGCCAGAGCGACGGGCTGACGTTCTCCTCGCCAATTCCGCGGCATGAATCGAGCGAGAAGATGCGATCCAAATGGTATGCCAGATGTGGCTCCACCACAGCAGCTATTGAGGACCGGAAAAATCAGGAAGCGCAGGCACGAGCCCACCAAGCCTTCCTTCAGGGCCACCATCGCCGGCGCACTGCTCACCATCTCCGCAGGATCGGTCCGCCTTGTTGCGAGGGTACGCCGTGAGCATTGAGAAAGGCAACCACGCCCGGTTTCCGCACGGGTTTAATTTTGGGATCAGCCGTCAGCCCAAACCAGGTTTCTGGTCATCCTGCTGGAGATTTGATCCGCTGCTAGGACGCCAGCACGCCAGAGCAAGCGAAAGAGGTCAGGCAAAGCCTCGGAATTCATGCTGGAATCAAATTACGGCATAATCAGGCCAGCCGTTGCTTAGGCTGCACATCCTCGAGGCTCTTCTCGATTCGCCAGGCGGCGTAAGAAGCCCTCATGGGGGTGAGCCACACACAGCCAAACCGCTTGTGAGCGCACCGGCAACTGGGCAAAGTCCTCAGGGCGGAAGGGCGGGCCTTGAGGGCCTATGGGCCTGTACCATGCACACTACGCAGTAGATCCAAAGCTCAGCTGGCCCGTG
>Ga0163217_1029796_pt1 | contig 16619 bp, 13 predicted proteins | sample SynspAceP_FD_185933 | JGI IMG/M metagenome (GOLD analysis project Ga0163217, IMG submission 185933) | Saline lake microbial communities from Ace Lake in Antarctica - Synechococcus sp. Ace-P (PacBio error correction) | ecosystem: Environmental > Aquatic > Non-marine Saline and Alkaline > Saline ... | reverse complement strand
TAATATTCTTCTATAAAAAATCTATACCTCCAATCCTCGGATTGAAATTCCGATGGTTTGCCTGGAAACATATCAAAGGGACGGTATGAAACGCGGCATTCAATGGCAATTTGATCTCCTGGATAAATGCTCGGCCCGTTTTGGTATATATGTGTCAAATTTTCTAAAGGCACTTGCATGTTGATTAAAAAACCGAATCTTGGAACTACTGTAAACAGTTCCCCATCATCTGACCATTGCAAAGAAAGTCCCATAGCCTCCACCTCCTTGTTTGAAATTGTAGTAAAAATTCATTCCATCCTTTTTCCAAAACAGCCTTTGAACTTACCGCCTCAGGCTCCAGTGATCTCCTCCTGTTATCGAAATGATTTCGGAACCATTAAGAATCAGCACCGAGCCATGCGTCACTAATAAGCCTAAATGTTTTATCGCTTTGAAAATTCGATTTTTATATAACCCCTGAACTTCAACCGTAAAAAATTTTCATTTGATTCCCCTAAGGCACCTGAAATGGGTAAAATGAATAGCAGGGCAATTCCATTTAAAGATGGGCAATGCTACTTTTGCGTAAAGATCTTCATATAGATCACCCACTGTCATAACCAAGTAAAAAAATTGGCCGCCGCCCCAAGCTTGTTTGACTTTCTATCTCCACCTCTTTTATCAACTGTTATCCAAAGCAAAACGTAATATCAGGGTATTCAATGCCAATATCTTACCCTTGTTCCATAGGCTCCGCTCACCCAATCCTAGGGACAAAATATAATAAGTCATATTCTTGTGCTTCAGGATCTTGATAAATCCGGATGGGCAGACATTAGGGATAAGCGCCCAATTACCCGTACCGCCAGTCTAATTTGTCCGCCAAGGCACCAATAGTAGGCCAATTAAAAGGTTATCGCTTTTGCTATGGAATCATATGCCGTCCCTACTAGGTTTTCATGTTCAGATGACACGCATTACAATCGCTTCTGCCCACCATTTTTCTGCCATCTGCAATCATTCGGTATCATCAGAAAGTAGTTCTTCCAAGTAACCGGAAAGGATTAAAATACGTTTTAACCGTTTGGTCCTTTTGCAATCTCAATCCATCGCTTTTGGTCTTCCCTTTTTCCACCGCTTAAACTTCCTTAATATATAGATGTATTAGTCCGGTCTTATAAATTTAATATGGTATTAGGTCATGGCAAACCTTCCAGGAGGGTGAAGTTTCCTAATCAATCCCAGAATGGGTGTCCTCCATTCATATTCCGGAATTTCCCGAATCTTAACTGTTTTTTCCTTCTTTAGATATCAGGTGTGTCAAAATCGACACCCCAACCTGGCCTTTAATCATTGGATAACCCAAATAATGACCTTGGGGAATTTCATGCCTTCCTTGAGCTTTTAATCTCCATTTGCGTTTCTTGGATTCATCCTGCCAAATAGGCAAAACCAAAACTGGTAGCTGGAATACCGTGTGCTGCAGTTGTGTATACCGCTCCCTCATAATTAAACACCACCTTTCCATTACTTTATACAAGTTTCCGGATTGCAGATTGTAACACATATACAAATCCTTATTTAAGGCAACAGAATCAAAAATGCCTTGGCTGCTTATCATCCACAGAGCGAAGATACCCAAGTACTTCTATTGGCCGTCATTAAATAGCGCTACTCTCACAAGAAGATTAAAACTTATCAAAAACAAAAGAATGGGCAAGAGGAAAGGAATTTGTAATATTTCATTCTTCTATAGCTAGATAAAAAACTTTTAAGTTAAATTAAAGATAACAAGATATAATAAGTTTATCAATAATCGAGTATTGCTTAAAACGATTAATTTTTTTAAAAAATAAGGTGCCGAAAAAATTGTATCTTGTGAAAATGCGCCCATTTTTACAGGCTAAATTAGCTTTCTAAAAATTCGTTGCCAAAAACCTGGTTATTTAAAGGATTTAGAACCCCATTTGTGAGAATTAAACCAATTTTTATTGAAAATATATTGAAATATCTTTATGCTGATTACAAAAATTTATTTAAATTTCAAATCCATTTTAAAAAATAGAAAACTTTCAAAAATTATGTCCAAAAAAAAAGACCGCATCTAGTAACAATTCACGAAGAGATTTTATTAAAGGGTAACCGGCTGCGCAACTGCCGGATTATGATCGTACCAAGGACACGTATTTTGGAGTCCGGGTTAATGGTTGCTCCTAGTGACAATTAAATATTGCCGGCATTGGTTCAGGTGGTAAAGTAGAAGTTGAATTGCATCTTTCGCTGGAAAAGTCCCAATGTTAATATAGAGGGCTTTGTGATGTATGATAGGCCAGGCTGTTGAATCCCAGAAAGTCTTTCCCAAAGGCAAAATTTACTATGCCGATTTTTAGAACAATGTTAGGAAAATGAGAAGGACAATATTGATGCCGTTTCGGTATCAAACTCCAGATCACAATCATGCCGTTAGCCGCCATTGGCTATGAAATGGGCAAACACGTGTATGTGCAAAAACCCCTAACACATGATTATCTTTGGGAGGCTAGAATGCTTACGAGGCCTGCAAAAAAAATTCAAGGTAGTTACTCCCCAAATGAGGTAATCAAGGTGTTTCTGGCTGATGCGTAAGAAAAAAGAAAGACTTTATGATACTGGTATTCATAGGTGATGTTACATACCGTAAAAGTTAGGACCAATAGAGCTATTTGGCCACAAGCCCTTTTCAAACACCGACCAAAAAAGACCCAAAACACCAAAAAGGCCTTAAATGGGAACCTGTGGTTGGTACCGCGGAAAATGCCGCGATTATAATGAGGCTTACCTTCCTTTTGATGGAAGAGGCTGGGTCCGATTTCGGAACAGGTGCACTAGGTGATATGGCTTGCCATATTATGGATCACAGCTACTATAGGAATACTTGCCTATACTTTACCCCTAACCAAGTGGCAGTGTAGTGTTCGGATCCTTTTAAAGGGAAATTTTGAAACTGCGCGATTACCCCAAGAGTTTCCCTAATCAAGTAAAAATACACCTAAGCTATTCCAAAAACGGATGGTAAAGCACGGTTTAAGGTTTACTGGAGATTGGACGGTGGACTTCTGCCGGAAAGACCAATGAAAATGGGTGATGGACGAAGCTTTGGGTAACTGGAGGTGGAGTAACATATTATTGGACAAAAGTAAAATTGTGTGGCTGACTGTTAGTGTGGCGCCCACCCAAGAATTGCATTCCATTATCGTTAAACGAGCCAGTTTGAAGTTGCCAAGAAAAACCATAGCTAGAGTTCCGGAAAGGACACTACTGCAATGGGTAACATGCCTTATTGGCAGTTATGCCCCAATTTTTTTTTTTTTTGTGGGACCAGTTCTTTCATTTGATTATTGCCGGTCCTTTACCGAAAGTATTCTTTAGGGTAAACTTGGCCCTTAAATCTATTTTGAAAGTAGGACCCTAGTGCGATAAAAGGTAGCTTCTGGGGGCGGCTCAAAATACAATGGAAGAAAAACGTTTTGTTATGGGATGCAGGGAAAAAAAACATGAGGGTACCAAACTTTGAGGCGCCAACAAATATGTAAAGCGTAATTATAAGAGCAGGCATATCTTGGGATAGACCTCTTTATTATATATTGATTTAAAAAGCCCGGACTTTGTAAGTAATCATTAAGAATACTTATTAAGGTCCGGGCTTTTTAATTGTTTACTTATAGGTCCTATATTAGGGATTTAATAGATATACTCCGTTATTTTTTGCGGCATGCATAGAAGATAAGGAATCAAGAAAAGACCGGATTAGATCAATGGGAGAATTTGAACTTGATAAACATTCTCACCAAAGATTTACTATACGGGCACAAACTACCCTAAAAAGGTATTTGTAGACGATTTGCTGCCGTCATTGGATTTCAAGGACAAGGAAGGCCATAATTTCTACCGATCTATAAATAGAGGGCGTACATTTTGACCTCAGCTATATTTTGCCCTTAAAAACACTTGGCTATTAAGTCGGTCATGGTAAAGTTTGTCCGATATCTATGCCATGAATGCTACAGCTACCCAAGTAACAGTTTCCATAGCCCGCGATCCAATAGATTTTCCTTTGGAAGCCCGGAAGAGTTTTATAGCGGGGTAGCCCGGCCTTGCGAAGTGCTACAATGTAGACCTAGTGGGCGGAGATTACCACATCCTCTTACAAAGGAAATGTTTCAGCGTAACCGCCATTGGCGAAAGCCAAGAAGAAAATATTGTTTACCCGAAGTGGGGCCAAACCCAATGATCTTTTAGTAGTTACCGGGGATTTAGGCTGGCGCCACTGTGGGTTAACAGTGTTTAGAAAGGGAAAGGAAGTTTTCAAAGTGAATCCAAAACAGTCAACCAGACCTTTCACCTCTACACTTATATTGTGGAACGTCAGTTAAAAACCGGAGGCCAGAAGGAGATGTTAAAAGATTGTTGGAAAAAACTGGAGATCGTCCTACTTCCAATGATCGACATTAGCGATGGACTATCCTCAGAAATGTTTACATCTATGCGATAAAAGCGAAGTTGGCTGTAATTTATTTGAGGATAAAATTCCGTTGGAATCCACAGTAATTTCGCGCAGTGAAATTTTAAAATGGGACAGTACGTTTGGTAGCCCTAAGTGGCGGGTGAAGATATGAAGCTTTTATTTTACTATTAGACCAGAAAAGATTTCCAAAGATAAAAGGGAAATCCACATTTACTTTGTGGGCCATATGACCGATAAGAATGAAGGGGCGTAAATTTAATTTCCAGAAAGCAATACCAAAATTCCTGATAAACCGCCCACAAGGTTTTGAATTCTTTTCATTAAAGAAAGAAAACAGTTTGAAATATTTTACAGCAATATTACCTCATGAGCAAGCCAAAAAAAAAAAAAAAAAAAAAAAAAAAACAATAGAAGGCGTCGAAAGGAAAACTACTTATAATTATCGACACAAAAACTTCGGAGCATTTCCAAATCTTGACTTAGTGAGTAAAAAAAGGGAATTCCCGAAAATTCAAGGACGGTCCTTACTTTAAAGTCGTGGGCGCAGGACATCCAAGAATATGGGCGTACTTATAAAATTTACCGGGAAATAACTTCATTCAAACTCCGATTCCAATTGGGATCGGAATTCCGTTTGCAAAGCATAGTTTAAGGCTACGTTGGGGCCCTATGTCTTTCTGATAAAATATCTGTAATGTATTATTGATAATCCTGTTAATTCGGGAGTAAAAGCCGATAGATTTCACTAACATCCGTTGTCACCTTCTTTACCACAGTTGCACACATTGATATTCCTTAATATGCAAGTAACCTTTTGGGATACTGGAAGAATGGTGTCGAAAAATACTTGCAGCAAAATGCGCTGGAGTTTTGTTCCTAGTCTGTGAAACTTTTTTTCATAATGCAGGTTTTTAGAGTTGGCATTGGTAAGGTTTAGGGACCGTGAAAATGCAAAAATTAAACTTAGGGTTAATGAGCGATCGTCACTTTCTAAATGACTTTCTGATAATTAACGCCCACACCCTTCCTTTTATTGGTACCAACCGGTTTTATTTCGTTTTTTTTTTATAAAACTTAATTTTTCGACAAAACTGCGATAATACCATGTTTAAATACCCATAAAAACTAAATGGTTTTTAACCTATCTTTCGCCCAAAAAATTGTTTAAATGCCCAACTTTAAGGCAACCCTTGTCTCCTCATTTGCATTATTTCTCCTTATTCTTTGGAGCTGGAAATTTAATAACTCCTCCACTGCTAGGGTTTCAGTCGGAGTTGGTGGTGGTAGTTTAGCCTTGGGTTTTTGCAGTATCTGCCGTTCTAATACCTATAATGGGAATTGGCACATGCCAAATTACAGGTACCATTATATGACTTTGGAAAAAAAGTCTCCCCTACATTAGTTTGGTTTATTCCATTCCAATTTATGTTATTTCCATTGGCCTACCTTCGCGCGAAACTGCAGCCGTAACACATGAAAATTGCAGTGCAAACCCTCTTTAAATACTTCACCTCTTGTTACTAGTATTGTCTTACTTTTCTTTGGTTTTGTGTTTGTTTATAAACCGCATCAGCATATTGGACATACTCGGCAAGGTTACTTACACCCGCCATTATTTTCAATATGGTTCTATTATAGGTATAACCATATTTACCTTGCGACTCAATTTTGGTGGGAAACGGAGCATTAATTAGTCCGTCAGTGATGGAATTTTAGAAGGATATCAGACTTTTTGATGCTATTGGGCGTAGTGGTTGGCGGGGTAATCATTGTCTCATTAAATCTGAAGTCGAAACGCATCTTTATTATAAAGACAAAAAGACTTTGATTTTTCGTAATGACCGGTTTGGTTGGCCGGTTTTAGTCTGTTTTATAATTTATTGCAGGGCCTAACCTTTCGGGAGCCTTGAACCATACTAATTTGGGGAAACCAATATTCACTAGAAATGATTGCTTAGCGGGATAAAGGCAAAAATTTTAAAAAACCCTTGGCTATAACTGGCCAATGTGCTTTCTAAGCATCTGGTTAAGCCTTGCCTGTTTTACTTACAGCCATTAGGCATGTAACCGGAACCTTGATTTTATTAAGGACCGACTCGCCCAATGACCTTGCAACAGGAAGGTGGACATTAACGTTGCGAGTCATTGCAGCTACATGGTTTTGAATTAAACCATTCGATTTTCAAATTCTTTTCTATATTTATACCCCAAAGTGGAGTGTTAATCTTCTTTCTATTATACAACAGTTGTCTCTATCCATTGGAGATGGACAAAGCGCTCAGCTTCTGATCTAAGTCCATAGTTGTGTTCTGTACACCCAACTCAACCTTTTAAGCTTGTTAAAGAAATGATTCTGCTTACTGCGATTATCCAACAATTTCCTTTCTGCTCATACTTTTGTTTACCGATCCATTCATAACTTTTTAGGATATTGCTGTGAATTTGTGACTGCATATGAGTTCCCCTGTCAGAATGAAATATCAATTCTTTCGTAAATAGCATTTGATTTACAGCCATATTCCAAGCAGGGGAGTATTGTATCATTAGTACTTAAAGTTCGGCCATGCCATCCTAAACTTTTCGGATGGAACAGGATTCTATAATTACCGTTAAATACATCCAGCCTTGTTTAAGGGTTTGGATATAGGTGATTATCCAGAGACCATACTTGATTTTCCCTATCGGACTGTAAAGTCGCTGATTTAATATATGGAGCTATTGGATTAATATATGATCTGAGTCTGTTGTAAAAAATAAAATTTAACGTCTTCTTCTAGCAAATAAACTTATCTTGCCCTCATTAGTCTTAGCTACTCTAGTCTAAAAGACGATAGCATGTTTTAAACAAACTCCACTTTAATTTCTTGAGAGCACCCATAAACTCTCAAAAACTTCTCCTTAAAAATAGTATGTAGTTCAATGGATATAGCTTCGTTTTCCAGCCATCGTTTGGATGGACCCGATTTTAACCAATTATAATAAACCCACTTTTAACTTACGCCTAGCATTACACATTTCTTCTCAACTGGAAACTTAAATTTTGATGCCTTCATGAACCTTTAATTTTTTCTGTCGTTCGCGAGAAGATGCTCACCGCCTTTAAATATCGATTTTCTAATCAGAATTCCGTAACCTTTTTTCTTTAACTCAGGCAATCTCTCGTTTGCTCGTCCGTAATTTGGCTTTCACGACCTGGAAAAACTATTTAGTTGCCATATTTGACAGACTCTCTTTCGCCAACGACTCAGCTACCGAAGTAGGAATATTCCAATTCCTACATATCTGAGTTTACGCTGCCTCTTGCAAAGCTTTAATTCTACTGCCTTTTTCTTAAATTCAATACTTGTAATTCCTTTTTCTTTTTGACATAATCAAAGCTAAATTATGTAACATCTAATTCCGCAACTTAATGTCAGTCTCAATATAGAAGTCCATCCCGACCAAAAGTGAAGTTTAGCAGAATTCAAATTAAATAACCAATACTCAACCCTTCCCTCAAATAAATAAATCTAGAATCCAAAAAAAGAATCCCCGAGGCAGACCATCGGGGATTACAAAATAATATACTCGTCCTTAGCACCAAAACAAATTTGCCTATCTTGCGCGAATAAGATATTCAAGCTACCTCTTGGCATCATCAGCTCCCTCGATCTCCCTCAACTTCAATAGGAATATTGCCATAGGTTAAAGGGAGCCCCTTTCTCTTGGATTACTACATCATCTTCCAATCTGATACCCCATTTTTTCGGCCGGGTAGATATCCCTGTGCTCCACGTATAGACCAATTGGCCACCATAGGTTTTTAATGCGCCTTAATCGTGCGGTGTTTTAAATCCCAATGTGATGGCTGGTCCGTGCATAAAGTATTTTTTGTAGGCTGGCCAATCCTTATCTTCATTTTGCCACATCGGCCTTATCCAACAGACCCCAATCCAATAGTTCGGAGGTCATTAACTTACCCACTTCTTTTATGGTATCTAGCCCCACAATGGTTCCAGCACCAACATGGCAGTGGCATTCATTCTTTACACGAAAGCACAGCTTCATAAACCCGCTCTGCCTTGGAGTAAACTTACCGTTCACTGGAATGATGTACGCGTTAAAGGTCGCTGGAATAGTTGGGCGTACTCCGCCGCAACATCCCATTATATATCAAATCCCCGTCCTTACATTCCCGATTGTTCTCTATTATTAATGCAAAACATTGCGATTATTTCCAGAAGCCAATGATAGTGTATAGCAAATCCCTTGACCTATGCGGAATGGAAAATTCGTACACAACAGCTCAGCCTCTATCTCATATTCCAGGACCCCTGCGCTTTACAAAACCCAATAGGCCGTTCTAAATCCTTTCGGTAATATTGCAGGCGTCTGCATAATTGCCAATTTCTCAGCCTTCCCTTCACACCCACTTATTTCTTGTAAAATAGGGCTGTCTTAGCCCATGCGGGGCCGGGAAATCCTGTTTTACACTTTATAATAAAACGACTCCCTTGTTTGGTCTTCCACCGCCTGACGGTAATGTTCATTGGTTATTAAAGTATACGGTATCTACCCGTCATTAGATCAAAGAAAATCTTATCAAATCCGTCAACAAACAAAATCGTTGTTATTCCAGACACTTCCACAGCCTTTTCCATGCCTCGGTTCAATTTTTCACCTTCCCAAACCGCTATATGGCATGGTTTCCCTTACAAACAAAAAACCCTCTCTATGCTTTTTGTCTAGGGAGCATCCGGGAAAACAGTAACAAAATAGTTTCCTCTGATCGGCCCCGCTTTAAATAAAATAAACCCTGTTCTGCTCCAAAGGGCATTGTACTATCGGCACCAATGGGATAATTGTCATTTAGAATTAAAAACCGCTATACTCTTTTGGCTTCATATTGCGCCATAAAACTTCTTTGCGATTTTCTTTATAAATAAGTTATTATCTATTTGCTGATTTCAAAAATTTTTTTATTGTTTGAAAAGACAAATTTAAGGAAAGAGGAATGGCATAGCCCCACTTAGTATAAAATCATTTTAAACAAGGGTTCATCTAGCCTTAAAAAACTTACAAAATATCATGATCTTCGCCCCATCATTTGCCATGCAAATACATGACGGCCTACGCCCAAAAAAACCCTAAAAAAACTGACTATTGTTAGACGAAAATCTTTAACTCCTATTTCTATGTACCACAACCCTAAGCTCGGAGTCAAGTAAAAAATTCTGCAGTTACAACAGATGACTATTTAAAGATCCTTAGGAGCAATATTAGTGAGAGCTAGCCTATGAGACCACTGCATGCGTTGAACAATTTTGGCGTGTGGTAGCAACGAAGGTTTTAACAAAAGCATCTATAAAATTGCGGCTGGTTTGGAGGCAGAGGATATGTCCCTGAGAAAAAAAACGCATCTAACATAGACGATTCACATTTATTAGAATTGAAAAACAGGGCCCCTACAGCATCCGGACCTGGGAAAATTATGAACCGCGGGAGATTACTCTTTTAGGAGACAATGAACCACTGTTGCTCCTTTATACCAAATAGAAACATGGTTTATCTAAATCAATTTCAACCCCCTAAAAATGGAACTACCGCCGAAATTATGTATGTTAAGGACAGGATATCTAACAAAGCTATCCTAAAAGGAAAAAATTATTATACGGAACCAATGCCTTGGAAAGTCTATAATAAAAGGGTTTTTAAATAAAAGGGGCCTGGGAATAGTTTAGTTACGGACAACCCCGCTTAATCTAAAACACAGAAAAAAAACACCAAATTCCATCCAATTCAGAAAGTTACCCTATGACCCTAAAAATTACATAGGGGAATAGCGCTTTCCTATCAGGCTAAGAAAAACTAAAGGCCTTACTGGAAAAAGCAAAAACATTTATGAAAGTAAACTATTTCAACAAGTAAAAGTATCCTTCGGAAGAACTAACTATAGGGCCAACATAAAGGCTCCCAAAATCCTGAGGGAACTCGTATTGTTTTAGTGGCCCATGTGCAGGAAAACCGGAGCCAATGATAATGCCAGCGGCGAGGCGCACATTGGGAAAGGCTACCGTTTCGGCACAATTGATAAAAAAAAAGGCAAATATCGATTGCCCAAAGAACTATGACCTTCCTTTGGGGGGATGAAATCATTTCTACAAAAAGATACTAAAAGAAAATGGAAAAAAGATCTGCAAAGATTAAATGGGAGTTAGTCTGGAGCATGGTTGGGGGAAAATACAGGCCCTTACCGGGGTACTTTTTATCGAGAAAAAATGCCAGATCCCAGTCCATTTGGACCAGGGTAAAAGATAAGCATACCGAATGGGGCGGAAAATTCTTAGCTTGGAAGATATGAAAGCCCCATTACCTAAATGATTATATGCTCCATAATTTTTATGAAAACAGGGGGAATTTGGCCCATTGGCGCAGTAAATTCCAAAACCCTTAGGAAAGGGGGCAGTGATCATTACCCCATTTGGAAACCATATTCCCGGATTATTGCTCTGGCATTTTACCGATCAATTTTATCATAACTGATGGGGAAGATTTGGATAAGGTCTCCCAAGAAACACTTAAAAAAATGTTAGTTTATAGCAGGCCTTGGGCAAGCGCATTGACCTTGGTTTAATGGGGATCCTATACGCAGTGGATATCGTTGAAATTGTTAAAGATGCAGCTACGAATCGACTTGACAGAAGAGTTTTTTGCTCAGCGAGAAAATCTGTAAAGACCGGAAATCCTGTTGGAAAATGCAGTAGCTATAATAAAGCCGTTCGGGAAGATTGGTATTTAAGCAATAGCCTACGAGGGGATTCTGGCCTCGCCGGAAAATACGTAATTTTGGATAAAGCCAGTTACTAGGCCAGGCCATTGTAGAAATCCCAAGTCCAAAAATTTGTTTCTGAATTGGAGAAATAAGCCTATTAAATATTTTCCCTAACTCAATAAAAATTTATAATGATTTGGGGATTTAAATGAAGAAAACGCCAGGATATTTGATCTATATTGACCATAATATCACAGTCCAGAGTAAGGCCGCCCATAACAAAGTATGGGCTACATAGGTTAAGCAATAAGCAGCACTTTGCGAATGGATATCTTATTTAGGAAATACCATTGCCACGGCCGCCAAATACAAAACTTGAAAGGACCATAACATACCAACCAATAGATCAAGGGTTGGGCCAAACCCAGTTCACCATGCCAATCGTTTATTGTAGAAAAGATGGGCAAATAGAAAAAGATACTGGAAAAATAAAAGACCGCCAAAGCACCCATGCTCAAGAGACAAGTATTGCAGTTACAAAAAAATGCAATTAATGAGAATTTAATATTAAATGTCCAAGTTTTCCAGAGTACCCATCCATATGATCTTGATTTTTACTGTTGCGGTTAGCTTTCTAACGCTGAGAAATCATAAAGTATATTCATACCAAACGGTATGTTTAAATTTATGTAGGGAAAATACATTAAAACAAATAATCCTTCAAATTGAAGGCATTTATTAACACTATTCCCTGAAAAACTTGCCGTTATACGTGATTCTTTCCTAATACTTACAGGGTGCAAAAATTCTAGACTCTTTTGAAATATCTTCTCCAATTCAACTATTTACCGTAAATCCTGCAAAAAAAATATTTTAGAGTTATTTATTCATTACAAATTATGGAATTCTTTAAAATTGTTCTAAATACACGTACATAAATTCAACAAAGTTTGTTTAATAACTCGGATTCTAGAGTAATTTGCAATCAAAACAAATAACCCAATGAGTGGATTTTTAAAAAAACTCTCAATAGGCAAGAAAGTACACTATGGCCCTTTCCGCCTTTTTTCTTAATGATTTTATCCTTCAACATTTGCCATTAAATATCCTATCCGTTTTAAGGTCCGGACTTAACCTTTAATGAAACTTCTTCATTTTTGGGTACCAATCCCCTAATTACAGATAACGCGTTGCAAACCTGTATTGCTTTTTGGGGTTATCTATTCATTTTGTAATGGATTTGTTCTGGAAATAAAAAAACCGGAATGCACGGCCATTAAACTATGTCCAAAAAACAATGGTGCGCCAATTCCACCTGGATGATAGAAATATGATTTGGAGTGGTGGCTTTATTCTGGGTTTTCCTAATCATTCATTTCTGGATTTCTGGTTTCCTGAAAATTCAATAAACAAAAATATATTCAAGGAGGACATGTCCGGTTTTGCTAGCCCGACGGGGGAAGGTTATCGTTATACGAAAGAACTTACCCATAAAATTTGTCCACGAATGGGAGGGTTGCCCTTTTATGGCTTAGGCTTTGTTTTTCTTTCGTGGCACCTACTCCACGCTTTAAATTCCGCATTTCAATCGGTTGTGCAATAATAAATATACAAAAGGGTTTAAAGGATTCGGAAAAGGCCGATGCTGTTTAATTCCATTAGGATTTATTTCATGCACTATTTCACCATTTTAACCATTAATAATAACATTTCTTATGTCTGTATTGGATTCTAAAGTTTACCAAAAGCCCATTAAAGGATAAATGGACGACTTTATAAGGATAAAATAAAACTTAGTAAAATCCCGCCAACAAACGAAAACATCGATGTTATTGTTGTTGGAACAGGTCTTGCTGGAGGGTTCTGCCGCCGCAACCTTGGCCCGAGCTTGGTTATAGGGTAAAAAAGCATTCTTGCTATCAGGATTCCCCGCCGTAGAGCACATTCCATCGCAGCACAGGGAGGTATAAATGCCGCAAAAAAAATTATCAAGGGGATGGGGAATTCTACCTATCGTCTTTCTATGATACTGTAAAAGGGTGGCGATTACCGTCCGAGAGCTAACGTATACCGTTTGGCAGAGGTTTCGGCCAATATTATTGATCAATGTGTAGCCACAAGCGGGTTCCCTTTGCTAGGATTTATGGTTGGGACTATTGCGACAACACGATCTTTTGGGTGGTGTATTGTATCCGGAACGTTTTATGCAAAAGGCAACGGGCCAACAATTATTGTTAGGGCATATTTCTCCATGAAACAGACAGATCGCCCGCTGGGAAATAGAAATGTAACAACAGCACACGGAAATTGCTTAGATGTTGTAAAAGTAAAATGGAAAGGCGCGCGGTATTATAGCGCGACCTAGTTACCGGGGAACATAGAACGCCATTCCGCACATTGCAGTAGCTAATTGCATCGGGGGTTATGGAAATTATATTTCCTTTCAACCAATGCTATGGGGTCAAACGCAACAGCAGCCTGGAAAATACATAAAAATTGGAGCTTTTCGGCAAAACCCTTGTTATACCCCAAATCACCCTACCTGTATCCACGCCGGGAGACCTATCAATCCAACATTAACCCTAATGTCGAGGTCACTACGTTAATGACCGGCCTATTTGGGTCCCTAAAATATGGAAGATGTGTTGGCCATTAGAGGGAAGGAAAATAAAAACCTACCCAATTGAGCGAGGATCAAAGGGGATACTATTTAGAAAGAAGATATCCTGCCTTTTGGAAAAAACTTGGTGCACGTGATGTGGCTTCCAGAGCGGCGGAAAGAAAAGAGCGATGCCGCCGTTTGGTGTTAACGCTACCGGCGGAAGCGGTGATTTGGATTTTTAAATCGGCATTGAACGATATGGTTGGAACAAGCTAAGATCCATGTATTCAAAAATGCTTCCAAAGAAAAAATTTACTGAACTAGGTGCAGCTGTAGTAGTACAGGCGAAAAAAATATGGAAATCTTTTTCAAAATGTACGAGAAGATCAGTTTGATGAAAATCCATGATAAAAACGCCCAATGATGATCTATTCCTGGCAACCCACATATTACTATGGAGGCGTTTTGGGTAGATTACACCTCATGACCACTTGGGAAGGCTGGATATTTGCATTTGTGAGGGCCAATTTCTCTGATCCTGGAGCAAACCGTCTAGGCGGCATCTGCCCTAATTTGCAAGGTCTGGCCGATGGGCCTATTTTTGTATTGCCCTAACAGCCATGGGGGAACTACTTGTTTCACATGAAATTAGAACAGGGAAAATTGCAACCGGACCAACCCTTGAGTTGATGAGGCCGAAAAAGAGTCACCGAAAGAATCCAACTTCTTGTGAATTAATAAAGGCGTCTCATTCAGTAGATTATTTCCATAAACGCTTGGGGGAAGGTAATGTGGGACAAAATGTTGTTATGTTCCCGTAACGCTTACAGACCTAAAATTAGCCATAGCAGAAATTAAGGGCTATCCGAGAATGAAGTTTTATTAAGGAAGAAAGTCCCTGGGTTCCAGCAATGAGATGAACCAGAACTGGAGAAAGCAGCGTCGAGTGGCCGATTTCTTGGGAATTGGGCGAATTGTTTGCAGGACGCCTTAATGCGAGAGGAATCCTGTGGAGGAACATTTCCACGTTGAAAGAGTCGGTAGAAAATTGATGGCGAGCAAAAAGGAGAAGCAAAAACGTAACGCATACAGATTTATGCTTTTTGTAGCTGCTTGGGAATACAAAGGAGAACCTTTCAGATGCCGTTTTTTGCATAAGGAAACAAAACTGGAATTTAATGATATTGAATTAAAAACAAAAGAAGTTATTAAATAGGTTCAAAAAACAGGAAGGCAAAGGCAAAAGGCCAAAAGGCAAAGCAAAAAATTAACAAAAATTGCCCATATGAACGAAGTAAGAACGTATAAAGATTTATTGATCTGGGCAAAAGGAATGAAATCGTTAAAGGAGGGACATATTTTGGTGCTAATGCAAAAGAAATTCCAAATGACGAAATTATTCGGGATTACAAGTCCAAATCAAGCGTTCCTCAATTTAACAATACCTTCAAATAATGCCGAGGATGGGAGCGTAGAGAAAACGACGAAGAATTATATCCAGTTTTAAAAATTTCCAGAGGATCCTTATTAGAATTGGAAAAACTCAAATAATTATACAAAGAATTAAACTTTATTTCAACGATTAGTTGTATAATAGAATTCAAGGTTTATTACGAAGAAAGTAAATGTTAAAAACGCCTTCTTAAAATCGATAACAACATAACTAATGCCTATTTGGCTTTTTTGGCTAATAAACTGATAAGAATGAAATCTTACATTAAAAATTTGGAGAACAAAAAAGCGGAACCACAAGGACAAAGGTAAAAATGGGTCGAATATAAAGTGGACTGAGATCAAGAACACATGCTCTTTCCTTGAAATGATGGATGGTTTTAAAAAGAGAAACAGCCTCACCAAAAACACAGGGGGAACGAAACCTGTAGCCTTTGACCATGATTGTCGTGAAGGAATTTGCGGCACCTGCTCCATGTACATCAATGGGAAAGCGCATGCGTCCAGAAGAGGGGTTACTACCTGTCAGTTACCATATGCGAATGTTGCAAGGATGGGACACCATTAAAAACGATTGAAACCTTTAGGGCCAAGCCTTCCGGTTATAAAAGATTGGTTGTGGGATCGCAGTTTCTTTATTGAATCGTATTCAGCAGGCCGGTGGTTTTATTTCGCTGAACACCTCAAGGAAATACCACAAGACGCCAATGCCATTCTATAGACCAAAAGGCATTGCGGCCGGATACGGCCATGGATTTCCGCTACCTGGTATTGGTTGTGGCGCCTGTGTTTGCTAGTGTTAAAGGAAACTCCTCAGGGCCATTGCTATGTCGTAAAGGGCTTAAGGTTTCCCAATTATGCTTTACTACCGCAAGGGGACAGATGAAGCCACCGAACAGGAGTCAAAAAAATATGGTTTGCCCAAATTGGGATTTGCGAAGGTTTTTGGAAAACTGTTAACCAGATTACCGGTTGCCTGTGAGGGTACGAATGTTTCCTAAAAGGAAATCTTCCTTGGGAAAAAACATTGCCCGTTATGAAAACAGGGGAGTTCTTTTATGCCAGCATTAAAAAGGGGATTAAATTACGGAATTTTTAAAATTTATTAATCTGATTTACAAAAAATCAAAACCCCATCCTCTTTACCAAAGGAATGGGGTTTTTGTTTTACGCCAGGGATCTTAAAAAAAAAATTCCCAAGTATCTTTAAGTAATGGGAAATAAAGGGAATATTTTAAGGAAGAACGGATTTTAATTGTCCCTCGTTTTCCCCAAATGAAAAAGGGAGTCCGGGGGGGTTTTTTTTTTATATCTTTTTTCCTTTGGTT